>Ga0315905_10001023_pt1 | contig 30433 bp, 34 predicted proteins | sample LakEriMetagenome_5_FD_203522 | JGI IMG/M metagenome (GOLD analysis project Ga0315905, IMG submission 203522) | Freshwater fungal communities from buoy surface, Lake Erie, Ohio, United States - Buoy 4 MA121 | ecosystem: Environmental > Aquatic > Freshwater > Lake | place: USA: Lake Erie, Ohio... | reverse complement strand
CCAACCAAGCCGCCGGTCGGAAGGGCTCGCCACCCCTGGCTTTGCGGCTGCGCCGGGCTCACGCCGCCCTGGCCCCCTGGGTGCTGGCGCCCCTGCTGGTCACGGTGATCACAGGGCTGGGCTACCGGCTCCTGCGCGACTGGGGCGGCCTCGGCCGGGATCCGGCTCATGGGCTGATGGTGGTGCACGAGGGGGAATGGCTGCGGAACTGGTTCGGCCCCAGCGGCGAAACGCTCTACGTGCTGGCCAATGGCCTTGGCCTGCTCTGGATGCTGGGCACCGGCGGTGCGATGCTCTGGCAGCGGTGGCACCGGCCGGGGGAACGGACCAGGGGTGACACATGAGCCGGTACACTGGTGGTTTGGCCAGGCACTGGAGAGCTGGGATGGCAGCGGAAACAACCGAATCATCAACCGAATCGACACCGGAATCAAGCGCAACAGCCATGACAGCACCAGAAGCCGCCGTCAGCGATACCGCCGCGGCAACCAACCCTGAGACGGCCATCGAGGCCCCAGCGGCCACCCCGGGGGTGAAGGTCACCACCGGCCGCCGCAGTGCCCGGGAGCTTCTCGACGCCTTTGAGGCCGAACAGCTCAAGGCCGATCTGCCCGATATCTATGTGGGCGACACCGTGAAGGTGGGCGTGCGGATCCGGGAGGGAAGTAAGGAGAGGATCCAGCCCTACGAGGGCGTGGTGATCGCCAAGCGCCATGGCGGCCTGAACGAAACCATCACCGTGCGCCGAATCTTCCAGGGCATCGGCGTGGAGCGGGTATTCATGCTTCACAGCCCCCAGGTCGCTTCCATCCAGGTGGAGCGGCGCGGTAAGGTGCGACGGGCCAAGCTCTTCTACCTGCGTGACCGGGTGGGTAAAGCCACCCGCGTGAAGCAGCGTTTCGATCGCTGAGCCACGCTTCCACCGATCCATCCTTTGGGACGGTTCGGTGGATTTAGCCCAGTTCCCTGGGGTCGTCGCCTTGCGCCGTTAGTTCAGTTGGTAGAACGCAGGTCTCCAAAACCTGATGTCGGGGGTTCAAGTCCTCCACGGCGCGTTCGATGGCCCCATTTGCAGTTTCGTGGTTCCGAGCATGGAGTTGGATCTACAACCCGGTGACGTGGTGAAAGTGCTGGAGTCCGCAGCCCTAGGCTGGGTTCGGGCCCGCGTGATCCGCGTCAAATCTGGGGGTCGGGTTGTCGTTCAGAGCGACCAAGGTCGGGAATTCACGGCCCGAGGCAATCAAGTTCGTCTGATCGAACCGGCCGGTTTCCGTCCCTGAACGACCATTACCCGGGTCAGATTGATCTGATCCGTATCTTTCAGTCCCTGTCAATCAATCGCATCACCCAATCCCTGCCGCCTCAGGATCGGAGTTTCTTTCACCTGACTGTCCCATGGCCTCCCAGCACACGGGAGGCCTTTTTTGCTGGAAGTCATGGCTTCGCTTCGCTGCCCATCGTCACCTGACATCCAATGCCAACACACCCTTCAGTCGCGCTGCTCAGCCTTTCCACCTCGGGGGGTGATCCCCCAGCTGGGGATCTACAGGGTCTGCGGATCCAGCCCATGGCCTCAGCAGCGTTGACGGAGGGACAGGTCGCGTTGGATACTTGACTTGTCGGCCATGGTGCCGGCGCCGCCGATTCCCGGGCTCCACAAGCCCGCGTAAGCGACGGGGGACTGTAGTTCAATCGGTTAGAGCACCGCCCTGTCACGGCGGAAGTTGCGGGTTCGAGCCCCGTCAGTCCCGTTCACTTCTCTGGAGCCCCAACCGTGGCAGTCGCTGGTCCGGTCAGGGTTCGTCTGGCCCCAAGCCCCACCGGGACCCTCCACATCGGCACGGCGCGCACCGCGGTGTTCAACTGGCTATTCGCCCGGCGCCACGGGGGCCAGTTTCTTCTCCGCATCGAGGACACCGACCGCGAACGCAGCAAGGACGAATACACGGTCAACATTCTCGAGGGCCTTCAGTGGCTGGGCCTCCAGTGGGATGGGGAGCCTGTGATCCAGAGCGCCCGCATCGCCGAGCACCGTTTGGCCATCGCACAGTTGCTCGCCTCCGGCAGCGCCTACCGCTGCTACGCCTCCGAAGCGGAGCTCACGGCGATGCGCGAGCAGCAGGCAGCCCGTAACCTGCCGCCGCGCTACGACAACCGCCACCGCCACCTCAGCCCCGAGCAAGAGCAGGCCTTCATCGCCGAGGGCCGCGAAGCCACGGTGCGCTTCCGCATCGACGACGACGCCACCATCACCTGGAACGACCTCGTTCGGGGGGAGATGCGCTGGTCCGGTGCCGATCTGGGGGGCGACATGGTGATTGCCCGGCGCGCCCCGGCCGACCGGATCGGAGATCCTCTCTACAACCTTGTGGTCGTGGTCGATGACGCGGCCATGGCCATCAGCCACGTGATCCGCGGCGAGGACCACATCGCCAACACGGCCAAGCAACTGCTGCTTTACAAGGCCCTCGGCACCCCCGCCCCGTTGTTCGCCCACACCCCCCTGATCCTCAACCAGGAGGGCCGCAAGCTTTCCAAGCGCGATGGCGTGACCTCCGTGAGCGATTTCCGCCGCATGGGTTACACAGCCGAGGCCCTCGCCAACTACATGACCCTGCTCGGCTGGTCGCCTCCGGAGGGCATGGGGGAGCGCTTCAGCCTGGCCGAAGCGGCAACGGTGTTCGGTTTCGATCGCGTGAACCGGGCCGGAGCCCGCTTCGACTGGGACAAGCTCGATTGGCTCAACGCCCAGGTGCTCCATGGCCTGGATCCCGAAGCCCTCCGGCAGCAACTCCTACCCCTGTGGAAGGCGGAGGGCTGGGCCATCGATGGAGCTGCGGCCGATTTCACCTGGCAGCTCGATCTGTGCACCCTTCTGGCTCCCTCCCTGACCCGTCTCAGCGATGGGGTGGATCAGGCTGCCCCCTTCTTCCGCCGCCCGGAGCTCGATCAGGCCGCCCAAGACCAGCTGGCTGCTCCAGGAGCCACTGCCGCCGTAGCGGCCCTGAGCCAGGGTCTGCCGGAAGGGCCTCTCGAGGCCGATGCCGCCAAGACACTTCTGGAGACAGCCGCCACGACGGCTGGTGTGAAGAAGGGAGTGGTGATGAAGAGCGCCCGGGCCGCCCTGCTGGGCAGCCTGCAGGGACCGGATCTGCTCACCACCCTCACCCTGCTGCACCGGCTCGGGGAAGCGGGCCCGAGGCTGGCCGGCGTAACGGTTTAAATTCCCGGTCGTTCGTCCTGCGGACGACCTAATCCTGAACGCTCGCGAACAGCGGCTCCACCCGGATAGCGATCACACTCGAGGCTCGCAACACCAGGTACTCCAGTTCTAAATCCTCCAGCGGCACGTTCACGAAGGCATCCGGCGCCGCAGAGGTGAGCACACCGCCATACCACTTCTGGAAATCGTCGAGGGTGCGGAACTCCACCACCTGCTCATGCCCACCCTCGAGCATCAGGTGGATGTGAAACCGACGCGGAACACGGGGCATGGGGAGGCGATGGATCCGGAAACTCCCCCCAGGATGACGCAAATGGGCCCGGCGTCATCGCCGCCGGGCAATACAACGGGTGGCGAGGCTGGCCGGAGGCAGTGCGGCACAGGGCAAACGGCTTGACCGCAAACTCGGCCACCAAGGCGAGCAGGGCGCGATCGCGGCCCCTCCAGGCACCGCCATTGCCCCAGCCCAGCCAGAGCAGCGACCCGAGCGGCCCCACCGGGACCGCTCCAGCGGACTCCCTGGCAGGGATCGCTTCGCAACGCCACGGCCCGAGGCGTCTGAAACAGCGCCGGATCCAGGCCTCGTTGTCCGCTCCCACCGGATCGGCCATCCGCTTCAGGGCCGCCGGGGTGGTGGCCACGGCGCCGAAGAGATTAATCACCTCCAGCCGCCCAAACCCCCAGCGGCGGCCGTAGGCCACCAGCCGCCGCAGAGTGGGGTCGTCCCGCTGGCCATCAGCGCAAGAGGGATTGAGCCCAACAAACACCAGGGTCGGCCGCTCAGGCTGCCAGGTGCGCTGGAGCCACCAGCGGTAACCACCGCAGGGGCTGAACACCGCCGCCGCGGCCGGCACCGGCGGCGGCGGGGTAAAGACCTCTGGCAGGCTGTGGCCACGGAAGGGATCCAGGCGGCGGTGGACCATGGCGCAGAACAGGGTGGAACGGGTGGCGGATTCAGCGCCGGTGGGTCATGCCGCAGCTCCTGAGGCATCCGATGGGGACCTCGCGAACAGCAGCCGGGCCACAGCTGCGGCTGGTGGCCCCAAGCCCCTGCTGCTCCTGGTGGATGGCCACTCCCTGGCCTTCCGCAGTTTCTATGCCTTCGCCAAGGGCGGCGATGGCGGGCTGAGCACCAAGGCGGGGGTCCCCACCAGCGTGACCTATGGGTTCCTCAAGGCCCTGCTCGACAACTGCCGCGGACTCAACCCCCAGGGCGTGGTGATCGCCTTCGACACCGCCGAACCCACCTTCCGCCATGAGGCCGATGCGGCCTACAAGGCCCACCGCGAGGAAGCCCCTGAACACTTCTTCGAGGACCTCGGCAATCTGCAGCGGATCCTCGCTGAGGCCCTCGACCTCTCCCTCTGCCTGGCCCCCGGCTACGAAGCCGACGATGTGCTCGGCACCCTTGCCAACCGGGCCGCCAACGGGGGCTGGCGGGTACGCATCCTTTCCGGCGACAGGGATTTGTTCCAGCTGGTGGACGACGAGCGCGACATCGCCGTGCTCTACATGGGGGGTGGTCCCTACGCCAAGAACAGCGGCCCGGTGGAGATCCGCCGCCAAGACGTGATCGCCAAGCTTGGCGTTCCCCCGGAGGATGTTGTTGATCTCAAGGCGCTCACCGGCGACAGTTCTGACAACATCCCGGGGGTGAAGGGGGTGGGTCCCAAGACCGCCATCAACCTCCTGCAGGAGAACGGCAGTCTGGAGGGGATCTACGCCGCCCTCGACACCCTGGAGGGCCCGAAGGCTGCCAAGGGAGCCCTGAAGGGCGCGATTCGCGAGAAGCTCGACACCGATCGGGAGAACGCCTTCCGCTCCCGCATGCTCGCCGAGATCCTGCTGGACATTCCCCTTCCCAGCGAACCGAGGCTCGAACTCGGCGCAGTGAATAGCGAAGCCCTGGCGGGGAACCTCGAGGAACTTGAACTGTTTAGCCTGGTGCGGCAGGTCGCCAACTTCACGCGCCTGTTCTCGGCCCAGCCCTTGGGCGACACCACCGCTGCCGGTGCCGGCAGCGATGAAACCACCAACCAGCGGCATCCAGCATCCGCCGATGGGGCTGCCATGGTTCCGGCCGGCGCCGAAGGCGCCAACCTGGCGGCACCCAGCCCAGGCGCTGCAGCGGCCCGCGCCATACAGCCAGGAGCTGTAGCGCTGCACAACATCGGAACCCCCGATGCCGCAGTCGGACCAGCCACCGCCGCCCCCTCCCTCCAACCGGAGCTGATCACCACGGAGGCTCAGCTGGCCGCCCTGCTGATCAGGCTTCAGGCCGCCACCGATCCGGCCCATCCCGTGGCCCTCGACACCGAGACCACGGCCCTCAATCCCTTCCGCGCCGAGCTGGTTGGCATCGGGCTGTGCTGGGGTGCCGGTGCATCGGATCTGGCCTATATCCCGATCGGCCACGGCGGCAGCGAGAGCCAGGGACTGCTGGCGAGCCTGGGCGAACCGGCGGCGGACGCCAGCATCAACCAGCTACCCCTGGCAACGGTGCTGCAGGCCCTGGCCCCCTGGCTCGCCAGCCTCGCCCACCCCAAGACGCTCCAGAACGCCAAATACGACCGCCTCGTGCTGCTGCGCCACGGCCTGGCCCTCGAGGGCGTGGTGATGGACACCCTCCTGGCCGATTACCTCCGCGATGCCAACGATCGCCACGGCCTGGAGGTGATGGCCCAGCGCAACCTGGGCTTCACCCCCACCAGCTACGGCGAACTGGTCCCGAAGGGAGTCAGCTTCGCGGCCGTGCCGATCCCGGCGGCCGCGCAGTACTGCGGCATGGATGTCCATGTCACCTGGAGGCTCACGGGGCTGCTGCGCGAGCAGCTCGCGGCCCTGGGAGCCGCCCTGCCGGCACTACTGGAGCAGGTGGAACTGCCCCTCGAGCCGGTGCTGGCCGCCATGGAGGCCGCCGGCATCCGCATCGACTGCCCCTACCTGGCGGAGCTCTCCACGGAACTGGCCACCACCCTGGCGGACCTGGAGATCCGGGCCCGCCAGTCCGCCGGTGTGGACTTCAATCTCGCCTCCCCCAAACAGCTGGGCGAGCTGCTGTTCGAAACCCTGGGGCTGGAGCGCAAGAAATCCCGCAAGACCAAGACCGGCTGGAGCACCGACGCCGCCGTGCTCGAAAAACTGGAACACGACCACCCGGTGGTGCCCCTGGTACTGGAGCACCGCACCCTCAGCAAGCTGCGCAGCACCTATGTGGACGCCCTGCCGGCCCTGATGGAGCCGGAAACCGGACGGGTGCACACCGATTTCAACCAGGCCGTCACCGCCACCGGAAGGCTGAGCAGCAGCAATCCGAACCTTCAGAACATCCCCATCCGCACGGAGTTCTCCCGGCGGATCCGTAAGGCCTTCCTGCCTCAGGAGGGCTGGCTGCTGCTGAGTGCCGATTATTCACAGATCGAGCTGCGCATCCTCACCCATCTCTCCGGCGAAGATGTGCTGGTGCAGGCCTACAACGACGGCGACGATGTGCACGCCCTCACCGCCCGGCTGCTACTGGACAAGGAGGAGGTGAGCAGCGAGGAGCGGCGGCTGGGCAAGACGATCAACTTCGGCGTGATCTACGGCATGGGCGCCCAGCGGCTGGCGCGGGAGGCGGGACTCCCCCCGGCCCAGGCCAAGGAGTTCCTGAGCCGCTACAAGCAGCGCTATCCGAAGGTGTTCGCCTACCTGGAGTTGCAGGAGAGGCTGGCCCTCAGCCTTGGCTACGTCGAAACCATCCTCGGCCGGAGGCGCCCCTTTCACTTCGATCCCGGTGGTCTGGGCCGCCTGCTGGGCAAGGATCCCCTGGCGATCGACCTGGAGGCGGCCCGCCGGGGCGGCATGGAGGGACAGCAGCTGCGTGCCGCGGCCAATGCGCCGATCCAGGGCTCCAGCGCAGACATCATCAAGCTCGCCATGGTGCATCTGCACCGCACCTTGCGGGACCAGGGCCTGCCAGCCCGCCTCCTGCTTCAGGTCCACGATGAACTGGTGCTTGAGGTCGCTCCAGAAGCCCTGGAGGAGGTGCGCGACCTCACCCGCCACACGATGGAGGAAGCCGTGCTGCTGCGGGTGCCTCTGAAGGTGGAAGCGGGAGTAGGTCCGAACTGGATGGAGGCCAAGTGAGCAGCGCGGGACTGGAGCAACGCCGCCCATGGGACAATCCAAGCCAATCCGGAAGTCCGGCGAGGATGCCATTAGCCCAGCAATTACCGCGCCGCAAGGGGATCATCTTGGCCGGTGGCAGCGGCAGTCGGCTCGCTCCGCTCACCACTGCGGTGAGCAAGCAGCTGATGCCGGTGTACGACAAGCCGATGATCTATTACCCACTCAGCACACTGATGCTGGCGGGAATCCGCGATGTTCTGATCATCAGCACCCCCACCGACCAGGCCGCATTTCAACGGTTGCTGGGTGACGGCAGCGCCTGGGGAGTCAATCTCACCTACGCGATCCAACCCAGCCCGGATGGCCTGGCCCAGGCGTTCCTGATCGGCGAGGAGTTCCTGGCTGGTCACCCCGCCGCCCTGGTCCTTGGGGACAACCTGTTCCACGGCCACGATCTGGTGCCCCAGCTGCAGGCCAGCTATGGCCTCACCAGCGGCGCCACCGTGTTTGCCTATCCCGTTCGAGATCCTGAGCGCTACGGCGTGGTGGAGTTCGCCCGCGACGGCCAGGTGCTGAGCATCGAGGAAAAACCCACTACACCCCGATCCCGATATGCCGTGACCGGTCTGTACTTCTACGACGCCTCCGTGGTGGAACGGGCCCATCAGGTGCGGCCCTCGGCCCGGGGGGAACTGGAAATCACCGACCTCAACCGCCTGTACCTTGAGGAGGGTCAGCTGCGGGTCGAGCTGATGGGGCGCGGCATGGCCTGGCTGGACACCGGCACCCCCGATTCGCTCCACGAGGCCGCCAGCTACATCCGCACCCTGGAACATCGCCAGGGGCTCAAGGTGGGCTGCCCCGAGGAGGTGGCCTGGCGTATGGGCTGGATCGATTCAGCCGCTCTGGAGCGGTTGGCGGGCCCGCTGCGCAAGAGCGGCTACGGCAACTATCTGCTGCAACTGCTGGAGAAGCCCCATGCAAGTTGAACGCCTCCCCCTGGATGGCCCCCTGCTGCTCACCCCCAAGGTGTTCGGGGACGATCGGGGCTACTTCCTCGAAAGCTGGAACCGACGAAGCTTTGCTGAGGCCCTCGGCATCCCGGAGGCCGAGGTGGCCAGCTTCGTGCAGGACAACCAGTCGCGCTCCAGCCGGGGGGTGCTGCGCGGTCTGCACTACCAAGTCGCCCCGGAAGCCCAGGCCAAGCTGGTGCGCTGTGTGGCCGGCGAGATCTTCGATGTGGCGGTGGATCTGCGCCGCAATTCCACCAGCTTCGGCCAGTGGACAGGGGCCCGGCTGAGCGGCACCAACCACCGCCAACTGTGGGTGCCCGTGGGCTTCGCCCATGGATTCCTCACCCTCAGCGACACCGCCGAAGTGCTCTACAAGACCGTGGGCTATTGGAATCGCTCCTGCGAGCGATCCCTCCGCTGGAACGACCCGACCATCGGGATTGAATGGCCCTCCACCGGCATCGAACCCCTGCTGGCGGACAAGGATGCCGCCGCCCCCGGGCTCGCTGAAGCCCTGGCCGCCGGCGATGTCTTTGACAGTCATCTGCCATGAAGGTGCTGCTCACCGGCCAGGAGGGCCAGCTCGGCACCGCGCTTCAGGCCAGCCTTCCCGAGGGCGTCACCCTGATCGCCACCGGACGCTCCGAACTGAACCTGGCCGATGCAGCGGCCTGCCGCCAGGCCGTGCTCACCCATCGCCCCGACTGGGTGCTCAATGCCGGTGCCTACACCGCCGTGGACCGGGCCGAAAGCGAGCCTGATCAGGCCTTGGCCATTAACGCCGGTGCGCCGCAGGCCTTTGCTGAAGCCCTCGCGGAAACTGGCGGCCGCCTGCTGCAGGTGAGCACCGATTTCGTGTTCAATGGCGCCCAGGGGTCTCCTTACGGGCCAGATCAGGCGCTCGATCCCCTAGGGGTCTATGGGGCAACCAAGGCGGCGGGCGAAACAGCCGCCTTGGCCCTTCCCGGAGCCCGGGTGCTGCGCACCAGCTGGGTGTACGGCCCGGTGGGCAAAAACTTCTGCTTCACGATGCTGCGGCTCCATGCGTTGAAAGCCGCAGCAGGCGAACCTCTGGGCGTTGTCGCCGACCAGGTGGGCTGCCCGACGGCCACCCACACCCTGGCGGCCGCCTGCTGGCGGGCTATCGGAATCGGGGCCGATGCTGATGGTCCGCGCATCCTGCACTGGAGCGATGCCGGTGCCGCCAGCTGGTACGACTTCGCCGTGGCCATCGGCGAGCTGGGGGTGGCGGCGGGTCTGCTGGAGCGGGCCGCCGAGGTGCGCCCCCTCAGCACCGCTGCTTACCCCACCCCCGCCCAACGGCCCAGTTATTCGCTGCTCGACTGCACCTCCAGCAGGGCTGCCCTTGGGGGGGTGCCCCTGTACTGGCGAGTCGCTTTAGCACAGGTGCTCGAGCGGGTCGCAGCCCAGGGCCCCTAGACGGCTGAGGCCCTGTCGCTGCCAAGCTGTCCCCCAGCGAGCCGTTTCCCAGTTCTGTCGCCTGCGGCAGCGTTCCCTTGAGAAACCCGCCGATCCCGCGTACCCTCAACTCGTTGTTCCATGGCCCCAGATCCGCAAGCCCCCCCCGGCTGAGCTGCTGACTTGAAGGCAGCGCCTGCTGATCACCGGCGGGAGGTGGCTTCTTCGGGGGAGCCTTGGTGAGGCGCCTTCTAGCCGGGTCCACGGCCTCGGTGCTTTACCTCGACAAAAGAGGTATGACAGCGACCTCATCAGGCGGTGCGAAGCCGGTGGGAGGCCCACCCGACCGAGCGCCAGTTCGGCTTCCGGCTGCAACATATCAGCACCGATGAGCTGTTCGGCTCCCTTGGGGCCATCGGACGGCTCTCGGAAACCACCCCCTACGCCCCCCGCAGCCCTCTTTGGCCAGCAAAGCCGCCAGCGATCACCTGGTGAGCGCCTGGCACCACACCTACGGCATGCCGGAGTTACTCACCAACGGCTCCACCAACTACAGCCCCTGGCAGTTCCCGAGAAGCTGATCCCCGTGGTGATCCTCAAGGCCGCGAAATGACATCTAAAATCCCCTACGGCGATGGCACCAACGTGCGCTGAATAATCCTATGTGTAGTATACCGTGAACGCCCTATTGCTGGCAGCGACGCTGGGTGAGCTGGGCAGCAGCTACTGCGTAGGGTGAGGCGGTGCGGCAACGGGGGGGGCTACGGCGGCGGTCGGCTCGCCAGGGCTGAGGGGATTCGCCCCGGCCCGCTCACGACAGTGGCGAGAGCGGAAGTATTCTCAGGTCCTGGACCAGTGCCCTAGCGATGCGGGTAAAGCCCTCTCGCTCTCCCCTTCACCCAGATTACGGGATGGGCATGGTCTGGAGTGCTCTCAAGGATCCAAGCTCTCCAGGCCTTACGGTGCTGCCGACCTTATGCTGATCGGCCACGGGCCGGCCTCCGCCTTGACCCTGCGGCTCACCAACACCCTCACCCGAGCCAAGGCCGACTTCGTGCCCCTTCGCGAGGGCAAGGTCTCGATCTACTGCTGCGGCGTCACCGTCTATGACCTCTGCCACCTCGGCCATGCCCGTAGTTACATCGTGTGGGATGTGCTGCGCCGTTACCTGATCTGGCTGGGCCATCAGGTGACCTTCGTGCAGAACTACACCGACATCGACGACAAGATCCTCGCCCGCGCCGCCGCCGAGGGCAGCTCAATGGAGGCGGTGAGCGAACGCAACATCGAGGCCTTCGTGGCCGACATGGCCGCCCTCAACATTCTTCCCGCCGACCGGATGCCGCGGGCCACTCGATGCCTCGATGCGATCCGCACTCTGATCGGCGACCTTGAGGCCCGAGGGGCCGCCTATTCGGTGGATGGCGATGTGTATTTCGCCGTGCTCAAACACCGCAACTATGGCAAACTCTCTGGCCGGGATCTGACCGAGCAGCAGGACAACGCCTCCGGCCGCGTTGCCAGCGCCGAGGAGGGCCGTAAGCACCATCCCTTCGATTTCGCCCTCTGGAAAGGAGCCAAGGCGGGCGAACCCAGCTTCCCCTCACCCTGGGGCCCGGGCCGTCCCGGCTGGCACATCGAATGCTCGGCGATGGTGCGCGAGGAGTTGGGCGACACGATCGACATCCATCTTGGCGGCGCCGATCTGATCTTTCCCCACCACGAAAACGAGATCGCCCAGTCGGAAGCGGCCACCGGAAAAGAACTGGCGCGCTGGTGGCTGCACAACGGCATGGTGAATGTGGGCGGGGAGAAGATGAGCAAGTCGCTCGGCAACTTCACCACCATCCGCGCCCTGCTCGAATCGGGCGTCAGCCCGATGACCCTGCGGCTGTTTGTGCTGCAGGCGCACTACCGCAAACCGCTCGATTTCACCGCCGCCGCCCTGGAGGCCGCCGCCACCGGCTGGAAGGGCCTCAACGCCGCCCTGGGAGCGGGCCGCACATACGCACATCTGCTCCCCTGGAGCGAAAGCACGGCCGGCGATGTTGCCGCCCTTCCTGACGACCTGGCGGCCAGCAAGGGCCGATTCATCGCGGCCATGGACGATGACCTCAACACCGCCGCGGCCATGGGCGAACTGTTTGAGCTGGCGCGGCCCCTGCGGGCGCTCGCCAATCGCCTGCAACGTCGTGACATTCCCGGAGCGGCAGATCTGGCCCAGGGCGGTCGGTGGCGGTTACTGCTTGAGCTGGCGGGGGTGCTCGGACTCGAACCAGAACAGCCAAGGCTCTCGTCGTTGCAGGGATCCAGAGGCGATCAAGCAACCAGCGGGGAGCCGGCAACCAAGGCGAAGCCTGCAGCTTCACTGGGATGGAAAGCAACGGTTGTCCAATCGCCAACCCCCGTGGGGATCAGCGCCGAGGGCAGCCCTGGGGAAGACATCAGAGGTCTCATCGAGAGGCGCAAGGCCGCCAAGGCCGTCCGCGACTTCGCCACGGCCGACCGGATCCGCGACGAGCTCAGGAGCCAGGGCATCGAACTGATCGACCGCCCCGGCGGCAGCACCGAATGGCTGCGCCGCTGAGGGTTTTCGCTTCTTGGAGCCGCCCCAGGCAGCACTGAGCCTCTGCCCCCTTCTGCCCCCGATGCCCTACCTGCCCAGTGGCTGCCATTCCCGCGGAGGTGCGGCAGGCCTGGGACCGCCGACGCATCGCCTGGATTCCCCGCTCCAGGGCAGAACGGACAGGAAATGACGAAGAAGTTGCCCAGCACCATGCCGGCCTCAAGCTCCCGGCGGCGCCTGCTGATCCCGCATCAAGGTCTCGATCTTGCGAATGCGCCTCAGCGTCGTCTCCCAGACCTCCAACTGAAAGGTACGGGCCCGGTCCCCCGCCGCCACGGCGGAACGACATTCCGCCACCTGGGCATCGAGATCACCGCCAGCCTCGAAGACATCCCAGAGCTGGCGTTCCAGCCGTGCCCGGTCGATGAAGTTCCAGCGCTGCAGCCAGGGGGGGAGGGCGGCCATCGGATCGGGCTATGAGATTGCGCCAGCCTTGCAGAAGCCCAAGGGAGCCGCCGGTTGACCTTGGGGCTGGGCTGAGGCGCGACCGCGCACCGCCGCCGCCGCCGACCGGGCAAGGTGCCCGATAGCCGGAGGAAGGTCGCTGAAGACCCCGATCAGACCTTCGTTGGACTTGCCGTGACACGGTGACTGGAGCTGCGGGTCACAGTGACCGTGCTGCGCTGAAACGGTCTCTGGAGCTTGCGGAGATGGCCGCCGAAGCTGCGGTGAGAAACTGGTGCCGCAAGTTCGCGAGCCCCGCCGTGAAAGCCCTGTCCGTGCTGGGGTCAACAGGCTCAATCGGCACCCAGACCCTGGAAATCGCCCTGGAGTTCCCTGAACGGTTCCGGGTGGTGGCCCTGACGGCCGGCAATAACCTCGACCTGCTGGTGGAGCAGATCGTGCGCCACCAGCCCGAGGCCGTGGCCCTGGCCCAGTCCGAAAAGCTCGCCGAGCTGAGCGAACGCCTCGAAGCCCTCGAATCCGGCCTACGGCCGACACGGTTGCCGGAGCTGCTGGGCGGCAGCGACGGCCTCTGCGCCGCCGCCGCCTGGCCCAGCGCCGATCTGGTGGTGAGCGGGATCGTGGGCTGCGCCGGCCTGCTTCCCACCCTGGCCGCGATCAACGCCGGCAAGGACATCGCCCTGGCCAACAAGGAAACCCTGATCGCCGCGGGGCCCGTGGTGCTGCCGGCCCTGGAGGCCAGCGGCAGCCGGCTGCTGCCGGCTGATTCAGAGCACTCCGCCCTGTTCCAGTGCCTGCAGGGCACCCCCTGGGCCGACACCGCCCGCCTCTCCACCGGCGTTCCCACCCCCGGCCTACGCCGCATCCAGCTCACCGCCAGCGGCGGCGCCTTCCGCGACTGGCCCGCCGCCGACCTGGCCAAGGCCACCGTGGCCGATGCCACCAGTCACCCGAACTGGAGCATGGGCCGCAAGATCACAGTGGATTCGGCCACCCTAATGAACAAAGGGCTCGAGGTGATCGAGGCCCACTACCTGTTCGGCCTCGATTACGACCACATCGAGATCGTGATCCACCCCCAGTCGATCATCCACTCGATGGTGGAGCTGGCCGATTCCTCCGTGCTTGCCCAGCTGGGCTGGCCGGACATGAAGCTGCCGATCCTCTACTGCCTCAGCTGGCCCGAGCGGCTCGACACCCCCTGGCGCCGCCTTGATCTCACCGAAGTGGGCCAGCTCACCTTCCGCGCCCCCGACCAGGAGAAATACCCCTGCATGGAGCTGGCCTACGCAGCCGGCCGGGCGGGCGGCACCATGCCGGCGGCCCTGAACGCGGCCAACGAACAGGCCGTAGCCCTGTTCCTGGAGGAGCGCATCCCCTTCCTCGCCATCCCCCAACTGATCGAGCGGATCTGCGACCGCCACCGCGCCGACCTCACCGCCAGCCCGTCGCTGGCCGATGTGCTGGCGGTCGATGCCTGGGCCCGCCAGGCTGTGCTCGAAGCCGCCGCCGCCCTGCAGGCCGCTGCCCCGGCCGCCCTGCCGGCCTGAAGCGTTCCACTCTCCCGCATCAGTACGGCTGAAGTATTCCCAAAGCCAGCACCCCCTCAGCGCCATGACGTTCCAAGGATCGCTAGAGGATCTCAAGGCTCTGATCAGCCTCCTCCACCTCCAGGGCCACTGGATGGATGAAGGCCCTCTGCAGAGCTTCAGCACCGAAAGCGGCGAGCACATCAACTTCTGGCCCGCCAGCGGCGAGCTCCAGGTGAAGGGCCACCCCCAGGCCAGCCATGATCTGGCGGCACGCCTGGAGCAGGCCTTAGCCAACCAGGGCGGCTGAAGTGATCCGCGTCAGCCACCACCTGCTGCTCTGCGCCACCCCCAGCAAGGCCCTCTGCTGCCCCGATCCAGCCATCGGCGCCACCAGCTGGGCCCGCCTCAAGCAACTGGTGCGGGAGCTGGACCTGGAGAACCCAGCTCGCGAGCAGGGCATCGTGCTGCGCACCAAAGCCGACTGCCTGCGCATCTGCGCCGAGGGGCCGATCCTGCTGATCTGGCCCGATGGGGTGATCTATGGCGGCGTGACCGCCGAGCGGATCGAGCGAATCCTGCGGGAACACGTGATCGGCGGAGTGCCGATCGAAACCTGGGTGGTGGGGCGAAACCAGTTCGGCAGCGATACTGCAGAACACTGCAATGGTGACAATCGCCCTGGATTAGATCCTCAGGCCTGAGCGCCAGTGGGACTTCCGGTAGGACAGCTGGAGAGCAGAGGGGCAGAGGGGCTGCAAACCAACGCAGTCTCCTGACTGGCGAAGGTCCCGTTCCCCCCTCGATCCAAACCAGCCTCAGGCAGCCACCTTCTCCTTGGCCCCAGCTTTTCCCACACCGAGGCTGCGCAGCTCGCTCAGCAGACCGTTGAGCACGGCCTTGGCATCCCCGAACACCATGGCCGTCTGGGGCAGTTCGAACAGGGCGTTAGCGATGCCGGCGTAGCCGGCGCCGAGGCTGCGCTTCACTACGAACACCTGGCGGGCCTGGTCCACCTCCAGCACGGGCATGCCGTAGAGGGGGCTGGAGGGATCGCTCTTGGCATCAGGGTTCACCACATCGTTGGCGCCGAGCACGATCACCACATCGGTGCGAGGGAACTCGGGGTTAATGATGTCCATCTCCACCAGTTGCTCGTAGGGCACATCGGCCTCGGCCAAGAGCACATTCATGTGGCCGGGCATGCGACCCGCCACCGGATGGATGGCGTAGCTCACTTCCACCCCATGGGCTTCCAGCAACTTGGCCAGTTCCCGCAGGGCGTGCTGGGCCTGGGCTACGGCTAAGCCGTAGCCGGGCACGAACACCACCCGCTCGGCCTGCTCCAGGGCCATAGCGCACTCCTCGGGGCTGCAGCTGGTGATGCGGGTATAACCCGCCTCGCTACCTCCACCACCAACAGAACCGCCAGCAGTCCCCAGGGCTCCGCCGAACAACACGCTCACCAGGGAGCGGTTCATGGCGGTGCACATCACCTGGGTAAGGATCAGGCCCGCTGCACCCACCATGGCGCCGGCCACGATCAGCAGCTGGCTGCCCACCACGAAGCCGGCAGCCGCCGCGGCCACCCCGGAATAGGAGTTGAGCAGCGAGATCACCACCGGCATGTCGGCGCCGCCGATCGGCAAGGTCACACCGATGCCGAGCAGGGAGGAGGCACCCACCAGCAGCCAAAGGGGCCAGCCGTCGGGATGGGCCGGGATCTGCACCGCAGCAAGCAAGCACATCAGGGCCAGGCCGATGTTCACGCCGTGGCGCAGGGAGCTCTGGGTCCAGGCGGGGGTATCCAGCCAGCCCTGCAGCTTGGCCATGGCCACGATCGAGCCGCTGAAGGTGATCGCCCCCACGAACACCGAGATCGCGATCGACACCAGCTCCACCATCCCGGAATCCTTAGAGGCGAAGAGGGCCACCCCCACGGCCACGAGCAGCGATGCCATGCCGCCGCAGCCGTTGAAGAGGGCCACCACCTCCGGCATGGCCGTCATCGGCACCCGCTGGGCAGTGAGCACCCCGGCCAGGCCACCCAGGGCCGAACCCACGGCGATCCAGAGCCAGGTGATCGGCGAAGGCTGCAACTGAATCAGCAGACCCACCACGGCCAAGCCCATCGCCAGGGCCGCAAGACCATTGGCGGTGCGGGCGGAGCGCACCTTGGATAGGCCCTTGAGGCCCAGAGCCAGCAGCAGCACCGCCACCAGGTCAATGGCATCGGTGAACAGATCAATCGAAAGGGAGTTCACGGCAGAAGCGGATCAACCGCACAGATCAGGAATGGAGTGAAGACAACGGAACTGGGCCCAAGCCCAGGGCGGAGTGCCTTGATGAAGAGGAACGAAGGGCAGCCAGCGAAGCCGCGATCGAGGCATTGACAGTCATTAGCTCTGGGGCTGGCTGAAGAACAACCCCAGGACCGGTGACAAGGGAAGGGCCACCAACCTCCGCTCCATCAGCGACGCCGGAACATCGCCAGCATCCGGTCGGTCACCAGAAAGCCACCCACCACGTTGTAGAGGGCGAAGCCCAAGGAGATGGCCCCGATCGCCAGCAGGGCGGGGTTACCCGCGGCCTGGCTGAGCAGGGTGAGCGAGGCAAGCATGGTGATGCCACTAATGGCGTTGGCGCCCGACATCAGGGGGGTGTGCAGGGTGGGAGGCACCTTGCCGATCAGTTCAAGCCCGAGGAGGCTGCCGAGCAGCAGCACCCAGAGGGAATTGGAAAGGGAGCTCATCGCAGGCTGGGGGTCGGGGCGGATGGATTGGAGGGCTGGACGCCACCCGTGAGAGCAGGCTCAGCGGCCGGAGACGTTGGGGCACCAGGGGCGGCGATGGCCTGTTCGGCGCCGTAGACCACATCGCGACGGCGGCAGACGCCCTCGTGGGTGATCAGGCAGCCCTCGAGAATCGGATCGGTTGGGTCGAGGCGGAAGCCCTCCTCGCCCAGCAGGTGCTCGATCAGGGCCGCCACATTGCGGGCATAGAGGGCGCTGGCGTGGTTGGCCACGCTGCTGGGCAGGGCCTCGGCCCCGATCAGCTTCACGCCCTTGCGCTCCACGGTGGCGCCGGGAACGGTGCCGAAGCAGTTACCGCCCTGGGCCACCGCCAGATCCACCACCACCGAACCCGGGCGCATGCCATCAAGCATGGCCTCGCTGATGAGCCGGGGAGCCGTGCGACCCGGGACCTGGGCGGTGCAGATCACCATGTCGGCCAGGGCCAGCTGCTCGGCCAGCTGAATGCGCTGGGCCTCGAGGAAGGCCTCGGAGGCCTCCTTCGCGTACCCACCCGCTTCCGCCGGCCGGTCCTCCAGTTCGGGGGGATTGATGAAACGGCCCCCGAGGGATTCCACCTGTTCCTTCACGGCCGGCCGCACATCCGACACGTACACCACCCCGCCCAGGCGGCGGGCCGTTGCCAGAGCCTGCAAACCGGCCACGCCGGCTCCGAGGATCAGCACCCGGGAAGGCTGAATTGTGCCGGCCGCCGTCATCAGCATGGGCACGTAGCGGTCCAGGGCGGCCGCCGCGAGCAGCACCGCCTTGTAGCCGGCGATGTTGGCCTGGGAAGAGAGCACATCCATGGCCTGGGCGCGGCTGATCCGGGGCAGCAGCTCGAGGGCGATGGCCGAGGCCCGGCAGCCGTTGAGGGTATCGATGAGCCCGGTGGCGCCATAGGGAGCCAACAGGCCCACCACGAGGGTGCCCGGGCGGAGCTGCTCCAGGGCCTCTGGGGCCGGAGGGGCCACGCAGAGCAGGCCCTCCACCTCGGACCAGGGCAGATCGTGGGCGGGATGGAGCTGGGCGCCGGACTCCGCGTACTCGGCATCCCGGAAACCGGCGGCAGCACCGGCCCCCTGCTCCACATGCACCTCAGCACCGCGACCGCTCATGCGGCGAACGGTTTCGGGGGTGGCGGCCACCCGGGTCTCACCCGGAGCAAACTCCCGGGGAATCAGCAATCTCACCAAGGGCGCGGTCCTCCAAACCTTTCTTCCAGTTAGGGGCGCTGGGAGCTGGACGACAAGCTGCTCCCCTCCTTTGTGCGGACTCCCCCATGCAGGACTGGGGCCAGAGGGAACTGCCGCCGACAATCCCGATCCTTTTCTGAAGAACAGCGGGAATATCCATGGAGATGGCTAAGGCATGGATTCGTGCGCCCAGCTCCGATGGCCCTAACCGCCCTCGAATGTCCCGACAATGTTTGCCACAGCCACCACGGCGGCCACGCGGTGGCCCGAGAGGAGGTGGAACGCAACCTCAACGCCCACGGCGCCGATTGGTGCGAACGGGTGGCGGAGCGCATCTACGAAATCTCCGTTGACAGCTTCTGCCAGACCGTGATGCCCAACCTGCAGCAGCAGGGCTGGCAGCGGCGCCACCTGGACTGGGAATTCAAGCTCTCTGAAGAACCGGCCGAGGTGGAGCGCACCGTGGTGGACGGGGCGATCAACGCCATGGAGAGCTTCCTACGCAGCAACGAGGTGCAGCGCCTGTTCATCAAGGAACTGGTGCAGGGCACCTTTGCCGAAGCGATGCAGAACCCCCTGCGGAGCATGGGAATCCGCTATCTGATCGAGGAGGAGCTGATGGGCTTCCTCAGGGATCGGCGCGAGGATCTGCTCGACCGGATGGCCGAACGGCTTCTGGAGGATGCCGCCGGGGATTTCGAGCGGGCTCGCCACTGCGCCTCCGCCGATCTCAACGAGGTGGAACACCTGCTGATGAACCACGCTGAAGCCCAGCGCTGAGGGATCCGGTGCCCCGTCCGATTGACGGGGCACCGCAGATCGCCTCAGACCAAACCTCAGAAGCGAGACCTCAGATCAAGGGGAGCAGTTCCTGCTCTAGGCAACGCACTTGGGGTAGACAGCCTCTTTGGCGCAGCAGTCGCAGCCGCAGAATCATCGGATCGATGTCGCAGTACAGGAGCCAGCAACGCTCCAGATGGAGCCTGGGGTAATCGATGGGGTCACGGGGCAGGGCCATGGCTGCAGGACCAGTCGCCCAGATGAGGGGTCTGGCCGGAAGCTAGAGACGCCGACCAGGAAACAAATGGGAAGGAATACTCAAACCCTCCGTCCGTTGGCAACGGCATTGCCAACGGCCTTGGAAACGATGACGGCACCGGCCCATCCGAGCCCAGAATCGGTCGATGGCCTCACCCTCCTTTGAACTGTTTTGCCGTGGCAAGGCTCCGGCCACGGCTGGACCGCCAGCGTTGCAGCCTCGGGATTGGCAACGGCAGTTGATTCAGCTGCTGAGGGTGCGCCTGGACGAGTGCGATTCGGCCCGCAGGGATGTGCTGGTGCATGCCGGCCCTGGAGCCGGCAAGACCCTCGGGGCCCTGCTGGGCTTCCAGCGGATGCAGCGGGAGGGACGCCTGGAGCGCTTGGTGGTGTTCTGCCACCGCAGCTCCATCGCCCGCCAGTGGCTCGCTGCCGCCCTGCGGCTGGGCCTGATGGTCCGGGAGTGGGATGCGAGCCCGGAGCCTGGGCAGAGCGGTGCGGATCCGGATGGCTGGCTGCTCAGCTATCAGGGAGCGGCACGCCATCGCGAGCGGCTGCTGCGGGATCTGCCAGAGCGGCTGGCTGGGGAACCGTGGCTGGCCATTGCCGATGAGGTGCACCACCTCGGTCTCGATCCGGAGGAACCCGAAGCCATGGGCTGGGGCCAGGTGTTCAGCGAACTCACCAGTCCAGCCCGACTGAGGCTGGGGCTCTCCGGCACCCCCTTCCGCGCCGATGCCCTGGCCTTCTGCGCGGCCCGCCGGATCCGGATGCGGGAATCAGGAACGATTGTGGAGCGGATCGTTCCCGATCTGTGCGTGGAACCCCATCGGTTGATCCAGGCCGGTGACGTGCGCCCCCTGGAATTCCGCTTTCAGGACGGCTGGGTGGAACATGGCCGCGGCCCCGCCGGGACGGAACGGCAAACCTCACCCCTGTCTCAGGAAGAGCGGGAGAGCTGGCGGGCCCGCAACCTGCGTAGGGCCATCCGCCCGGGGGATGGGGGTGGCATTGCCCAGCGTCTGCTGATCCAGGCCCGCGGCCGACTGGAGCAGGTGAGGGGCCTCCATAGCGGAGCGGGGGGCCTGGTGATCGCCCGCGACATTCACCATGCCCGGCAGATTGCCGATTGGCTGCGTGAGGAAGGCGAGGAGCCGGTTCTGGTCCACTCCCTTGATCCGGAGGCCTCAAACCGGCTCGCTTCCTTCCGCGGCGGGACCGGCCGCTGGTTGGTGAGCGTGGATATGTGCGCGGAGGGGTTTGATGCGCCGCGGCTCCGGGTGGTGGCCTACCTGAGCACCGTGGTGACCCGGAGCCGTTTCGTTCAAGCGATCACCAGGGCCGTGCGCCTGGAGGATGACCGCATGGGCGCGGAGGGCATCCCCAGGGATCCTTCCTACGTGTTTGCCCCAGCGGATCCTCTTCTGATCGCCCATGCCCGCACCTGGGCACGCAGTGAACCCTATGTGATTCGCTCCCACGCGGCATCACCAGCCCCGGAGACGGGCGTCCCGGGAGCAGGCGGTGCGCAACCGCTGACCGCCCTGGCCGATGGGGCGGGTGCCGTGATCCACTTGGGAGGTCCGGAATTGCCTGCCTTCCTGACCAAGCCAGCCAGATCGGACTACCACCGGCCTGCGCCAGGATTTACGACGTTGTGTCAACCAACACCTACGAATGCCTGGGACGCAGGGAAAGTACTTGGACTCGACGATCAGTGATGGACGCGGCTGTGCATCGCAGACTCACCGTTGCCGTGTGCTGGGCAATGGCTCGTCGTGCAGCCTTGGATGGTCAGGAGCGGTTCGAAGAGAGCTACGCCCTGAACGAAGAATTTCGGGAATGGCTGCTATGCCTGGAAGACAACCCGGAGCTACTGCGCGAGACCGTGCTCATGGTTCCCTCCAGTTTCCCCATGCAGGGCCGCCCCGAAACCGACGGCCTGCTTGAAATCTAAAGCAAATCCGCTGATTTCAGCCATCCCTGTCCCGGCTGCGGCCGCCTTCACTGTGGGCTCAGGTGCTCCCTTCGCTGTGGGCACAGGCGCCTCCTTCGGAGGGAAATCAACCCAGAGCCAGCGCCACCTCCCTAGGGTTAAGTCATAGTTGTTCCGCATTGGCGCCATGGGTGAGGCCCCTTCCCAGTCCGTTGAAACCGATCCCCCCCAGCGGACGCCGGTTGAGAACGTGGTGATTATTGGCTCGGGGCCGGCGGGCTACACCGCCGCCATCTACGCGGCCAGGGCCAACCTCAATCCCTTGCTGATCACCGGCTTCCAAGCCGGAGGCATCCCCGGGGGCCAGCTGATGACCACCACCCACGTGGAGAACTACCCCGGCTTCCCCGACGGCATCCTGGGACCGGAGCTGATGGACCGCATGAAATCCCAGTCCGTCCGCTGGGGGACCCATCTGGTTGAAGCCGATGCCGAACGGGTTGATCTCAGTGTGCGTCCTTTCCGCATCCACACCAGTGAAGCCCAAACTATCGAAGCTCATACCCTCATCCTGGCGACTGGCGCCAGTGCGAACCGACTTCACCTGCCCCAGGAGGAGCGCTTCTGGAGCCGCGGGATCAGCGCCTGCGCCATCTGTGACGGCGCCACCCCCCAGTTTCGCCGCGAGGAACTGGCGGTCGTTGGGGGGGGGGATTCCGCCTGCGAGGAAGCGGTCTACCTCACCAAATATGGAAGCCACGTGCATCTGATCGTGCGCAGTGATCGGCTTCGGGCCAGTGCCGCCATGGCCGATCGGGTGCTGGCCAATCCGGCGATCAGCGTGCATTGGAACCGCGAACTGGTGGATGTGGCGGGAGGAGGAGCGGCAGGCGGTGCCGACTGGCTGGGCTCGATCATCCTGCGCGACCGAAGCGGAGGCGGCACCGAGAACTTGCCCGTGCGGGGGCTGTTCTATGCCATCGGCCACACCCCCAACACCAGCCTGCTGCAGGGCCAGATCCCCCTAGATGAGCGGGGGTACCTGGTCACCAGACCCGGCCGGCCCGAAACGGAGCTGGACGGAGTGTTCGCCGCCGGGGATGTGGCGGATGCGGAATGGCGCCAGGGCATCACCGCCGCAGCCAGTGGCTGCCAGGCGGCCCTCGCCGCCGAACGCTGGCTCAGCCACCACGGACTGGCGGTCACGGTGCGACGGGAGGAGGTGGAGCCGGCTCCTGCGGGCGAACCGGTGCGTACCCTCGAGAGCGATGCCGGCAACTACAACCCCGAGGCCCTCTGGCAGAAGGGGGCCTATGCCCTGCGCAAGCTCTACCACGACAGCCCGAAGCCGCTCCTGGTGGTGTACACCTCCCCAAGTTGTGGCCCCTGCCACGTGCTCAAGCCCCAACTCAAACGCGTGCTCCAGGAACTCAAAGGCCGCGCCCAGGGCGTGGAGATCGACATCGAGGCCGATCCCGAGATCGCCCTGCAAGCTGGGGTGAGCGGGACCCCGACGGTGCAACTCTTCTTTGCCAAGGAGATGAAGCAGCAATGGCGAGGTGTGAAGCAGCGGCGTGAATTCCGCGACGCCATCGAGGCCCTCCCCCCCCAGGCCTGAGCGAGAAGCCCCTGACCAGCCTAAGTTCTGTTCCTTACCATGGCCGAGGGACTGGTATCCGCCTGACTGGGGCTTCCAAGCTTCCAAGCCCGAAAAGTGGGATGATCATCACCTGGGGATCATTGGCTAGTTTCCTGCCCTGCGGCTCACGGCATCAGTGGCCGTTCCCCGCAGCGCCCCCCAAAAGCCCCAGCCATCGAACTGCCGCCGTGGTCTCCAGACTCCGATCGAGCGGCTTCAGCGGCGCCTGGGCCCTCCGGGCCGGTTGCCGGCTGGCCGTGGCCCGGTGGCCCCGGCATTGCGCTCCCGGTAGGTGATTCTGCCGCGGGTGAGGTCGTAGGGGCTGATCTCCACCAGCACCTTGTCACCGGCTAGCAGCTTGATCCGGAACTTGGTGAGCTTGCCGGCGGCGCGACAGAGGCATTGGTGGCCAGCTGGCTGCTCCAGGGTCACCAGGTAGAAGCCGTTGCCCTGTTCCTTCTCGATCACGCCGGACGTTTCGATCATGCTGCGGTTGGTTGGGCCAATACAAGTGCCATTCAATAGCTTAGGTGCCCGGTGGCGGCTGCACGGTCTCTTGGGGTGGGCTCTAGGGTCGCCACACCGACACCGCTGCCCAGCCATGCTTCTGCCTCCGGTATCTATGGATCTGGGCCTGCTGCTCATCTCCATCGGCGTGGTGAACCTGTGGCGCTCCCGCAGCGGAAGCTGAAGGATCAGAGTGCGGGCGCTCAGCCAGCCACCCTTCTGTTCCACAAGCCGTACGGCGTGCTCAGCCAGTTCAGCCGTGAGCCCGGCAGTTCCTGGGGCTGCCTGGCCGACTGGATCGAGCAACGGGACGTATATCCGGCGGGTCGCCTCGATGCCGACAGCGAAGGCTTGCTGCTGCTCACAGGCGATGGGCGACTGCAACACCGACTCACCGACCCCCGCTGGGGCCATTGGCGAACCTACTGGGTCCAGGTGGAGGGGGAACCCAGCGAGACCAGCCTGTTCGATCTGCGTCGGGGACTGGACATCCAGGGACGGAGAACCCTGCCGGCTCGCGCCGAAATCATCCCGGATCCCGTGCTGAGGGAAAGGAAGCCACCGATCCGGCAGCGACGCTCGATCCCAACAGCGTGGCTCGAGATTCAACTGCGGGAGGGACGCAACCGCCAGGTGCGCAGGATGACAGCGGCCGTGGGACTCCCCACCCTCCGGCTCGTGCGCGTGGCCATCGATCTTATGGATGGAGCCCATCCCCTCACCCTGGAGGGGCTGGCAGCGGGACAGTGGCGCTTCGTGAGCCGGGCTGAGGGACAACGTCTTGAGGCGCTGATGGCGAGAAAGCCACGAGCGGGGTATGGCCCGGAAACCCGGCCACAATTCAGGCCAGTGCGTCGCTGAGCTCGCGCACGGCCTGGAGTTGCCCGTAGTAGTAGTTCGCCCGGGCGCGGCGGTCGGCGTCCTCGATCACATCGAGGGCATCAAACCCGAGGCTCTGCCAGAGGTCATGGCCGCAGGCCCGGCTCACCTCGCTCACCGCCTCCTGCTCAAGCAGACCGAGGCGTCGTTGAAGATTCTTGATCTGGGCAATGGCCATGGCCGGAAAACCCCGTAGCAAAACCAGTCAATAGTACAGACGAACTGCCAGACCTGGATTAGAAGGGAAGTTTCTTCTTGGCGTCCTTATCAAGATCAGCGTCCATCTCGCGCAGCCGCCGCAGGATGGTGTCGTAATAATCCTTGAGATAGCTCTCCAGGGTGGTGGTTTCAGAGGGATCCAGGCCGAAGGCGGCATAACTGGCTTCCATCGCGGCATCGAGCGGGCGACCACCGCCCACCACCTCGGCAAAGGAGAGGCGCTCGGCCACATTGAGGCTGGCCTCAAAGAAGCCGGCCACCCCCTGCATAAGGCCCAGCAACTGGGGGGGCACCCGGAAGACCCGGGCGGACTTGCCGCTGTACTTCTCACAGAGCTGGGTGATTTCTCCCGTGATCCAGGCCCGGGGACCGACCATCGGGAAGGTTCCACGCACCGTCTCCGGACGGGTGAGAGCCGCAACGGCAAAACGGGCCGCGTCCTGGCTGTTCATGTAGGCAATCGGTGTCGGCACCCCGCTCACCCACACCGTCTGGTTCTCCAGCACCGGGATGGCGAACTGGCTGATCAGACCCTGCATGAAGGCGGCCCCCCGCAGGATCGTGTAGTCGAGGTCGGAGGCCTCCAGCCACTGCTCGGTGCAGGCCTTGATGTCCATCAGCGGCACGGTGGGATGCCGTTCAGCGTCTAGAAGCGAATGGAACACCACCCGCCGGACCCCGGCTCGCCGGCAGGCGGCGAAGAGGTTCTGCTTGCCGGTCCAGTCCACCGAATAGGTGCTGCCGCTGTCGGTGGCACGTGCGGTGGCCGCATCGATCACCGCCGCTTGGCCTTCTAGGGCGTAATCGAGGCTGTCGGGTTCGAGCAGGTCACCACGGGTGAGCTCACATCCCCATTCCTGCAGGAACGAGGCCCTGCGGGGTGAGCGCACCATGCAGCGCACCTCGTGGCCGGTTTCGATGGCGCGACGGGCGATCTGACGGCCGAGGGTGCCTGTGGCGCCGACGATCAGAACCTGCATCCGCCTCTCTCCTGCAATTCTTCACAGCCGGCTGAGCCTAGGGGTGCGCAGGCGGCGGACGCGGCGGGGCAGGGGGGAAGACCTCAGCCAGCGGGCGTGGAGCCCTAATCCTTCAGGAGCTTGAGCAGGAGGGCACCACCTGCCAGACCCACGGGGATCAGCACCCAGAACAATGCAGCGGTGCCGAAGATTTCAGAGGCCATGGCCCGGAGAGGTGCAACGGCTTACCTGTTTAGCAGGCACCGGCTGTAGCAAGCACCGGCGAGCTGCCGCAACGCGCAACAGGCCGTGGCCGAGCCAACTATGCCCGGGGAAATGGGCCCAGCGGGAATCACACCGGCCCGGAGTAACGCCAGATCAGGAGACGCCATCCGCCTGCAGTCGCTCCCGGACCAAGCGGAGCGATCTCCGCTTCAAGGGGCAAGCCGTCGGCAGATCTCCAACACCTCGGGCCAGGGAGCATCGCTGCGGACCTGTGCTGCCATGACACCACTAGCACTGGCACCATGGCCAGCGGCCCGCAGGGCAGCCACCAGATCGTGCAGCCGCGGTGGCCCCCCCCCGAGGCGGCGGGCGATCTGATCGGTGGGCCAGCAGCGGGCCGGATAGCCCGTATCGCTCTGCAACCGGGCCAGCAAGCGACCCCCGTCTGCCCCGAGGGTGTGCGGGGATTGTTCCGCCTGGGAGGCCATTGAGGCCAGAACAGCGGCATCCTGCAGGGGCCCGATCCAGAGCGGACCGCTCACCGCCAAGGAACCACTGGAGCCGCACAGGCAGGCTTGCCAGCGCCCGAGCGCCATCAGGCTCTGCACCTGCTGGTCACCGCAGCCGTGACAGTGGGCCACAAGCCCCAGCAGGCCTTCCTCCCCGGGAGCCGGCAACCGCTCGACCCCGACCGCCGTGCGGAAGGTGCGCCCCTCACTGAAGCTGAACAGCGGCCGGATCCCCCGCCCCTGGGCCCAGGCCGTCCGGGCCACCACCCCAAGCTGCAGGCGCAGGGCCAGCTCCCAGCTGGCCGGATGGACCCGGACGGCTGCGCCAAACCGCCGCACCGCCGCCCGCCGGTCGTGACCGGTGGCGGAACGGCCATCGGTGCTGGCCAGGTAAAGAGCCCCTCCCAGAGACACCGCCTCCAGCGCAGCGGGCAGCAGATCCACGGGGGCACCGAAGGCATCGAGATCCACCAGCTCATGGTGATCCCGCCGAAGCGTCAACTCGGCCAGCAGGTGCTGGGCGGTGCGGGCCGTGGCCACCACATCGACCCGGCCTGCCAAAGGAGCCAGGTTGGTGTGCAACAGCGGCAAACGGTCCGCATCGGCATCGTTAGCCCACACCGCCTCAACCGAACCCTCCAGGCCGTAACGGAGGCTGCGAATGCCACAGCCCGCCATCAGATCCAGTACCCGCACCGCCCCCCTGGCCGCCAGGCTGCGGGCCAGCAACACGCCCAAGTCCCGGGAGGGCCGCGAAACAGTCCGGAAGAAACCGGCGCCGGTCTCCACCACCGCGCGAGCTTCGCAATAGTGAGTGGAATCCGTCGTGGTGCCTGCCGCCTGTGCCGCGTCCCTTCTCCCAGCCTGCCTCCCCCTCCGCCCTGCCGGGGCCCCGGGAGACGCGACACAGCAGCGAATGGGGCCTTCACGCCACATGGCACTGGCGTGGCCAGGCTTGTCACTGGCGACGCCTCGGCGGCCTCCACCAGCCGCCACTGGTCCTGCTCCATGGATTCGGGGCCGGCAGCGGCCACTGGCGCCGTAATGCGGTGGTCCTTGCTGATGCCGGCTGGTGTGTGTACGGCCTCGACCTGCTGGGTTTCGGGGCCTCCAGCCAGGCGCCGCTCCGACTCGACAACCGACTCTGGGCCAGGCAGCTGGAGGCCTTCCTGCGGGAGGTGGTGCAGGGGCCGGCCGTGCTGGTGGGCCATTCTTTGGGGGGGCTGGTGGCCCTCACCTGCGGCGTGTTCTTCCCCCAGGCCGTGCGGGCGGTGGTGGCCGCCCCCCTGCCAGACCCAACCCTCCTGCTCGCGGACCCCCTGGCTCCCGCCGGCGCCCCGCCGCGGCGACCCTGGCGACGCCGGCTGCAGCGGTTCGTGGTGACCTGGCTCTGCAGGCTTCTGCCCCTTGAAGTGCTGGTTCCCCTGCTGGCCCATTCACCCCTGCTCGATCTGGGCATCCAGGCGGCCTACCGGGATCCGGTGATCGGCGACGATGAACTCCACCGACTGATCGCCCGACCGGCCCGCCGGGCTGGGGCGGTGCGGGCGCTGCGGGCCATGAGCATCGCCATGGCGCTGCGGCCCCATGGCGCCACCGCGCCTGCCCTGCTACGACGGCTCCGGCAGCCCTGCCTGCTGCTCTGGGGTGGGGACGACCGCCTGGTTCCGCTGGATGTGGGCCTCCAATGCCGACGCCTCCGACCTGACATGGCGCTGGAGGTGATCGATCAAGCGGGCCACTGCCCCCACGATGAGAGGCCTGATGCCTTTCACCGGGTGCTGATTCCCTGGCTGGCCTCGTTGTAAGACGGCTCGCCAGGGATCCGGTGAACATCGCGGCGCTCGTGCAGGGCGACGAAAGCGGACATCGCGGCGTACCGTTGGACAAGGGAAGGAAGCCGGTTCCCTACCACCCCCGACGTGAATCCATGAAGCACACCCTCTCGGTGCTGGTCGAAGACGAATCGGGTGCCCTAAGCCGCATTTCGGGCCTTTTCGCTCGCCGCGGTTTCAATATCGAGAGTCTTGCCGTTGGACCTGCCGAACACCGTGGCATGTCGCGTCTCACGATGGTGGTGGAAGGCGACGACCGCACCCTTGAGCAGATGAGCAAGCAGCTCAACAAACTGGTGAACGTGCTGGGGGTGATCGACCTCTCCACCATCCCGGCCGTGGAGAGGGAGCTGATGCTTCTGAAGGTGGCGGCCCCGGCCGAGAACCGCAGCGCGATCTTCGATCTGGTTCAGGTGTTCCGGGCCAAGGTAGTGGATGTGGCCGACGATGCCCTCACCCTTGAGGTAGTGGGGGATCCGGGCAAACTAGTGGCCTTGGAACGGCTGCTGGAGCGGTTCGGGATTCTCGAGATCGCCAGAACCGGCAAAGTGGCTTTGGAAAGGGCCTCGGGAGTCAACACCGAGTGGCTGAAGGCCACGAGCTCCGAGAAACGGGTCCCGGCCTGATGCAGGGGGCGATTCTCAGGCCCCGGGACCTCCAGGAGCATTTAGCGATTGGGGTTCCCCTTCACCAGGGTTCCCCCTTCTACCAGGCGGGCCGAGGTGATGCGATCGCCCTGTTGGATGCGATCCACCACGTCCATCCCCTCAACCACCCGTCCGAAAACGGCATAACTTCCATCAAGCTCCGGCAGGGCCTCCAGGGCAACATAAAACTGGGCACTGGCCGAATTCGGATCGGCTGAGCGGGCCATGGCCACGGCACCCCGCTCGTGGGTCAGCCGGAGATTGCGGGCCTGGGTAGGTGAGGTCACCCTTTCGCCATAGCGCAACGGCGCCTCGGACTTGAAGGAGAGTTCAAGGGGAATAAAGCGGGCTTCCCCCGTGGCGGGATCCACGAAGCTGCCGGTTCCGAGCTGAGTGACAGGCGTTTTTGGGTCGGAACTTTGGGGATCACCCCCCTGAACCACAAAAGGAACGGGTTCCCGCACCACCCGATGGAAGACCGTGCCGTTGTAGGTGCCCCTGTTCACGAGATCCACGAAATTTCCGGCCGTGAGGGGGGCATCCCGGCCATCGAGACGGATGCGCACCTCCCCTTTGCTGGTCTGCAGGGCGACCAGGGCAGTGCCGCTCAGACAGGGCACGCTGGTTGTGCCACACCCGAGGTTCTGGCCTCCGGAATCGGCGGCACAGGCCCCGAGGGCAAGGGGGAGAAGCAGTAACCAGAAACCGGCAAGAGCACGGCCGACCCGGGGAAGAACGGTGGGCATCGAGAAAGGGAGATCAAACGAGGTCTTGGAAGGAATTCAGACCCCTTCAAGGGGAACACCCAAGAAGCGGGCCAGCTCAGCGCCGCTGCGCTCCAAGTCCGCCAAGGGCATGGGCTCACCCACGCGCGTGAGGGGGAGATCGCGCCTGCTTCGCACCCGCAGGGCCAGGCGTCGCTGAGGGCTGAGTCCATCGCGCACCTCCACTTTCACGGCCTGGATCTCGGCCAGGGGAATGGCCACCTCAATCAACTGGCGGAAGCCCCGACGGCTGATCAACGCCTGGCCCCGAGCTCGATCGAAACGATTGCTGCCGGCACCCACATCGATCAGAATCACCGTCCAGAGGTAGGTCGCGAGAAGAACTGCGGCGATTCCATACAGACCCATCACCAGCCCCTGTGGGACCCAAATGAGGTCGGCGGCATGGCCGATCGGCATAAAATTGCGGCCCATGCGGCTGGAAGCACTGGTGAGCAGGAAGCCGATGCCGCCGATGCTCACAGCCGAGGCCACCAACAAGTTGGAGAGGCGGCGGGAACCCACGACGGCCAGGTCCATCACCGCTTCATCTGCACTGGAGGACCCTTGAGCCGAAGATGGTTCGGGGCTCCCCTCACCGGGCAGGGAGGAATCGCCGGAAGCAAGGCCGCTGGATGCCATCGAAGGGAATCGGATCAGACGCGACGGCCATCCTGCCCCGGCCTGGGCACCCCCCGAGGGAACAATCAGAAGAAATACCTAAAAGCCGGAAACCAAGGGGTTTCAGCCCATGTCGAGCGGCCGCGTCAGCAGCGGCAACGTTGTTACCATCGCCCGGTAACCCACAGCATCGCGGGTTTTCCGCACCGACTCACCCATGACGATCGCTGCAGGGCGTTTGCCCCAGCGGGGATGGTTCGACGTCCTCGACGACTGGCTCAAGCGCGACCGCTTCGTTTTCGTTGGTTGGTCCGGGCTGCTGCTCTTCCCCACCGCCTATCTG
>Ga0315905_10001021_pt1 | contig 30495 bp, 26 predicted proteins | sample LakEriMetagenome_5_FD_203522 | JGI IMG/M metagenome (GOLD analysis project Ga0315905, IMG submission 203522) | Freshwater fungal communities from buoy surface, Lake Erie, Ohio, United States - Buoy 4 MA121 | ecosystem: Environmental > Aquatic > Freshwater > Lake | place: USA: Lake Erie, Ohio... | reverse complement strand
AGTTTTTGTTGAGTGTCTTGGAGAAAAACTTCCCGTCGACAGATTGAAAATAAAATTCACGTAGTTTTAATGTTTAATGAAACCAGATTCATCACAGATGACGTGGCGCACGAGTTAAGGCTGCTGCACCGCCCGTCGGAATATCGGGCAGCGCTGGAGGCGCATGCGACACCACGATTTGACAAAACGGCCGTAGAGAATGCGGGTGGACAAAGTATCTCGTTTTAAAGCTTTACAGCAAACCGATCAGAGGAGCGTCTGGCCAAGGATCGCAGCCCTGACCAGCGAACATGGCGCAGTATTTGAAAGGCTTTACCGCACACTGTTTACTTTGGCTCGTTACTTATATGGCGTCATCCACCCCAGTCCGGCCGCAGTTCCTCCGCGCGGCCGGTACTCACAACCTATCCACCCGTCATAGCCTGCCTCATCCATCATCGCAAACAACCACGGATAATTCAGCTCACCCACGTCCGGCTCATGCCGGTCGGGCACGCTGGCGATTTGCACGTGACCGATATGAGGTAAGTGCTGCCTAAACGTACTGATGATGTCGCCCTCCATGATTTGGGCATGATAAAAATCCATCTGTACTTTGAGATTAGGCGCGCCCACCTCGGCCAGTAAGGCATGCGCATCTTTTTGATAGTTCAGAAAATAACCCGGCATATCGCGATTATTTATCGGCTCGATTAATAGCGTAATGCCATGCGGCCTAAGATGCTCGCAGGCATAGCGCAGATTTCGTATGAAGGTGTCATGGCACTCGGCTAGGTCGGCATGGGGCGGCACAATGCCAGCCAGTGCATGTAGCCGAGTCGTGCCAGCTGCTAGCGCATAGTCGAGTGCTTTCTCCACGCCGTCACGGAAATCCTGCTCACGCCCAGGTAACGCGCCCAGACCACGTTCGCCAGCGGCCCAGTCACCGGGTGGCAAATTGAACAGCACATTTTGCAGATCGTTCTCACGCAGCGCCTGTGCAATCGCCTGCTTGTCTTCTTCATAGGGGAACAGATACTCAACCCCACGGAATCCAGCGGCAGATGCAGCAGCAAAACGTGCCATGAAAGGCACTTCGTTAAACAGGAAACTCAGATTGGCGGCAAATTTCGGCATGACACTGGCCCGATTGAGTGGAAATTAAGTTGCCATGATACAAGCCCTGCCCTTATCCTTTTGCGGATACTAATCACAATAAGGGAGACAAGCATGGAAGTCCTGATCACGGGTGGCGCTGGCTTTTTGGGTTCGAAACTGGCGCGGCAGTTGCTGGCACGCGGCACGTTGGCCGGACCCTCGGGGCAGCCGGAAAAAATTTCCCGCATCACGCTGCTCGATCAAGTCGCGGCGCAGGGCCTTGATGATCCGCGCATTGCAATCATGACGGGCGATGCTGCTGATGCCGCGGTCATTGCCAAAGTACTGAAGCCTTCGGTACAGTCTGTTTTTCATCTTGCCGCGGTCGTTAGCGGTGAGGCAGAAAGCGATTTTGATCTAGGCATGCGCATCAATCTTGATGCCACGCGCATTCTGCTGGAGCAGGCACGCAAGAATGGCAACCGACCGCGTGTGGTATTCACCAGTTCAGTCGCAGTGTTTGGTGGCGATCTACCACCCAAGGTGCTGGACACCACACCGGCAACGCCCCAAGGTTCCTATGGCGCGCAAAAAGCGATGTGTGAATTGATGGTGACGGATTACAGCCGCAAAGGTTTCGTTGATGGCCGCTCGCTGCGTTTGCCTACCGTGACTGTGCGTCCCGGCAAAGCCAACAAAGCCGCATCGAGTTTTGCGAGCGGCATCATCCGCGAACCTTTGAATGGCGTGGTGTCAATCTGCCCGGTGCCGCCCGACACCAAGGTCTGGGCTTTGTCACCGCGCAGCACCGTACACAATCTGATTCACGCGCATGAACTGGAGAATGCTGCCTTTGGTACCGCCGGCGCAGTCAACCTGCCGGGCCTCACGACCACCGTGGGTGAAATGGTCGCTGCGATGGGACGTGTCGCCGGTGCGGAAACGATGAAGCTGGTGGAATGGAAAGAAGATCCCGCGATTCTGAAACTCGTGCGTACCTGGCCGGGGGATTTCGTCACGACCCGTGCAGTAAAAATGGGTTTCGTGCACGACGCCAATTTTGATGAGGTAGTAAAAGCCTATGTGGAAGAAGAGCTACGTTAAGTAAGGGCTCAATGTGCGCAAGGGACGTTGCTGAGTTCAAGCCCCTTCGCGCATACCCCATTTCCACATCCAGGTCGTCGGCAAGGGAACGACCATGAACAGGTGTTCGACGACAGCAAGTGTCAGCAAGCCGGCCACCAGACATAAGCTGGTTGCAGCGAACGCATCCTGCGGCTGCACGGATACGGCCATCCACAGCGGCACGAGCACTGCAGTGGCTGCGGTGACTGAGACGGGCATCAGCCAATTCCACGAGCGGCGCGTGAAATAACTTTGCAAATACGCGAGATGCGGAGGCAGGAAATTTTCCGAGAGATTGCGCACACCGAGGAAAAGATTAAGCTTGGCTGAAAGTCGCATGGACCACAACACGAGATAAGTCCACCAGCCCGTCTGATTCGGTTTGTCCCAACTGACCGCGAACACCATCAGCGCAAGCAGTATCAGCGCCATCTCATGATGCAATATCGCTTCGGTCGCATGACGCACGCGCTGCCAGCCCCGACTGTCAGGCGGACATTCGCTTCGACGCGCACCGGTGACGTAACCCAGCAAGAAAGCAATCTCTTGCCAGCTCCATACCAACACGGCACAAGTAAAAGCGCAATAGGCCGAAGCCACCGTGGTGGCCGACGCCGAAATTGACATTCCCACCAGCGCAAATCCCAGCACCAGCGTGAAGGCAAGTAGTGTCCATTTGAAGGTCCAACGCGGCAGCCGACCCAAGTACATGATGACGCCGGTGGAGAACCACCACACGAACAACGTGAACAGAATCGGAAAAAGATACTGTGACATCACATGTTCACTCAGGCATTACCAACTGGGCACCAGCCGCGCCGAAGCGGGCAAGGCGTGGGATTTCACCGGGATGAAATACATGCGCACAAAGACCGCTGCACCCGCCACGCTCCAAAAGGCTTTCTGCAGGTTCCCGACGATACCGCCAGCCGCTTTACCTGCGTCCGCCTTCATCGCGCAACGATAGATACGATCCAAATTCTCTCGGAATGCCGGATGGTCGATGTCTAGCGTAACCGGAAATACCTGCTTGGTAATTTCATTGGTGATGCGGAAGACATCAAAGTCATACTCGGTCGGTGCGAGTCCCATCGCCTCCTTGAGCTCTGGCCGAGTGTGATCGCGCACGTACATGGTTGCATAGACCGCGAGCAGGAAGAAGCGTATCCACAAAACATTGCCGCCCTTAAGTAGCCCTGGATTGGCGCGCATGATCAGTGCAAATGATTCCCCATGACGGAACTCATCATTGCACCAACGCTGGAACCAGCGAAAGATCGGATGGAATCGCTTGTCAGGATGCTGTTCAAGCTGACGGAAAATTTTGATGTAGCGCGCGTAACCAATCTTTTCGGACAGGTAGGTCGCGTAGAAAATATATTTGGGTTTGAAATACGTGTAGCTCTTGCTGCGCTTCAGGTTGCCCAGATCGATACCCAGGCCATAATCCTTCAGCGAGGAGTTGAGGAAGCTAGCATGACGCGACTCATCGCGCGCCATGTATTCCATCAGCTTCTTGATGTCTGGGTTATTGACGTTGCGCTTGATCTCGTTATAAAGCACACAACCTGAAAATTCAGAAGTGAGCGAGCTCACCAGAAAATCCAGAAATTCCTGCCGCAATTCTGGCGACATCTTATGTGCCAGTTCGCGCGCCTCCTCAGCAAATTTTTCGTCACGCTGAAAATGATCGTGATTATTATCACCCTCATATTCCGCCATCATTGCATCCCATTCGGCGCGAACGGGCTCAATGTTGATGCGGTCCATCGCTTCGTAATCCGTGGTGTAGAAACGCGGCGAGAAAAGCGTGTTGGTGACAGCTTTCTTTGCGGCGTCTTCGACCGACTTTATTTCGCTGACTTGATTGTGCATTATGCGTGCTCCCTACTTAAGAATTTAGATTTTCTTTTTCGACGAAATCTGAAATCAATAATCACAAATACAGACCTAGCAACGCCAGCCAAAACATGGCTATTTATCGCTTGGTGATTTCCATCGCCTGCGAGGTATAAAACCCGCTGGAGATTTTTTCCGTATTACCGACCTTCCAGCCATTCAACAATTCGCATTCGCCTATCCCTGCACGCAGAGAGTCTTCGGAAATCGGCTCGATGAAAGGGGCGCGATCATTCCGGGGGAAAATTCGACCGACGCGAATCAGCGTGGCCAAAATCGGATTACTTGGGGCGAAAGTGAACAGCACTGAACGACGCGTGCGCTGTGCTAGGCCCGACAGCACCTGCACCATGTCGTACTTTTCATAGTGAATCATCGAATCCATGGCAACCACGTGATCGAAATTTCCATAGGCTGTTGACAGCATGTCTCCGGAGATAAACTCGACTTTTCCTTCCCCCAGATCATCCGGCAAGCGCTTGCGCGCTAATTCCACCAGCGTGGTTGAAAGATCGATCGCCACGACTTGCGCGCCACGGCGCGCCAAATCGAATGCCAGTGTGCCGGTGCCGCATCCTGCATCCAGAATGCGTCTTCCATGCAGATCATGCGGCAACAAGTCGAGCAAGGTCTGGCGCATACGATCACGCCCTGCTCGTACGGTCTTTCTAATGCTTGAGACTGGCGCATCCGAGGTCAGCTTTGCCCACTGATCGGCGGCAGTTCGGTCAAAATACTCTTCGAGTTGTTCGCGTTTTTCTTCGTAACTTGTATTAGCCATTACCTTATCCTCACGATCTGCCGGCACATAAAGAGTGCTGATTTAATTAAACTGGAAGATTTTTTGGCTGCAAACTACCTGCAAAACCTTCAAGACTCCCGCTTCGCACAGTGACGCTTGCGCCTCGTGCTACGCGAGTTTTATCTGATACTTCTTAATCGAACCCGAGCAAATCAAAAATATCCCGGTCTTTCATGGCCTCACAGATGAGCGGGTCGGTACCTGCCCACAGTGAAGCCGCCAGCCGCATATATTCTTGCTGCACAGCGCGAAGTTCGGGTGAGTCATCCATTTCGAACAACGTCGCCTTCTTTAAACGGCTCTGACGGATCACGTCGAGGGACGGAAAGCGTGCCATCGTCTTGAGTCCGACACGCTCGTTGAATTTGTCAATCTGGTCTGTGGCATCGGAACGGTTGGCAATCACGCCGCCCAGACGCACGTTGTAGTTCTTTGACTTCGCCGCAATCGCCTGCACGATGCGGTTCATCGCAAAAATGGAGTCAAAGTCGTTCGCAGTGACGATCAACGCGCGATCGGCATGCTGCAGGGGTGCTGCAAAACCACCACACACCACATCACCGAGCACGTCGAAAATTACGACATCGGTTTCATCCAGCAGATGATGCTCTTTGAGCAGCTTGACGGTCTGACCAACCACATAGCCGCCGCAACCCGTGCCAGCCGGAGGTCCACCAGCCTCCACGCACAGCACTCCGTTGTAGCCTTCGAAAACAAAATCTTCGACGCGCAGCTCTTCGCTATGAAAATCCACGGTCTCCAAAATATCGATGACCGTTGGTACCAGCTTTTTAGTCAGGGTGAAAGTGGAGTCGTGTTTCGGATCACATCCGATTTGTAGCACTCGCTTGCCCAGCTTGGAAAAAGCGACCGACAAGTTCGATGACGTCGTGCTTTTGCCGATACCACCTTTGCCATAGATGGCAAAGACTTTGGCATTACCGATCTTGACACTCGGATCCAACTGCACCTGAACGCTTCCCTCGCCATCGGCGCGGCCCCGCTTGATTTCCGAAATAGGAACTGTCGCTACATTCATTGATTGACTCCTTCGGTGATACCTGCAAGCCGGTCTTCGATTTCGTCACCCGCACGACGCATAGCGTCTAGCGTGTTCTGGTCCGGTATCCAGTACTGGCTTTCGTTCGTCTCCATCAAACGGCTCGTACGTGATAGCCGCATTTCTGGTTCTCCAAAAAATCTGTTTGCGTATCTGTGTGCGTATCTGTTTACGTTACGGATAACCACGAACCTCTGCGACGAGTCAGCGACCATAGTGGGCTTTCGCGTCATATAAGGTGTCCACTGTGATGGTCGGTACACCATGGTCTTTCGCATATCGCTCGGTGTTGCGTCTTGCCTTGCCTCGTACAAAAAACGGAATCTTGGAGAGCTCTTTCTCTGCATCGGCGGCCCAGGCAGGGTGCATTTCGCCGGCATTCGCCGGGTCGGTTTCACGCGCGACTTCTGGAGAAACGATCGCCTCGGCCTGCGACGGCATCACGCGCGGTGCACCACCCTTACCCAAGTGAGACGGGGATGCGCCGTCGTGGAATTCGAAGTCATCTTTGAACATGCCCAGCAAGTGTTCTTCGAGACCCATCATCAGCGGATGCACCCAAGTATCGAAGAGCACGTTAGCGCCCTCAAAACCCATTTGCGGCGAGTAGCGCGCGGGGAAATCCTGTACGTGTACCGGGGCAGAAATCACGGCGCAAGGCAGACCGAGTCGCTTGGCAATATGGCGCTCCATTTGCGTTCCTAGCACCAACTCAGGTGAAAGCTCCGCGACACGTGCTTCGACTTCAAGGTAGTCGTCCGTAATCAGCGGCTCGATGCCGTATTTCTTGGCTGCTTCACGAATCTCACGCGCGAATTCGCGGCTGTAGGTTCCAAGACCAACCACTTCAAAACCCAACTCTTCGGAGGCCACGCGAGCAGCGGCGATCGCGTGCGAGGCATCACCAAACACAAACACGCGTTTGCCGGTGAGATAAGTGGAATCGACGGAACGCGCATACCAAGTCGCACGCGACGCCGCATCTTCCAGTCCGGGGTCAACAGCAATGCCTGCCAGTTGCGCGACTTCAGCGATGAACTCGCGCGTCGCCTGTGCACCGATAGGAATGGTTTTGGTCGAAGGGAGTCCGAGATTTTTTTGCATCCAGGTGGCTGCCTGCATCGCCGTTTCCGGATACAGCACCACATTGAAGTCGGCATCGGCGAGTCGCGCCAGATCGGTAGGCGTTGCCCCCAGCGGCGCAACGACGTTGATGGCGATCCCCATCCGCGTGAGCAGCGCGGTGATTTCGCGCAGGTCATCACGATGACGAAAACCCAGTGCGGTAGGCCCGAGAATGTTGCAGCTCGGCGGATGGCCAGCTTCGCTGAACGTTGTACGCGGCTTCGCAAGATGGCGGACCATCTGATAAAAAGTTTCTGCTGCGCCCCAGTTTTCTTTTTTCTGATACGAAGGCAATTCCAGCGGCACAACGGGTATCGGCAAATTAAGCGCTCTGGCAAGTCCACCGGGATCATCCTGAATCAACTCGGCGGTGCAGGAAGCGCCCACCATCATTGCTTCCGGTGCGAACCGCTCATAAGCTTCGCGCGCTGCATTTTTAAATAGCTCGGCGGTATCCGAACCCAGATCACGCGCTTGAAATGTGGTGTAAGTCACGGGCGGGCGCTTGGGTAGTCGCTCGATCATCGTAAATAGCAGATCAGCGTACGTGTCACCTTGCGGCGCATGTAATACGTAGTGCACCTTTTCCATCGCCGTCGCTATGCGCATGGCGCCCACGTGTGGTGGGCCTTCATAAGTCCATAGAGTTAATTGCATGCGAGCTCCTTTGTGGCGATTTTTTGGCGACGTATCAAGGGACGCGCAAACAACTCGGCCAGATCGGCGCTCTGTTCATATCCATGTACAGGCGAGAAGACGAGCTCAATGGCCCACTTGGTGGTAAATCCTTCTGCCTCCAAAGGATTGGCCAGACCCAGACCGCACACCACGATATCGGGTGCAGCGGCACGGCAGCGGTCTAGCTGCTTCTCGACATCCTGACCTTCCGATAACTGAGTTCCCTTCGGCAGCAACATGAGCTCTTGCTTCATGTGGTCGCGATGCAAATAGGGCGTTCCAACTTCGGTGAGCTGCATACCAAGCTCGCGCGCGAGAAAGCGGGCAAGCGGGATTTCGAGCTGCGAATCCGGGAAAAAGAAAATGCGTTTGCCTTGCAATTGGGTGCGATGACGCTCGAGTGCGCGCTGCGCACGTTCACGCGAGGGCATGGTGGCTTTTTCGAACACCTCGCTGCTGACACCAAACACATTGGCAGCGGTTCGCAGCCATTCGGTCGTTCCTTCGACGCCGAAAGGGAACGGTGCCGGCAGATGCGTAGCGCCGCGCGATTCTAATGCTCGCGCTGTATCGGTCAGAAAAGGCTGGGCCAGGAGATAGTGCGTATTGGGACCAATAGCTGGCAGCGCACGCGAATTACGCGGCGGGAAAAACTGTACCTGCTCTATACCCATGGCTTTGAAATGACGGGCAAACTGATCCTCGACAACATCGGGCAAGCAACCGACGATCATCAGGGACGTCGGCGCTTCGGCGTTTGTCGCAGGGAGCAGTGGCACCATCGATGCGAGGCAGGCATCTTCACCTTGGGTGAATGTGGTTTCAATGCCGCTGCCCGAGTAGTTCAGGATGCGCACGTTCGGCAAGAATTCTTGCGAAAGCCGCGCGGCTGCGCGCGAGAGGTCGAGCTTGATCACTTCCGACGGGCAGGATCCGACGAGGAAAAGCATCTTGATATCGGGACGTCGTTCGAGCAAACGACGCACAACGCGATCCAATTCTTCGTTGGCATCAGCGATACCGGCCAGATCACGTTCATCAATGATCGCAGTGGCGAATCGCGGCTCGGCGAAAATCATTACGCCCGCAGCGGATTGAATCAAGTGCGCGCAAGTGCGTGAGCCGACAACGAGAAAAAATGCATCTTGTATTTTCCGGTGCATCCAGATGATGCCCGTCAGTCCACAAAACACTTCGCGCTGACCGCGTTCACGCAGCACGGGTGAATCAACGCAGCCGTTATCTAGTTTTATTGGGATTGCGGCATTCATGCGGCCACCTGCTGAGTGAATTGTTTAGCGGATTGCAGTCGCGCAGCGCGCAACTTAAGAATGAATTGCGTCGCATTGATTGCGTAGGTCGCATAAGCAATCAGCGCCAGCACCATTTGCTCGCGCACGGGCAAGTTGCCCGTGTAGAGAGAAATGAGGTACATGGTGTGCAGCGCAAGCACCATCATGCTGAACATGTCTTCCCAAAAAAAGCTGGGCGCAAACAGATAACAGCCGAACACGACTTTTTCCCAGATGCATCCCGTGACCATGATGGTGTAGAGGAGCAGCGTCTTGATCACGATTGACACGGTGGCAGCCATCTCGCCCTCACCAGTCTGGAGATAACGCACAACCAGAACCGCACTTATCAGAAAGACCGCGAATTGCACTGGCGCGAGCACACCCTGCACCAGCGTCCAGCGGGTAGTGTCTCGGCGAACCCGCTCATCGGCGCTGTAAAGCGCCTGATTCTGGCGGTCTGATTGAAGTGGGTTTTGCATGTTCAGCGTCTTGGCCCAGTAGGGGGTGAGATGCAATGTAGGGGTGACTCGTCAGTCTGTCAACAATTAGTTACGTCAATTAAACTTGACATAATTGCTGAGATGGATCATTTTCCGGGTAGTGCGTTGACACAGGGAATTCCATGGGTAAAAGGAACAACTGCCGTGGAAAACCTACTTTATTTGCCGCCCAGCATGAGGGTTAGCGATGGCTCTGGGCTAACAGGCGCTGACAGCGCGTCGGTGCAAACCAGACTCATTTTCAAAGCAGGAGACAAGAATGGACGAAGGTACAACCGGCCATTGCAGTGATGACATTGGCCAAAGCCCTGGAGCACTGGATGAGTTGGCGAGCGAACAACGGTTACTACCGCTACTGGAGGCCGAAATCATCCCTCGATTGGTAATGGCCCACCAAGAGCAGCGCCAACAATCTCAGGACACGCCCGCGGTACTCGCGAGCGATATTGCGGATTTTTGCCAAGCGCTACTGGATAACCGCATGCCCGATGCCCGCGCTACCGTGGCCGACATCTTGGCCCGTGGCATCACGATGGATAAGGTCTATCTTGGTCTGTTTGCGCCGGCAGCGAGGTATGTGGGCGAATGGTGGGATGCAGACAGCTGTACATTCTCTGAGGTCACCCTTTGCTCATGGCGGCTGCAAACCCTGCTCCATGAGGCGAGTCCCGCTTTCCAAAGCAATGCGAGAAATACAAAAACGGCCATAGCGTCGGAGCGTCGCATCCTGATGGCGACCCTGCCGGGGCAACAACACACCTTTGGCTTGTCAATGCTGTCGGAATTTTTTCGACGCGAAGGTTGGACTGTTCTGTCCATCCCTTCACCCAAGCCGAAAGAAGTGCAGGATGCGTTGTCGGCGTACTGGTTTGATGTGCTGGCCTTATCAGTCAGTGCAGATAACGAACTACCCGCATTGACGAAAAGCATACGAATCGCTCGCAAAACCTCCAGCAATCCCCGGCTCTCGGTTATGGTCGGTGGACCGGCTTTTCTCCATCAGCCCGACCTGGCATCTACCGTTGGGGCCGATGGCTACTCAGCCGATGCCGATGCCGCTCTCCATCTAGCCGTTCAACTCTTACAACATCAACAAGATGTTAGGATTAATTGACGCAGTTGTGTGTCACGTTACTTGAAAACATATCTTGTTGCGTATAAGATGTGACCGGCTAGTTTATTTTCCGTTCGCGCCGCTTATGCGGGTCCGGCCGTTTAATCCACGCGATCATAAGTCGGCACATCTCAAGTGACACCATTCGATTCTACGAAACACGCGCTTTCCGAGCTCAGTGCGGAAGCCAATGCAGCGCTGTTGTCGGCAGCCGCCGACCTCGTTTTGGTCATTGATGGGCAAGGTATGGTAGAGGAGGTATCGTCGAAGGCAGACGCGATGCCGGTCAAGGACGGGTTGCGCAGTTGGGTCGGCAAATCGTGGCAAGACACCGTGGCCTCGGAAAGCCGGCCTAAAGTGGTCAAACTTCTCAACACTGGTATCGATAACCGCGCTACTTGGCGGCAGGTGAATGTACTAGCCGATGACAGCACCTACATTCCTATTTCCTTCTGCGCTGTCTTGGTCGGCCCCAACGGCCGCATGATTGCACTGGGTCGCGATCTGCGCGCCCAGTCTGAAATTCAGCAGCAGCTGGTCAATGCGCAGCAAACGATGGAGCGCGACTATCTGCGGCTACGCCATCTTGAATCCCGCTACCGCATCCTGTTCGACCTCACCTCCGAAGGCGTGCTGGTCGTCGACGGCAAATCACAGAAAATCATCGAAGCCAATCCGGCGGCGGCTGAAGCTTTCGGCGACACGGTTCGGCGCATGGTCGGCAAGCAAGTGATCGACTGTATCGACAGTGACTCTCGCAGCATGATTGGCAAACTGCTGGACACGGTACGTGGCGGTGGAAAATCAGATCAGGCTGTCGCCAAAATCCGTAGCCGCCCCGTGACGGTGGCCGTATCCGTCATGCACGAAGAAGGCGGAGAAGTGCTACTGGTTCGCGTCAGGCATGAGGTGGCCGTGCGGACAGACAATAGCAACGCAACCCAGGCTGAAATGGTGACGCGCGTGATCGAACAGGCGCCCGATGCCTTCGTCGTCACCGATACCGATGGTGATGTCCTCGCTACAAACCGGGCATTCACTGAGATGGTGGAAATGAATCGGGCGGAACAGGTCATCGGCGAATCACTGGATCGATGGCTTGGCAGGGCCGGTGTCGACTTGAACGTCTTGCTAGCCAACTTGCGCCAGCGCAGCTCGGTCCGACTGTTTGCCACGACCATACGCAATGAAAACGGCCGACAGATTCCTGTAGAAATTTCGGCGGTCGCCGTGACCCAGCAAGGGAGTGGCGGCGCCTTAGGCTTCACGATTCGAGATGTCGGCCGCCGCGGTGGTAGCGAAACCCGCAACGCCATGCCGCACTCGGTGGAGCAACTGACCGAATTGGTCGGGCGCGTGCCGTTGCGTGAAATTGTCGGCGAAACGACCGACCTGATTGAAAAACTCTGCATCGAGGCAGCCCTGGTCCTCACTCAGGACAACCGGGCCACGGCCTCGGAAATTCTTGGATTGTCCCGCCAAAGCCTGTACGTGAAACTCCGTCAGCATGGCATCGGTAACCTCGGCGGTGAAGACAAGTAAGCGCGCCTTCTAGGCGCAAATAACTGCAGGTACACCTCGCGGAAAAAGTGTCAGTTTTAATTGACACTTAAAACTGTCACGGGCACAATCACCTGCATGTCCCGTCCCAAACTCTCAACCGTTGCCGAATTACTAAAGCCCGTCACCTGGTTCCCGCCAATGTGGGCATTTACCTGTGGTGTCGTCGCGTCCGGTCAGAGCCTCCAAGATAATTGGCTGCTGATCGTCGTCGGCATCGTGCTTGCCGGCCCTATGGTCTGTGCAACCAGTCAGGCCGTTAACGATTGGTTCGATCGCGAAGTTGACGCCATCAATGAACCGCAGCGCCCGATTCCTTCGGGTCGCATGCCGGGACGCTGGGGCTTGTACATCGCAATCTTATGGACGGTCCTTTCGCTACTCGTAGCGACCGCACTCGGCCCTTGGGGCTTTACCGCAGCCATAGCAGGACTGGCACTGGCATGGGCCTATAGTGCGCCCCCGCTGCGACTCAAAAAAAACGGCTGGTGGGGTAACGCAGCTTGCGGTATTTCTTATGAAGGTCTGGCTTGGATAACAGGCGGCGCCGTGATGGCAGGCGGGGCAATGCCAGACTCTCGATCGATGTTGCTCGCTTTGCTTTACAGCATCGCCGCCCACGGCATCATGACCCTCAATGATTTCAAATCCGTCGAAGGCGATCGCCAGATGGGTATCGGTTCGCTGCCGGTGCAACTCGGCGTCAAGTTAGCCGCAATCACCTCTTGCTGGGTCATGCTACTGCCGCAATTTGTCGTCGTAGGCTTGCTAGTTCATTGGGGTAAGCCTTGGCATGCGCTCGCCATCGTTGGGTTGATGTTAGCCCAAGCGCGATTTATGAAGTACTTCATGGCTTCGCCCGTCGAGCGCGCGTTGAAAATATCCGCATTTGGTGTCCCGTTGCTGGTGGCCGGCATGATGGTGTCAGCCTTCGGGTTGCGAACGATAGGAGGATCAGAATGATTCCGTCACATTTTGGGTGGGCACAAATCATCCGATTGGGCATGGTGCAAGCATCACTTGGTTCGATCGTTGTATTGATGACGTCGACCCTGAATCGCATCATGGTCGTTGAGTTGATGCTACCGGCCATCTTGCCGGGCGCACTGGTGGCCATTCATTATCTCGTTCAGATATCGCGTCCTCGCATGGGTCATGGCTCGGATCAGGGCGCGCGTCGGACGCCTTGGATTATTGGCGGCATGACGCTGCTCGCCCTAGGCGCTCTGTGCGCGACAGCGGCGACACTCTGGATAACAAACTCGCCGGTACTCGGTATCGTTCTCGCGATTACCGGTTTTGTAATGATAGGACTGGGCGTCGGTGCCGCAGGCACCTCGCTGTTGGTACTCCTGGCGATGCGGGTGCAAAACGAAAAGCGCGCAGCAGCGGCAACCGCCGTGTGGTTGATGATGATCGTTGGCTTTGCCGTCACGGCAGGTTGTGCAGGTCAGTTGCTCGATCCCTATTCACCGACACGCTTGCTGGGCGTCACGCTAACCGTATGCACTGGCGCGCTGATCATCACACTGATTGCCTTGTTCCGGCTCGAGCATGATCCGGGCGATGAAATCATAACGCCCGAAGCATCACAGATCGTGGCCTTCCGCACGGCGCTTGCCGATGTATGGCGCGAAACCGCTGCACGTCAGTTCACGATCTTCATTTTTATTTCCATGCTGGCCTACAGCGCGCAGGATCTAATTTTGGAACCTTTCGCCGGCACCGTCTTTGGTTTCACGCCAGGCGAATCCACCAGCCTCTCTGGCGTGCAGCATGGCGGCGTATTGGTCGGCATGCTGCTGGTTGCGCTGGTGGGCAGTAAATTCGCTCACGGTCGCGCAGGCTCGTTGCAACTCTGGTGCGTGGGTGGCTGCATCGCATCCGCAGTCGCGCTCGCAGGCCTCGCCATTGCCGGCCATGTTGGTCCACCATGGCCATTGAAAACAAACGTATTCCTGATGGGCGCAGCCAATGGCGCGTTTTCGATTGCCGCGATTGGCCAGATGATGCGACTTGCTTCAGAAGGCCGTTCTGCGCGCGAAGGCGTGCGCATGGGACTGTGGGGCGCCGCTCAAGCGATTGCCTTTGGCTTAGGCGGGTTACTGGGCACCATCGCCAGCGATCTGGCCCACTGGTTACTACCTTCATCCGGCGTTGCCTATGGCACGGTGTTTGGCGGTGAAGCACTTTTGTTTATCGCGTCGGCGCTGTTGGCGTCACGTATTCCGATGATGGAGCAGCAACGCGAGCAGCCTTCCGGCCGTGTAGCGCAGCCATCATTTTCATGAAGCAATAACGACTCCGCGAAGGGGAAACGTATGTCAAACCACGAACAATTCGATGTCGTCATCGTTGGCGGCGGTCCCGCCGGTGCCACTGCGGCCCATGATCTTGCGCGGCGCGGACGACGCGTTTTGCTGCTGGATCGCGCGGGTCGCATCAAACCCTGTGGTGGCGCAATACCGCCACGCGCAATGCGCGACTTTGATATACCGGATCACATGCTGGTCGCCAAAGCGCGCTCGGCACGCATGATCGCGCCATCGAACACCAAAGTAGATATTCCTATCGAAGGCGGTTTCGTCGGCATGGTCGATCGCGAACAATTTGATGAGTGGCTGCGTGAGCGCGCCGCTTCCGCCGGCGCTGTCCGTCGCAATGCTCGCTTCGAGCGCGTCGGTCTGGATTCAGACGGCATGAGTACGGTGACTTTCCATGGCGGCGACGATGGCGAGCATCACACCGTTCGCGCGCGTAGCATCATCGGCGCCGATGGCGCACGTTCGGCGGTCGCGCAGCAAACGGTGCCCGGCGCGGAAAAAACCAAGTACGTGTTCGCGTATCACGAAATCGTCGAAGCACCTGAAGTCAAACCCGCTGGTTACGATGACACGCGCTGCGATGTGTTCTATCAGGGTAAATTATCGCCCGATTTTTATGGCTGGGTATTTCCGCACGGCGGCACACTCTCCATCGGCACAGGCAGCGCAGACAAAGGATTCTCGCTGCGCAACGCCACCACCTCATTGCGCGCAGCAGTCGGACTTGAAAACGCAAAGACTGTGCGCCGCGAAGGTGCGCCGCTACCAATGAAACCCCTGCCCCGCTGGGACAATGGCCGCGATGTCGTGTTAGCCGGCGATGCGGCCGGTGTCGTAGCGCCAGCCTCCGGTGAAGGCATTTACTACGCAATGCTGGGCGGACGTCTTGCTGCCGATGCCGCTGAAGAATTACTTGTCACCGGCAATGCGCGCTGCTTGGCCAAGGCTCGCAAGCGCTTTATGAAAGATCACGGCAAAGTTTTCTGGGTACTGGGAATCATGCAATATTTCTGGTACTCCAGCGACAAACGCCGCGAGCGCTTTGTCAGTATGTGCGAAGACAAGGATGTACAAAAGCTTACCTTTGACGCCTACATGAACAAAGAATTAGTGCGCGCAAAACCGCTGGCTCATGTGAAAATCTTCTTCAAAGACATGGCCCACTTACTTGGTTTAGCCAAGGTGTAATTTAACTCGCAAATGGCAGAAAAAAACCCCGTAGTCATCGCATTTCTGGTGGCCTTCGCAGTCGCTGGCATCGGAGGTGCCGCGACTGAAATCGGGCCTTGGTACTTCAATCTCATCAAACCCGCATGGCAACCACCGGATTGGGCCTTCGGCCCGATCTGGACGCTGATCTACATTACTACCGGCATTGCCAGTGTGCGCGCCTGGCGTTTGGGTAATGACCGTCAACGCAGTTATTTTCTTCTTGCGCTACTAATCAACTGTGTACTGAATGTTCTGTGGAGCGTGTTGTTCTTCAAGATGCAGCGGCCTGATGTTGCGTTGATTGAAGTTGTGGTCTTCTGGCTATCCATCGTACCCCTGATACTGCTGCCTTTGCGTTACTCACCTAGATCTAGTCTGCTGATGCTGCCTTATCTCGCCTGGGTGAGCGTGGCCGCGTATTTGAATCTGACTATTGTCCGGCTCAACTAGCTTCTTTAGAGCCTACGGGTTCTAAATCACCGCATTACCCCGCTTCGTCTGAGTCTCATTCTCCGCAGACCGAATCACGTCTGCCGCACCTTCATTCCAATTTGCATCCGCTAAAAAATTGTGCCTCCCTGTAATCTGCGTTCTAGCGGAAACGAGGAACCCTTCTGTACATTAAGTTCCTATGTAGTTGATTCAATATTTTAATCTATTGCAATTAACACTTAATTTTTTCAGGAATAAAAATGTCACAAAGATCTATACAAGCAACCTCGCGTGGCTCAATGTCCTCGGACACGCTAGTCAAAAGCTCCAGCGAATCAAAAAAAAATCTCAGGAAAAATACGAAGAAGAATCAGTGCGCTCCGAAACAACTCCCCGGATGCTGCCTGTCGATAGCTCAAGCGATACAGAATCTGATTCGGAATCCATGACAGCTGAAAAGTATTCGAAATCTTGGGGCAGCGTAGGGGAGAAAATCAAAAAATCTTGGAAATACGTTAAAGAGAAATTTTCAGATAAATCAAGCCATAGCCCAAAAACAAAAAAATCAACCCCCTTCAAATTCAAAGCTGATGATCGATCGCTACCCAACGCGAAAAGAATATTGCTGTGGCAGGAAAATGGCCAAAATCTGTTCGGTAATATAAAAATATTGGCTCATGATTTCAAGAAAAGCCGAGACATCATCACAGAGTTAATTAAGTGTGATGGTGAAAGTTCCGCAGCCAACAAATTTAACGCTGGGGATTACGTAGGCTTGGGCTTCGATTTTTCATCCACGATGTTTTTATCTACGATATCCCATGACGCATTAATCAACCCGATGGAGATTTTGGGCAGCAAGTCCGTCATTACCTCCACAAAAACAACGCCTGAAGAATTACTTGCCGATAGCGAGGATGAATCCCCTCGTCCAAGCTATGCGCTGAGCAAACCTATTCAGCTCTGCGCCAGCGGTATTGGTCCTGAGCTCTTTCGTAATCAGTTGCTGAATATGCTGCGCGAAATTCCCTTGACTTGCCCGGTGATTCTTGATGCCTCTTCAAATAATCTGGGGCCCAATGAACTGTTAGAACTCGCTCACATGATGAGCGAACATCCGGTGATCTACTCCCTTGACCTCAGCAATAACCCGCTATGCCCGGGCGATAATGCTTGCTATGCCTTTATAAAATTTTTCGCCTTGCTGGGACCTGTTTCTCGGCTTTATTTAGACAAAACCGGCTTCAACGACAATACGGCAGAATTTATAGAATACTCTTTGAGAGAGAACCGCTGCCTGCGGCATCTGAATTTGCAGCACAATAATTTACGGGAGACGGGCATCAGCAGTTTGATTTGCTCAGCCATTCCATCTGATTTTTTCGATCGCAAAAAAGAGGGCTGTACGCTAAGCACGATACAGCTGCAAAATAATTCTGCCGAGGACTGGGACCCGATCATCGTAGCGCTAAATACTGCGTTTACGCGTGCGCATATTTTCGACAAGAATTACATACCCACTCCTCCGACGATGCCCCTGCAAATCGATATCCCGGCTCTGTCGATTCATAAGCTTAGCTTCGCTGAACCTTATCTATCTGAAATTACTAGGCATCCGGAAAATTCGGCAGATGATCGTTTATAAGCCGTTTTTCCACTGAATAAAGCGCTTCCACCATCAACTTCGCCTGACCAAAGGGTGAGTCTGATAACGTTCGTTCTGGCTGTGGTAGGGATCACTTATCCGGTTTCCTCGACTTGCAGCCAAATCCGAATGAAGGTTATATGGACTTTAAAAATTCAATAAGACCTGCCTACCGGGCGGATATTGATGGGCTCAGAGCAGTCGCCGTTTTGGCCGTGATTGCGTTTCATGCTTTCCCATCCCTGATGCCCGGCGGGTTCATCGGGGTGGATATCTTTTTTGTTATTTCCGGATTTCTGATTACCTCGCTCATTATTAAAGGCCAGGAACAGAATAATTTTAACTTCCGAGCGTTCTATGCGAGTCGTGTACGGCGACTATTTCCATCGTTGATTCTTGTTCTGCTTGCCTGCCAAATCTTTGGTTGGTTCGGATTGCTGTCCGATGAATACAAAGCTTTGGGAAAGCATATCGCAGCCAGCGCTATTTTTATTCCCAATTTGATTTTTTGGAGTGAAAGCGGTTATTTTGATTACGCCGCGGCAGCAAAGCCTTTGCTGCACCTCTGGAGCTTGGGTATCGAAGCGCAGTTTTATCTGCTTTGGCCAGCGATGATTTGGCTATCGATGAAGTGCAAGCTTAGTTTGCAAAAGCTGGCTGGTGCAACGCTCTTAGCGTCGCTGCTCCTCAATCTGTTGATGGTAGAAACTGAAGCTACAGCCACTTTTTTTTCGCCCCTTTCGCGCATGTGGGAGCTGTTAGCAGGTTGTATGCTTGCTTTTTTTATAAAAAATAAGACAAGTAAATTTGAAGCACTAAAGGAAAAGATCACATCGACCATGGCGTTAGCACACGGCTCCGCCGCGCTGGGCCTGCTACTTCTTACGTACGGCATCTTCTTTTTCAACCAAGACATGCCCTTCCCCGGCGCATGGGCACTAATCCCTGTTATCGGAACGGCCTTGATCATCCTCGCGGGAGAAAAATCCTGGCTGAATCAGAAATTATTATCGAATCGATTGCTTGTCGGTATTGGATTGATCAGCTTTCCCTTATACCTTTGGCATTGGCCACTGCTGTCGTTCGCCTTTATCCTTGAAGGCACCCAACCCGATGAACCCGTCCGGATCACACTGGTGATTTTGGCGTTTATGCTAGCCGGCCTCACTTATTATTTTTTTGAACGCCCGATTCGATTTGGTCGACAGGTCCGCAATAAAACCTACTTGCTTATTGCTGCGATGATTCTCATTGGAGGCTTGGGTTTAACGACATATGTGCTGGAGGGGTTTCGAGAACGAATCTCAAACAACGAAGTCAAGGCGCAACTAGCAGACTTGAATTTTGATCTTCCAGATAGCACCGGATGGTATTGCGACGACCTGAAATACGATAGTCCCCGCTGCCATTCAACGGGACCCAACCCGTCCGTCGTGGTCATAGGCGATAGTCATGCGCTCATGATTTACGCCGCACTGCGTGAACGTTTTAAGGCGAAGGGTCAGGATATCGGGCTGTACGGCGGTAGCGACGGCTGTCCACCACTACTCAACGTCATCATTCAGGATCAAGGCGGTGATCCCAGAAAATGTTTAAAAAAGGGAACTCAGGCCATTGAGCGGGTTATTGCTGATCCCACTATTTATGAGGTGATATTAACGAGTCGCGGGCCGATGTATACGACTGCCAAAGGTTTTGGTGATGTTGAGGTAGACCAGTTTGGTCCCTGGGTACTCCACCAAAAGGACGAAAGGCCCGGCGAAAAGACGAATGAAACGGTTTTCTCTATCGGCTTGAGCCAAACCTTAGATGCCCTTCTTGCTGCCGGAAAAAAAGTAACTTACCTGCATGATGTGCCGGAGCTGGGATTTGATATAAGGCGCTGTGCTTCCTTTCGGCCCTTATCCCTGACGCCAAAAGAACCAGAATCCTGTGCAGTGAGCCGTAAAGATTTTGAAGCGCGGACCAAAGCTTTTAAAAGTATGGTTGATAAGCTACTTGCTCAACGGCCGGGCATTAAGGTGATCGATTTATCCGAAGCCCTATGCGACGACGATTGGTGTCATGGCTCAAAGAATGGCGTTTTGTTTTACATTGATGACGACCACTTAAGTCAAAGAGGATCTGCTTTTGTTGTGGACAGGCTTTGGGATAAGTTTTGATGGATACGATTAACTACCGAGCCTAATTTGATTACAAGCTCAGGACAGCATCGGTTGCTTGAGCATTTTAGTGAATTCCAATCCTGGCATGGGCGAGTGAAGCCAGAATCCTTGTGCTGCTTCACATGAATTTCTACGCAAAAATTCAAACTGCTCCAGTGTTTCCACCCCTTCTGCGATGACTTTGTAATTGAGATTTTTGCCGATTGCAATGATGGCCTTGACAAGAACATCATCATTTTCGGTCGAGATATCTTTGACAAAAGATTGATCAATTTTCATGGTGTCTACAGGCATTCGTTTGAGGTAGCTGAGACTTGAGTAGCCAGTGCCAAAATCGTCGATCGAGATCTTGATGCCCATAGCCCTTAATGCATGCAAGATCACCGTACTGGTCTGTATATTTTTCATCAATACAGTTTCAGTAATCTCGAGCTCAAGGCGGCTGGGCTCCAGACCAGTTTCCCTAAGTACCTCACAAACGTTATCCAGAAAATCAGAATCATCGAATTCACGGGCGGAGATATTGACGGCAATGATATTAAAATTAAGCCCGTCTGCCTTCCATGCCTGAGCCTGTCTGCAAGCTTCATGTAGCACCCAACGCCCAATAGGAATAATGGCGCCGCACTCCTCCGCAGCAGGTATAAAATAGACAGGCGTCAGCACACCATCCACTGGATGACGCCAGCGTATCAGGGCTTCCACGCCAGCGATGCCGCGGTCATTCAGATTGATCTGTGCCTGATAAAAAAGCTCGAATTCTTCATTCCGAAGAGCGGTATAGATATTTTTTTCGGCAGTCCGCAAAGTCGATATTTTTTTTCGCATTTCAGGCTTAAAAAAATAAAATCGATTCCGGCCATTTTCTTTGGCATGGTACATAGCGGAGTCAGCATTGAGTATTAAAGTATCGGAATCCTCGCCGTCATCCGGATACAGACTAATACCCATAGAAGTGCTGATGTCAATATTCATTCCACCTATGTGGTGGGGCAGTGAAATCACTTCGCGTATTTTTTCTATTTTTGGAATCAGCGTTTTTATTTGATCAAATTCCGAAAATAACAGCACAAACTCATTCCCACCAAGACGACTAACCGTATCGGTACTGCGCACGACACTCCTGAGGCGGTTCGCTATAGATTGCAGTAATTTGTCGCCAGTCGCGTGCCCAAGTGAATCATTGACACTCTTGAAATGGTCAATGTCCAGAAACATCAAGGCCATTTTTGTGTTGTGTCGCTTTGCCCATTCAATAGCCAGATAGATTTTTTCATAAAGCTGCATCCGATTCGGCAAATCAGTGAGAAAGTCATAATGCGCCAGATGGTGCATCTCGGCTTTAGCATTTTTTATTTCTTCCACGGCGACCTGCAATTCAACGCTGGTCATGATGAGCTGGGCATTAGCTTTCTTCAGTTTCTGATTTCTATCCTCTTGTCTTGCAAGGCTTATTTTATTAATAGTTTCAGATAAATTTTTATCTGGCAGAGATACTTCTTGATTTACGTTTATTCTTATATTTTTTCGTAATTTTAAATTTTCTTTACGAAGATCAGAAATCTGTTTGCGAAGCTTAATCTCAAGCGGACTCTTTGCCTTGCCGTCTTCCGGTGCTTGCTGTGGTTTGCGCATCTGATTTATGATTAAACCATATTTGATAAATTTTACTCTGCAACACCCAAGACGAAATCTCCCTTGTATGGCGTCGTCGGACGTCCTGAAAAAATTCCTTCATAAATCTCAAGCTTAGCCCCAAGTTTGATATCGTCGCCATCAATATCAAAGAGCCGAATATCTTTACTGTGCGCACTACCTCTGACTTTAACGACGGACATGGCGCGTTTTAAAGTGCCAGCAATTTCTACATAGCGGTGCAAAATAATGGCATCCGCCAGAAACGCGTTTCCGTATGAGCTAAAACGTAAATCGGTATAGCGATCTTCAACCTCCGATGTCATCAGCACACTCACGCCCTTTGCGGTCAATACGGAAATCATTCGGTACAGCGATTCTCGATAGTCTTCGCGAAATTCAGGTGCCAATGCCATTTCAAACCCCGACAGCGAGTCGATGACTACGCGCTTTGCCGACATCTTTTCAATCATGCTGATTAGGTCATATAAAGTTTCATCAATTGATAAATCAAGCGCATGGGTATCAATGATTCCAATCGACTCGTCTTTTAACAACGCATGGAGCTTATTACTTAATAATTGACGCGGACTTTTTTCGAACGCGGCTATCACACCGGGCTCACCCCGTCGCACACCCTCAGCAAGAAATTCCGTAGCCATAATAGTTTTGCCCGAACCTGACGGTCCGGCCAGCAGCAGGGAGTAGCCGGCAGGCAGTCCGCCACCCATCATCTCGTCGAGACCGACCACCCCCATTGATAAGCGCTGACCAGAGGAGAACGAACGAATTGCTGATTGCCCTACAAGCTCCGATGGCAAAACAGCGCGTGGTAATATTTTTAATCCAGCTTCATTGATACGAAAAGTATGTAGTCCTGGCACGTGATCTTGCCCACGCATTTTTATGACTCGGATTTTTCTCACGACTGAGTTATGATGTAGATTCTGTGAAAGCCACAAAATGCCGTCCGCTACGGTGAGCAAAGCCGTAGACTGCTCATCTGACACGGTATATTCCCCGATGACAAAGCACGTTGTCTGCCATGCGATCAATTGTTGCCCCAGCTGATACATGAAGATTCGAAAATCAGATTCGTTGTTTCCTGTCTTTTCGGTGATATCTGCAATTGAACAAAAGGAATCAATCATCACGATCTTCGGCTGAAAATTTTCCATTTCTTTGTTAATTCGCGTCAATACACTGCTATAAGCGCCCTTGATCAAATCATCGGTCAGATTGACAAAACGAATTGATCGATTCAATTTGTCTGAATCAAAGAAAGAAAATTGCTGCTGATAACGCAGCATTTTGAGACTGGGCTCGCCGACCACGGTGAAGAACAAGATGGGATTGTCCGGTTTCGCCATTGCAAACATCATCTGATGGGCGAGCGTAGTTTTGCCGCTGCCAGGCGATCCGGCAATAATATTGAATGAATACTCAGGTATGCCGCCCCCCAGTAATTTATCCAGCCCCGGGACATGGGTACTAAGGCGCTGTATGGGCAGCTTATTTGGCATCTTCAATCTCCTGGTTGGCGGGAATCCTATTGGTGTCGGCATCGCCCCAAGAGGCGTTCAAGATTTCAATGGTTAGATCCTCGCCAATCAGCGAAGCGCGTATGTCTGTAAAAGTCATTAACAGCTGATAGTTGGCGGTGTTCAATCCGACCAGATCCTGTTCGGTCAAAGCAGCTTCCAATTCTGCAAGCCAAGTGGTGGGCGAGATTTCCGCATCAAAATTTGGCAGCGCTGGAAAAGTTGTGCGCAATTTATGCAGACTTCGAGAATACAAAATCAAAAATCCCTTTTCGCCGGCGAGGGACATGAGTTCATCCGAGAATTTTTTCCAAAGCCCAATAGCTCCCGATACTTTCCCGATCGGTATCATCGTCAAGTGAGATTGAATCAATTGCATTCTTTGATTCACTTTTGATTTCACACCTCAAGTAAATACTTGAACTTCAAAAAGAGAAATTCCAAGTTTGGATTCGCTATTTATCAATGGCGTTCAAAGAATTGTTTTGAAAATGATGTTCAATAGGAGAAAGTTCCAGAAGCTTAGACACGCTTTACTAAGAATCGTTGTCTGCTCTTAAAACATTTAAATCTTCTCGCAAAGCAATGGGATGCACGACTGACGCAACTGTTTGAAACTTGGATATTTCTGAGGCTTCACTGAATACGCCGAGAAGGTTCTTCCTCTTTGAGATACCGATTTGAAGTTTGTTCTAATGAATCAAGCGTGATGGCCTGCCAGCAGATAAGTATCTGGCGCAAGAGGCGCGGATGACGAAGATCAAGCGGCTTGAAGTATGAGGCGTTGATTGATGCGATGAAGATTTTCGGCAGCAAGGCCGTCATTACATCCACACCAACAACATCTGAAGAATTACTTACCGATAGCGAGGGGGCATCCCCTCGTTCAAGCTGTGCGTCGAACCTTAACTATCTAAAATTACCAAAACCCTGGAAAATTTAATGAATAAGCGTTTATAAGTTGTTTTTTTCCAGCGAATAAAGTGCATCAACGACTAACGCGGCTTCATCAAAGCTTTCATCAGCAAAAAATTCACTACGCACAATGGCAACCTCCAGACCGGCGGCACGAGCTGCGAGCAAACCATTACGCGAATCTTCGATAGCGCAGCATTCGGTAGCTGCCATACCCAGGCGCTTGAGCGCGAGCAAATAGGCTTCCGGGTCTGGCTTTTTCGCGGCGACATCCTCACCGCAAATAATCACTTCCGGCGCGGGCACGCCAAGCGGTGCGAGTGAATACGTCCACAAGGCTTCCCAGTTACCGCGGCCGGTGGTGGTCACCACACCCCAGCCGATGTTCTGGCGCGCCAGATGCATGATCAGCTCACGAAAGCCGGCGCGCGGCGCGACAGCGCCGGCCGCCATGATCGCGGCAAAATGACGATTCTTGTTTTTGTGAACCTGCGCGAGCTGTTCACGCAATGCTTCCGCATCCTGCCCACTCTCGGTGGCAAAGCGCAATAAACGCTCGAAGCCGCCCGTGGTCTTGAGCAATCGCTTGTAGTCGGCTGATGTCCAGCGCCAGTCCAATCCGGCTTCTTCCATCGCCTGATTGAAAGCAGGCAGATGCGCCTGTCCTTCAGTCTCGGCAATAGTGCCATCGACATCAAACAGTACGCAGCGGTGCTGACCGGGCCGAATCATGCTCAGTGCACCTGTGCCCGCAACGCGCCTTTGTGATACAGGCTGGCCATCTGGTCCATGGTCATCGGTTTGATTTTGGAGGCCTTGCCAGCGCAGCCAAAGGCTTCGAAGCGATCGCGCACAACCGACTTTGCTGCGGCAGTCGCAGCTTTCAGAAAAGCACGTGGATCAAATTCGTCAGGCTTGTCAGCCATGGCCTTGCGCATCGCCGCCGTCATGGCCAGACGAATGTCGGTATCGATATTGACCTTGCGCACACCGTGTTTGATACCTTCAACGATCTCTGAGACGGGCACGCCGTAGGTTTCCTTGATGTTGCCGCCGTACTGGCGAATCATGGCCAGATATTCCTGCGGTACGCTCGATGAACCGTGCATGACGAGGTGGGTATTCGGAATACGCTGGTTGATTGCCTTGATGCGATCAATCGCCAAAATGTCACCGGTCGGTGGGCGACTAAATTTATAAGCGCCATGGCTGGTACCAATCGCGATGGCCAGTGCATCGACATCCGTGGCAGCGACAAACTGCGCGGCTTCATCAGGATCTGTCAGCAACTGGGAGTGATCGAGTGTGCCCTCGGCACCGACACCATCTTCTTCACCGGCCTGGCCTGTTTCGAGCGAGCCCAGACAACCCAGTTCACCTTCGACGGATACGCCAACGGCATGCGCCATCTCGACCACACGGCGTGTGACATTGACGTTGTAGTCATAGTCAGCCGGTGTTTTTGCATCTTCTTTGAGCGAGCCATCCATCATCACGCTGGAAAAGCCACTGCGTATCGATCCCTGACACACAGCCGGCGACGCACCATGGTCCTGATGCATGCAGACCGGAATATCCGGATACTGCTCGAGTGCGGCTTCGACCAGCTTGCGCAGAAACGGCTCGCCCGCATATTTGCGTGCGCCTGCCGATGCCTGAAGAATCACCGGGCTATCGCATTCGGCGGCGGCCTGCATGATGGCGTGAATCTGCTCCATGTTGTTAACGTTAAAGGCAGGCAGGCCGTAGTGATGCTCAGCCGCGTGGTCAAGCAGCTGGCGCAAAGAGATCAATGCCATGGTGTTTCCTCCGAAAGTATTTTTTTATGCGCTGCAGGCGTGCGTCAGAGATGCCGGAAATAATTCGGCACTTCACGAATGTCCGGCACGATGCGGTCTGGCATCGCATCGGCAATGGGGCGACCCATGTTGTAACCATACGGCACAGCCCAGCAGACAACACCTGCGGCCTTGGCGGTCGAGACGTCGATCTCTGAATCGCCAACGAATAATGATTCGCCCTGCGTTGCACCCAGCGTGGCGAGACAGTGATCAATGACGGCCGGGTTAGGTTTTTTTACTGCCAGCGAGTCACCGCAAATGACGAGCTCAAAAGCATTCTGCAAGCCGTGCTTTTCCAAAATACGATCAGTGAAACGACGCTCTTTGTTAGTAACAATCGCCTGCTTTACACCATAGTCACGCGCTTTTTGGAGTGTCTCGAGTACATACGGGAACATTGTGCTGGTTGTGCCTGCTGTCGCTTCGTAGTAATGAATGAAACGTGCCATCACGTCATCCCACGGTTCAACATCAGGGCCTTGCGTATGTTGCCAAGCGGTTTTCATCAGCCAACCGGTACCGTGGCCTATCCAGCTGCGTACTTGATCTTGACTGACGCTACCGTGGTTAAACTCTTTGAGCGTGAAATTAACGGCCTGTGCGATTTCACCTGCCGTCTCGAGCAGCGTGCCATCCAGGTCATACATAACGAGTGCCATTTTTTCTCCTCAAACAGCCGCAACAATTTGCGCGCTGGTGATGCCCAGGTTGTCGTACACCTGTGCCGCAGGTGCGGATTCGCCAAAACGCGCAATGCCGATAACGGCACCGGACAAGCCTACATACTTGCGCCAGTAATCGGGATGACCGGCTTCAACGGCGATGCGTCGCACGCCCTCCGGTAAAACTTGCTGCTGATAGCCGATGGACTGTGCGTCAAACCGTGCCGTGCAAGGCATGGAGACAACGCGCACCTGCCTGCCGTGTGCCTTGAGCGCTTGCTGCGCTTCCATTGCCAACATCACTTCAGATCCCGTGGCAATCAGAACCGCTTCCGGCGTTCCATCGCAATCGGAAAGCACATAGCCACCTTTGGCGATCGTCGCAGGATCAATTGCACCGGAGACCTGCGGAAGATTTTGGCGTGAGAGCATCAGCGCCGACGGTCCGTCATGACGCTCGATGGCGCTAGTCCACGCCACAGCGGTTTCCATACCATCACAGGGCCGCCACAGATCAAGGCCAGGAATCAGACGAAGACTGGCAGCGTGTTCGATGGGTTGGTGCGTGGGTCCGTCTTCGCCGAGACCAATCGAGTCATGGGTCAGTACGTAAATGACACGCTGTCTCATCAGCGCACTCATGCGCATGCCATTGCGTGCGTAATCTGAAAATACTGCAAAGGTGCCGCCATAAGGGACTAGCCCACCGTGCAACACCACACCATTCATAATCGCGGCCATGCCGAATTCACGCACGCCATACGACAAATAGTTAGCATCACCGTCCTGATGATCATGCCAGGCGCGGCTGGTCTTGCCCGCCGTGAGATTGGAGCCCGTCAAGTCGGCCGAACCACCCAGGAGCTCGGGCACACCGGCCACCAGCAGATCGAGCATTTGCTGGCTGGATTTGCGGCTGGCGGTCGGCGCAGTAATGCCTTTGGCCAGCGCATGAAGTGATTGTTTCAGTTCGGGCCAGTCGCCCGGCAATTCACGCTGCGTCACACGCAGGAATTCGGCGGCCAGCTCTGGATAGGCTTTGGTATAAGCGCTGAAATCATGTTGCCATTTGGCCTCGAGCGCGATACCGGCGGCTTGGGCATTCCATGCGCTGCGCAATGTTTCGGGTATCTCGAAGGGTGCGTGCGGCCAATCCAGCGCGGCACGCGTCGATTCGGTTTCTTTGTCTCCCAGCGGCGCGCCATGTACATCATGGGTTCCCACCATGTTGGGTGAACCCCAGCCTATCTGTGTACGGCAGATGATGAGCGTGGGCTTGCCGATGACCTGTTTGGCTTCGAGTGTGGCCTGCTCCACTGCGTTTGCATCATGGCCATCGATAGGACCGATGACATGCCAGCCATAAGCGCGGAAACGCGCAGCCGTATCGTCGCGGAACCAACCTTGGACATGACCGTCGATGGAAATACCATTGTCGTCGTAGAAGCAGACCAGCTTGTCGAGCCCCCACACGCCAGCCAATGAACAGGCTTCATGACTGACGCCTTCCATCAAACAACCGTCACCAAGAAACACCCAGGTGCGATGATCCACGATGGTGTGACCACTGCGATTGAAACGGCGCGCGAGAATTTTTTCAGCGAGCGCCATGCCCACCGCATTCGCCAATCCCTGACCCAATGGTCCGGTGGTGGTTTCAACACCCGGTGTGATGTCGACTTCGGGATGGCCGGGCGTCTTGCTATGCAGCTGACGGAATTGCTTGAGGTCGTCAATGCTGAGCTCATAGCCGGTCAGATGCAGCAATGCATAGATCAGCATGGAGCCGTGACCATTGGAAAGCACGAAGCGATCGCGATTAACCCAGTGCGGGTTGGTTGGGTTATGTCGCAGGTGATGACGCCACAAGACTTCAGCGATATCTGCCATGCCCATGGGCGCGCCTGGATGACCGGACTTCGCTTTGTTGACCGCGTCAATCGCAAGAAAGCGAATGGCGTTGGCAAGTTCTCTGGCGGTGGCTTGCGTGGATTGCATAGTGAGGCCTTATCGCGAAATTTTTATTGTGGCGATTTCGGTCGTACCAACGCGCATTGGGAGACCGGATTTGAAATACGTTCAGACCTGCTTAAACTCGCCGCTTCCTGTCCATCAAGCGCAAAATCATCGGCGTGAAAATCAATTGCATCGCCAGCCCCATTTTTCCGCCAGGGATAACAAATGTATTCGGACGCGTCATCCATGAACGCTCGATCATGGACAACAGATAAGGAAAATCGATACCCTTCGGATTGGTAAATCGGATCACCACCATGCTTTCATCTGCGCTAGGAATGTCTTTTGCAATGAAAGGATTAGAGGTATCGACGGTTGGCACACGCTGAAAATTCACATGCGTGCGCGAAAACTGCGGGCAAATATGACGGGTGTAATCCGGCATGCGGCGCAAGATCGTATCCATCACGGCTTCCTGTGAATAGCCGCGCGTGTTCTGATCGCGATGCAGCTTTTGTATCCATTCGAGATTGATGATGGGTACCACGCCAACCAGCAAGTCGACATGCTTTGCTACGTCAGCATCATCGCCGACATAGCCGCCGTGCAGGCCTTCATAGAACAAAAGTTCGGCGCCAGCGTCCATTTCCCGCCAAGGCGTAAACGTACCCGGCGACTGATTCAATTGCGCCGCTTCGATATCATCGTGTATGTACTTGCGCACGCGCCCTGTGCCGGTTTCACCGAATTTTTTAAATGTATCGGCGAGTTCGCCAAGAATGTTGGCTTCGGGGCTGAAGTGGCTGTAGCCCGTGTTGCCTGCAGCCTGCTGCTTTTTCATTTCTTCCCGCATTTCAATACGGCTGTAACGGTGCATGGAATCGCCTTCCAAAATCTGCGCCTTGATCTGTTCGCGGCGGAAGATGTGCTGAAAGCTTTTCATGACCGTGGTCGTGCCCGCACCCGAGGAACCGGTGATAGCGACGACGGGATGTTTAATCGACACAGAGGTCTCCTGAGAATTTAATTTTTATAGTGGCAGCGACGTCGCGGCGATTAGCTCGCAAACAGCGAGCGCTCCTGAAACAATGGCGAACTGTATTTCTCATCGATGCCACTGTCGTAATCACGGTGATAGCGCTCGAGTCGTTCGACTTCATTACGCGAACCGATGATGACGGGTACGCGCTGATGGATCTGCTCGGGTTCGATATCAAGAATTCGCGTGCGCCCAGTCGAACCAATGCCGCCGGCCTGCTCGACCACAAAGCTCATCGGATTAGCCTCGTACATCAGACGCAAGCGGCCTTGCTTGGACGGGTCCTTGGTATCACGTGGATACATAAAGACACCACCACGCATGAGGATGCGATGGATATCCGCCACCATGCTGGCGATCCAGCGCATATTGAAATCACGTTCGCGCACATCGGTACTGCCGTTCTTGCATTCCGCAACATAGCGTTGCACCGGCGGCTCCCAGAAGCGCTCATTGCTGGCATTGATCGCAAATTCGCTGGTGTCCTCAGGAATCTGCAGATGCGGATGAGTGAGGATGAAATTGCCCACTTCGCGATCCAGCGTGAAGCCGTGCGTACCTTTGCCGACCGTCAGCACAAACATCGTGGAGGGACCATAGATCGCATAGCCTGCAGCGAGCTGATGATTACCGGGACGCAGATAGTCAGTGATGACCGGTGCACGACCTTCAGGCGCACGCAGCACCGAAAATATGGAACCGACGGACACATTCACATCGATATTGGAGGAGCCATCGAGCGGATCGAACACGGCCAGAAAGCGGTCGCTGCCATCGCCTGTGTCGATTGCGATCGGATCATCGTTTTCTTCTGAAGCAAGGCCGGCAACCAAACCGCCCATCGAAAAAGTGTTGATGAAGGCCTGGTTAGACAACACGTCGAGTTTTTTCTG
>Ga0315905_10001019_pt1 | contig 30509 bp, 25 predicted proteins | sample LakEriMetagenome_5_FD_203522 | JGI IMG/M metagenome (GOLD analysis project Ga0315905, IMG submission 203522) | Freshwater fungal communities from buoy surface, Lake Erie, Ohio, United States - Buoy 4 MA121 | ecosystem: Environmental > Aquatic > Freshwater > Lake | place: USA: Lake Erie, Ohio... | reverse complement strand
GCCTAGTTGTAATTCTGAAACGGAACTGTCATACTGAGCTCAGTAAAAGTTCGTATATAATTGATAAATTTTAATTTAATTTAAAATCTATGGGAAAAGTCGTTGGAATAGATCTTGGAACAACAAATTCAGTGGTAGCAGTAATGGAAGGTGGGAAACCAACAGTAATACCAAATGCAGAAGGATTCAGAACTACACCTTCTGTTATTGCCTATACAAAAAATGGAGATAGACTCGTAGGTCAGATTGCTAAGAGACAAGCCGTTATTAATCCTGATAATACTTTTTACTCTGTAAAAAGATTCATTGGTCGTAAATCTGAAGAAGTATCCGAAGAACTAAAACAAGTCTCATACATTGTAAAAACAGATACTCAGGGCAATATCAAACTTGAATGTCCAGCATTAAAAAGAGACTTCGCACCCGAAGAGATGTCCGCCGAAGTTCTTAGAAAACTTGTTGATGACGCAAGTAAATATCTAGGGGAATCTGTAAAACAGGCAGTTATTACTGTTCCTGCCTATTTCAATGACTCACAAAGACAAGCAACAAAAGATTCGGGAAAAATTGCAGGCCTAGAGGTACTACGAATAATAAATGAACCTACTGCTGCGTCACTCGCTTACGGATTAGATAAAAAAAATAACGAAACCATTCTAGTATTTGATTTAGGTGGTGGAACATTTGATGTTTCTGTATTGGAAGTTGGGGATGGTGTTTTTGAGGTTCTTTCTACTGCTGGAGACACTCACCTTGGAGGAGATGACTTTGATGACAAAATTGTAAAATGGTTATTAGAAGAATTTAAGAAAGAAAGTGGAATAGATTTAAAAAGTGATAGACAAGCTTTACAACGACTTACGGAAGCATCTGAGAAAGCAAAAGTCGAGTTATCAAACTTAACTCAAACTGAGATAAATCTTCCGTTCATAACAGCTACAAACACAGGGCCAAAGCACCTTGAACGAGTTCTAACAAGGGGCAAATTTGAAGAATTATGTTCTTCCTTGATCGATAGAGCTAGAACACCTGTTGATAATGCATTGAAAGATGCAAAATTAGATTCGAGTAAAATTGATGAAGTAGTTTTAGTGGGTGGATCAACACGTATCCCGGCTGTGAAAGAATTAGTGAAAAAAATTCTTGGAAAAGAACCAAACCAGACTGTGAATCCTGATGAAGTTGTTGCTGTAGGAGCTGCTGTACAAGCCGGTGTCTTAGCAGGAGAAGTTAAAGATATCTTACTATTGGATGTAACACCTTTATCCCTTGGTGTAGAGACATTAGGAGGAGTGACAACTCGTATAATTGCCCGAAATACAACAATACCTACGAAAAAATCAGAAGTTTTTTCTACTGCAGTAGACAATCAACCAAATGTAGAAATTCATGTTTTACAGGGAGAACGCGAATTTGCAAGAGACAATAAAAGTCTAGGTACTTTTAGACTAGATGGGATTTTGCCTGCTCCGCGAGGAGTTCCACAAATAGAAGTAACTTTTGATATAGATGCTAATGGGATTTTATCAGTGACTGCTAAAGATAAAGGTAGTGGCAAAGAACAATCTATAACAATTACAGGCGCTTCTACTTTACCGAACGATGAAGTCGAAAGATTAGTTCGAGAATCGGAGCAAAGTGCATCTGCTGATAAAGAAAAACGAGAAAAAGTGGATCTGAAAAATCAAGCTGATTCTTTATGCTATCAGTCAGAAAAACAGGTTAATGAATTAAAAGATAAGATTGACCCATCTGATAAAGATAATATTCTTAACTTAATTACTAAACTAAGATCATCAATAAGCACCGAGAATTACGAAGAAATTAAATCTCTAAGCAAAAATCTACAAGAATCTTTAATGGAGATCGGTAAAAAAGTATATAGTAATTCTTCGAGCACTAATCCTGAAACAAAAGTATCTAACGACTCTGTTATAGATGCTGATTTCTCAGAAACAAAATAAAGTTAACTATCTACAGCTGTAGAATTCTCTACAGCTGTATCGTAGATATTTTTATTTTAGCCTCCTGCAGTTTCTTTAGCTGCATACATAATTTCAAGTGTAATTTCTGAAAAATTCTTATCTCGTGCAAATTTTTCCGTATTTCGTTTTATTTTACCTCGTACAAATCCAGGTATTTTTCCAAGCTCTTGAGATGCTTCATTAGACCAATGCAATTGGTTTTGAGCAGAGAGAGTGTTCGTTAACGCACTGGTAGTATCATGTCCACCAAATAACTCTAATAAATGATCTTCCATACCTAATGTAAAGGAATTATAAACAAGGTCTGCGATCTGGTTAGTTCCTTCGTATCCCATAAAGGGTTTATAACTTAGAGGAAAATTTTGTATATGGACTGGGGAAGAAATTACTCCACAAGGTATATTCAATCTTTTCCCTATATGTCTCTCCATTTGGGTCCCAAAAATTGCTGATGGTTCAGTTTTTGCTATTAAGTCGGCGATAAGTGAGTGATCTTCTGTAATTACAACATTATCACAAAGCCCTTCAACTTCATTCCTAAACCATTCGGCATCATTTTTACAATATGTTCCTGCCCATGAAACATGAATCCCCATTTCTCTGCATAGTATTTTTGTCATAGCCGATGCATGAGTAGCATCTCCGAATACAACAGCTCTCTTTCCGGTTAAATTTTGACAGTCAATTGATCTAGAAAACCATGACGATTGTGAAATAAATTTTGTCTGTTGATGTATGTATTCCTCGAATGATACGTGGTATCCTTGCGACTCTAGAATGGATTGAATTTCACGTATAAATGACGCGGTTTCTATTATTCCAATAGGAGATGTAGATACATATGGCATTTTGAACTCTTTTTTTAAATATTCAGCGGTCATCAATCCCGTTTCTCTATAAGGAACAACATTAAACCAAGCTTTAGGTAAATTTTTTAGTTCATTCACAGATAAAGCTCCTGGTAGAATCAGGTTTATACTGACACCTAAGTCTCGGAATAATTTTTTTAGCTCAGAAATATCATGTTGATTATGAAAACCTAAACAAAAGGAGCCTATTATGTTAACAGAAGGTATGAGAGTTTTTTCTACAGATAAATTATTATACTTTTTTGCTTTTAATAAATAGAATTCAACAATTTGTTCTAAGGTTTTATCTGCTGCTTGAAATTCATTTACTCGATAGTGATTTACATCTGCTAATAAAACATCAGCTTTTGATTGTAAAGAAGCTCTCGTAACAAAATTTTGTAAATCTTCCTGGAGAATACTCGATGTACAAGTCGGAGTTAAGACGATTAGATCCGGTTGTTCTTCTGAGTCTTTTCGAGTTATATTAGAAACCACCTTTTCCTGAGAACCTCGAGCCAAAACATGTCGGTCAACTACACTTGCCGTAACAGGTGTAAATTCGCGTTCCCTCTCAAGCATTGAGTTCATGACATTAAAGTAGTCATCTCCCAATGGCGCGTGCATGATAGCATGGACGTTTTTAAATGAACTAGCTACTCTTAGTGTCCCAATATGAGCAGGCCCAGCGTACATCCAGTATGCAAGTTTCATATAAAATGTCTCCTTAATAAAAATGTAAAATTAGAAAGTTTCAACTGAAATTTGATATCTACAAATTATACATCAATTGATAATTTTAACTAAGAAACGTTAACTTTCTCTTTGAAAAACTTTCCAGGAGAAAATTTTATAGTAAAATCACGTGGTTTTTTTACTATCAGAGTCTCTGTTCGAGGTGACTTCAGGTAAAGATTTTTCTGGCAACACGAGAATGATCCAAATCCAACGAGTTGTACTTTCTCTCCTTTAGCAACAGCATTCATTACAGTTTCCAAAAATTTGGTTAAAACCAAATCAATTTCTTTTTTTGTCATATCTGTTTCATGAAAAATTGTCTCGATAATTTCTTTTTTATTCATAAGAAAACTGCTTTAGTTCCAAATATATTAGAAATTTTACCTCAATTCTAATCAATCTTAAAAAATAAGTAAAAAAAAATTCCCTTAGAGATATGTGATAGTACCTCTAAAGAATTTTTAAATTATGCTGCTACTTTCTGACGAATAAAATCTACTGCTTGTTGCAGATTAGAAATTTGTTCAGCCGTTTCATCTGGAATTTCAATATTAAATGCTTCTTCAATAGCCATTACTAGTTCTACCGTATCTAACGAGTCAGCTCCTAGGTCATTAGCAAAATTGGCATCTTTAGTTACTTGGCTTTTTTCTACGCCTAACTGTTCAGAGATAATTCCTTGTACTTTATCGAAGATTTCTTGTTCGTTCATATCTGTAATAATGATATCAATATATTTGTTTACATTGTTCTTTCAAGACTAATAGATCTTTAAACATTATTCAAGTTATATAAATACTATTACAATTCAGAATTTGAATAGTTTTAGGAAAAGATTTTAATTATTCTTAACAGAAAAAAAGAATCATCTCTAAGAGTAAGATAAAATGTTATACTAGTATTCAGTAAAAACTTGCTTAACCTAATTGAAGAATCCATTAACTGGCTTCAATTTTCACTTATTTAGGTACATTTTCATAAGCGAGCGTTTTTAGTTTCTTGTCTCAGAAGAGGAAACCTCAATGACAATTAGCTCAACAGAGCAAGAGGCAAAAAAAGTTTCGATCACAGTAGATAGAAATCCTGTTAGTACATCGTTTGAAAAATGGGCACAACCAGGTCATTTTTCTCGTACTTTAGCTAAAGGTCCAAAAACTACTACTTGGATTTGGAATTTACATGCCGATGCACACGATTTTGATAGTCATACTAGTTCATTAGAAGATATATCACGTAAAATTTTCAGTGCTCACTTTGGTCAATTATCCATAATATTTTTATGGTTAAGTGGAATGTACTTCCACGGGGCTAGATTCTCTAACTACTCTGCTTGGTTAAGTAACCCGACGGCTATCAAACCTAGTGCTCAAGTAGTTTGGCCTATCGTAGGTCAAGAAATTCTAAATGGTGACGTAGGTGGCGGATTCCAAGGTGTACAAGTTACATCTGGCTTTTTCCAACTATGGAGAGCTTCTGGTATCACTAGTGAAGTTGAATTGTATTGGTCTGCACTAGCTGGTTTAATCATGTCTGGTTTAATGCTATTTGCTGGTTGGTTCCATTACCATAAAGCAGCACCAAAACTTGAATGGTTCCAAAATGCGGAATCCATGCTAAATCACCATTTATCTGGTTTACTAGGTTTAGGATGTTTGTCTTGGGCAGGTCATCAAATCCATGTCTCTTTACCTATCAATAAACTTTTAGATGCTGGTGTAGCACCTCAAGAAATCCCACTTCCACATGAATTTGTTGTGAACAGAGATTTAATGGCTCAACTATATCCTAGTTTTAGCAAAGGTTTAGTACCATTCTTTAGTTTAAATTGGAGTGAATACTCTGATTTTCTAACATTCAAAGGTGGCTTAAACCCAGTTACTGGTGGTTTATGGTTAAGCGATACAGCTCATCATCACCTTGCATTAGCTGTGTTATTCATAGTGGCTGGGCACATGTACCGTACAAACTGGGGTATAGGCCACAATATGAAAGAGCTTCTTGAAGCACATAAAGGTCCATTTACAGGTGAAGGCCATAAAGGATTATATGAAATCTTAACTACATCTTGGCATGCTCAACTTGCTATTAATTTAGCCATGATGGGTTCTTTAAGTATAATAGTTGCGCATCACATGTATGCAATGCCTCCATATCCTTATATAGCTACAGATTACCCAACACAGTTGTCTCTGTTCACACATCATATGTGGATTGGTGGATTCTGCATTGCTGGAGCAGCTGCACATGCGGGTATATTCATGGTAAGAGATTATAATCCAGCTCAAAATTATAATAATCTACTAGATAGAGTGATCAGACATAGAGATGCTATTATCTCTCACTTAAACTGGATATGTATATTCTTAGGATTCCATAGTTTTGGATTATACATTCATAATGATACTATGAGAGCCTTAGGACGTACACAAGATATGTTCTCTGATACTGCTATCCAGCTTAAACCTGTGTTCGCTCAATGGGTACAAAATATACACACATTAGCTCCTGGAAATACTACTCCTAATGCACTCTCTACAGCTAGTTATGCTTTTGGAGGAGATATTGTTGCAGTTGGAAACAAAGTTGCTATGATGCCAATCTCTCTAGGAACAGCAGATTTCATGGTACACCACATTCATGCGTTTACAATTCATGTGACTGTACTGATTCTACTTAAGGGTGTTTTATTCTCTAGAAACTCTAGATTAATTCCTGATAAAGCAAACTTAGGTTTCAGATTCCCTTGTGATGGTCCAGGTAGAGGCGGTACGTGTCAAAGTTCTGCATGGGACTCTGTGTTCTTAGGTTTATTCTGGATGTATAATTGTATTTCCGTTGTTATTTTCCATTTTAGCTGGAAAATGCAATCTGACGTATGGGGAACTACAGGCGCAGACGGCACTGTAACTCATATTACGGGAGGAAATTTCGCACAAAGTGCTATTACTATTAATGGATGGTTAAGAGACTTCTTATGGGCTCAAGCATCTCAAGTAATCCAATCTTATGGATCTGCTTTATCTGCTTATGGCTTAATTTTCTTGGGTGCACACTTTATTTGGGCATTTAGCTTAATGTTCTTGTTCAGTGGACGTGGATATTGGCAAGAGCTAATTGAGTCTGTAGTATGGGCTCATAACAAATTACATGTAGCTCCAGCAATTCAGCCAAGAGCACTAAGTATTACACAAGGACGTGCTGTAGGTCTTGCACACTATCTTTTAGGTGGTATTGGTACGACTTGGGCATTCTTCTTAGCGCGCATTATTTCTGTAGGATAAGAGTAACTAGTAATTAAGGGAGAATTATGGTAACAAAATTTCCTAAATTTAGTCAGGCCCTTGCGCAAGATCCGGCAACTAGACGGATCTGGTACGGGTTAGCGACAGCACATGATTTTGAAAGTCACGATGGAATGACAGAAGAGAATCTTTACCAAAAGATTTTTGCTTCTCACTTTGGGCATCTGGCTATTATATTTTTATGGACATCAGGTAATCTTTTTCACGTAGCATGGCAAGGTAATTTTGAACAATGGGTTTTGAATCCATTAAAAGTTAAACCTATTGCTCATGCAATTTGGGACCCTCACTTTGGACAACCAGCAATCAAAGCTTTTACTAAAGGTGGAGTGTCTTACCCAGTTAATATTGCTACATCCGGTGTATATCATTGGTGGTATACAATAGGATTAAGAAATAACAATGACTTATATGCAGGTTCGTTATTTCTTTTATTCTTATCTGCTGTATTGCTTTTTGCTGGTTGGTTACATTTACAACCAAAATTTAGACCAGGTTTATCATGGTTTAAAAACAATGAATCTAGATTAAACCATCACCTATCTGGTTTGTTTGGATTCAGCTCTTTAGCTTGGTCTGGACATTTAGTACACGTAGCTCTTCCAGAAGCTAGGGGTCAACATGTTGGATGGGATAACTTTACTAAAGTTGCTCCACACCCGGCTGGTTTAACTCCTTTCTTCACAGGTAATTGGAATTTGTACGCAGCGTCACCTGACACTGCTAATCATATTTTCGGAACAAGCGAAGGTTCTGGCACTGCTATATTAACTTTCTTAGGTGGTTTCCATCCTCAGACTCAAGCACTTTGGCTTTCAGATATAGCTCACCACCATTTAGCTATTGGTGTTGTATTTATATTCGCAGGTCATATGTATCGTACAAATTGGGGTATCGGTCACAGTCTAAAAGAAATTTTAGATGCACATCGACCACCTGGAGGACGCTTAGGTGCTGGTCATAAAGGTTTATTTGAAACAATCACAAATTCCTTACATTTCCAATTAGGTTTAGCATTAGCCTCTTTAGGAGTAATTACATCTCTAGTTGCTCAACACATGTATGCTCTTCCATCGTATGCTTTTATAGCTAAAGACTATACTACTCAAGCTGCCTTGTATACACATCATCAATACATTGCTGGATTCTTAATGGTTGGTGCATTTGCACATGGTGCTATATTCTTTGTACGTGATTATGATCCAGAACAAAATAAAAATAATGTTTTGGCGCGAATCTTAGAACATAAAGAAGCCATTATCTCTCATTTAAGCTGGGTTTCTTTATTCTTAGGGTTCCACACATTAGGATTATACGTTCATAATGACGTAGTAGTTGCATTCGGACAACCGGAAAAACAAATTCTAGTAGAACCTGTATTTGCACAATGGATACAAGCCTCTTCTGGGAAAGCTCTATATGGATTCGATGTACTACTATCTTCAACAGGAAGTTTAGCTTCTAACGCAAGTAATAATATCTGGCTACCAGGTTGGTTAAGTGCAATAAACGATGGTAAAAACTCATTATTCCTTCCTATAGGACCTGGTGATTTCTTAGTACATCATGCGATTGCTCTAGCTTTACACACAACAACTTTAATCTTGGTTAAGGGAGCTCTAGATGCTAGAGGATCTAAACTAATGCCAGACAAAAAAGACTTCGGATATAGCTTCCCATGTGATGGACCAGGTCGTGGTGGCACATGTGATATTTCTGCTTGGGATGCTTTCTATCTATCTATGTTCTGGATGTTGAACACTATAGGGTGGGTTACATTCTATTGGCACTGGAAACATGTTACAATTTGGCAAGGAAACCCAGGACAATTTAATGAATCTTCCACATATATAATGGGATGGTTAAGAGATTACCTATGGTTAAACTCATCTCCTCTTATTAACGGATACAATCCATATGGCATGAACAGTCTATCCGTATGGGCTTGGATGTTCTTATTTGGTCACCTTATCTGGGCTACTGGATTTATGTTCTTGATTTCTTGGAGAGGTTATTGGCAAGAGCTTATAGAAACATTAGCTTGGGCTCATGAGAGAACACCACTAGCAAACCTTGTAAGATGGAAAGATAAACCTGTTGCTCTATCTATTGTTCAAGCAAGACTTGTAGGGTTAATTCACTTCACAGTTGGTTATATATTTACTTATGCTGCATTTGTGATTGCATCCACAACTGGTAAGTTTGGTTAACCTTTAAAAAAAGAAACTATTCAAATTATGTTTAGGTAAATTGAATAGTTTCTTTATTTTTAGTATAAGAATAGATTTTTACATATTATCTGGTAGACTATTAGGCAGTTAAAAATTCTTAAGTAGGTAAATTTATGGCAAAAAAGAATATGATAGAGCGTGAAAAAAAACGCCAAAATCTTGTACTTAAATATGATAAAAAAAGAACAGATATTAAAGAATCTATAAAAACTTCTATATCTTTTGAAGAAAAACTTGCACTATACGGTAAACTTCAAGCTCTACCTAGAAACTCATTCCCAACACGTTTAAGAAATCGATGTTGGATGACAGGCAGAAGCCGTGGGTACTATAGAAGTTTCGGTATTTCACGCCACGTTCTAAGAGAAATGGCTCATAGCTGTCTTTTACCAGGGGTTACAAAGTCTAGTTGGTAAGAAAACTTATAACAAAAAATAGTAGTAATCACAATTTTATAAATTTGTAATTACTACTATTTTTAATGCTTTAAAGCCCAAATTGATTTCCTCTTCTGTATTGAAGATATGCTGCCACAAAAAGACCTGCTAACGTGACAGGAATCAATCCAAGGACAATTCCGAATAACAAAGGTTCTATCATTTTTACTCTTCCTAATATAAATTTTAACAACCAAGAAGATTTTTTATAATCTAAACCCGGTGGTTTTTATTATACCTTACATATACCAATACAGGAAAAAGTCGGGGTATTTTTATACATAAAAATACCCCAACTCGCTATATTTACCTAAATCCAACAGCTGCTTGCCACACAAATGCTAGTAAAAGAAAGAATACTGGTATAACTGGAGCTACGTCAATAATAGGTTTGAAAATTGCGTAAGCTTCAGGTAGCTTAGCTAATAATAAAGTTTCTGCCATATCTTAAATAACCTCTTTACTGAAGAAATATAATTTGTAAAGGCTGAGTAAAAAATCAAAATATCTTATAATTTTTTACTCATCTACTATATAGTCTACAATATAGCTTAATTTAAGCGTAATTAACTATTTAGAATAGTTTTTAAAATTTACTTAATTAATTCAATACTTGAATATTTTTATCTCTTCTATTTTATTTATGAAATAATCGTCACAAATAAGAACGGATAGTATAACATGTATTTGAATAATCTTTTTTCTCTCATGCTTAGGTATTTGAGTGTAGGAGATAAAGGTTTCTTTGAAATGCGAATAAAATTTCTGAGGAAAAAGAATATGGTAGCTATTTTACAATTACTTGTTAGTATTCTAATACTGTTGTCTTTTGCTCTTGTAGTTGGAGTTCCAGTAGTTTTGGTTTCTCCTGGGGAGTGGGAAAAATCTAAAGGTGTAGTTTACACAGGTGCAGGATTATGGTTTGGTCTTGTCATCGTAACAGCAGCTTTTAACTCATTTATCATTTAATCTTTTATACACCATCCTCAACTTCCAAGTTCCAGAGGATGGTTTTATTTTTATATATCCGTTGACAAACAACTCATTGCTATCTATTATTATTATGTATAAGGCATTTGCGGGTGTAGCTCAGTGGTAGAGCGCAACCTTGCCAAGGTTGATGTCGCGCGTTCGAATCGCGTCACCCGCTATATAAAGTTTTCTATTCAAATTTTTAATAAAAAAACTCCGAGTTAATTTTTTTATTTTAACAGGAGAGAGTGGGATTCGAACCCACGGAAACCGCAAAGTCTCTTCTGATTTCAAATCAGACGCATTCGACCAACTCTGCCACCTCTCCAAAAAAAGTTGCCATTTTTTATGGCAATTTTATACACTAATTGATGGATTTACTTGTGAATTTCACTTGAGCTGGATTAAGATTTTTCCCTATGGAATGAGACACATTACCTACACCAACCCGACCAGCGTTAACTTTTTCTGGGAAAACGCCATCTTTTGGATGTAAATACTGCACTTCACCACTTGGGAAAATTCTATAAATTTTGTAATCTGTAATTTTAAAACTAGTTTTAACTTGAGTAGCTAATGCTAAACATTGTTCTTTTCTAGCTAGGTACAGTAAATTTTCACCCTTTCTCATGATTGCAGCACCACCTGTTGGCATTTCAAATACTTGTTCTTTTGGACTCGTCCATGTGATCGCATATTTTTCTTCAACTTCTGCTGCTCTTAACCATCCACCTGTGCTTCCTTCGAATGTAGGAGACGGAATTTGTAAGTTTAATGTTTCAGCCATATAATATTATATGAAATTTAAATGTTATAAAACAATTATAGCATTATTGTAAGATTTTACTAGGAAAATAAAAATTAATAGCGGAGAATGGATTTGAACCATTGACCTTCGGGTTATGAGCCCGACGAGCTACCAGACTGCTCTACCCCGCGTGTCTTGTTATGATATCATAACATAAATTATTTTTATACACTGATTTCCAAATTTATATATAAACTAATTAAGATAGTAGGAATACAAATAGAGAGAACTAGTTGCAATTTTTTTAATATGGGGAGTACTTCGTAAACACCTATTAATCTATCTTGTATTAAAACTTCGTTTGTCTTAATCCAGGTTTGTCCATCATACCATCCTGATTCTTCATAGGTTACAGTAGCATTCATCAATCGGTCATAAACGTATAACCAAGCCAGATATAACCTCAAAATCCAAATTGTAAATATTAAGAAGGAGACGACAATTATCCACAAAAAATAATGAACCTCCCACTTAAAACTGACAAAAACTATACTTGTCACGCTAAAAAAGATATATCCCAGAAAAATTAAAACCTTTTCTAAAAATGTATTCTCAGTTGTTAAAGTCCACCTAAATCCAAATGAATTTTTTAACTCATTGTATTCAGAAAGAGGCCTTTGATGTTTCGGAACAGGGCATTGGCTTGTCATAGTTAAGCGTTACTAGAAGATGAGATATAAATTGTCAAAGCAAAAAATATACCTGTGAATAACCACGTAATCTTAGTAATATTCTCTTCAGCTGTGCGAGTGGTTCCAAACATTTGGTTTTGACTATTAAGACCTTGTGACTTTGGGTTATGAAGTATTATGAAAAAAATTAGAATGATCGCAGACAAAATCCAAATTGTGTGTAGCATATTTTATAGAAAATTGTTAATAGAAGGAATTCTGGATAAAAATTCCTTCGTGTTATGTTTTGATTTCTATCGAAAAGTTTATTCGCCTTGCAATTTTAATAATGCAAAACCTAACGCAAGTCCAATCAAAGTGATAACAAAGCTAATAGAACCTGCTGTAATTATTTCATTTCCCATAATATTACTCCTTTTAAAGTTATGAGTTATTGTCGTTAGAACCCGTTTCTACCCCATACTACTAATGCTAATGAAAATGTAAACATTACCATTAAAGAAGACCATCCTAAGCTTATTATATCCATATGTAAAAGTATATTCGAATAGTTAGTATTTATGTTTTAATTTCTACCAGAATTAAGACGTAATATTCAAGCAGTTATTGGAACATTATACTACATAAATGTTTTTGTATTTTGTGAAGAAGAAAAATCTATCTAGAGAAAATTAGCATAGACTTACTAAAAAATGTTACATATTCTTAGAGAGGCTAAGCAATAAATCTAAAATAGACAATACGATTGATGCTAGAAAGATGGCATTTTTTTTAAGAGTTTGTAAATCAACTTGATTTACACACACTACTATCAGAAATGTCAATAATCATTTCATTTTGTTACAAAAACTGTTGTGAAGCACTATTCTGTAAATTAAGACTTTACATATAAAATTATTTAATATCTATTAATATGGCAAATAACTTAGCGACTCAATTAAGAGAAGGAACAAGTAAGTCTCACAGCATGGCAGAGAATGTAAGTTTTGTAAAATCATTTCTAGGAGGAGTGATTGATAAAGAGTCTTATCGTAAATTAGTCTCTAATCTTTACTTCGTCTATTCTGCAATGGAAGAAGAGATGGAAAAAAACAAGGATCATAGTCTTATTAAACCAATATACTTTACTGAGTTAAACCGCCGGAAAAGTTTAGAGTTAGACCTAGAACACTATTATGGTTCAAATTGGAAGTCATTAATTAAGATTTCAGAAGCAACAGAAGCTTATGTTGATCGGATAAAGCTTATCTCCAATGAAAAACCAGAACTTTTAATAGCTCATGCATATACACGTTATTTGGGAGATTTATCTGGTGGTCAGATTCTAAAAAAGATCGCTCAAAGAGCAATGAATTTATCTGATGGAAAAGGACTAGCATTCTATGAATTTGACCAAGTAAAAGATGAGCAAGAGTTTAAACAAAATTATAAGAGAGCTCTAGACTCTTTAGCCTTAGATGATCAATTAGCAGACAATGTTGTAGCTGAAGCAAATGTATCTTTTACTATGAATATGAAAATGTTCCAAGAATTAGAAACAAGTTTTACTCGCATTTTAATAAAATTGATAAGCAATTGGTTCTCTTCTCTAATTCCATCTTCAGTAAAAAATGCCTAAAGAAAAGGATGTAAACAATCTCATGTGTGATAGTTTACATCTTTTTTTATTAGTTATAATATAAAAATAACATTGATCTCTATACTTAACTCAAAATTATGGGAAAATTAAAAACGCGCCATTCAGCTAAAAAACGATTCCGGAAGACAGTAAATGGGTTATTTGTCAGACGAAGAGCTTTTAAAGGCCACTTGTTGGAGAAAAAGTCTAGCAAACGTAAAAGAGGTTTGTCTAATCATATGGTAGTATCGTTTGGGGATTCTATAGCCTTACGCAGTATGCTTCCATACCTTTAAGATAATAAATAAACTACAAGTAAGAATAAAATGGTACGAGTAAAAAGAGGTAACGTTGCCCGAAATAGACGAAACAAGATTTTAAAGATAGCTAAAGGTTTTCGAGGAACTCACTCCAAGTTATTTAGAATGGCCAATCAACAAGTAATGAAAGCTTTGCGCTATTCATATGTTGGTCGTAAGAGAAGAAAACGTGAGTTTCGAAGTTTGTGGATTGTTCGAATAAATGCAGCCGTTAGAGAAACTGGTTTAAGCTATAGTTCATTCATCAGTAAATTAAAAAAATCTGAGATTGGTTTAAATAGAAAAATGCTGGCTCAATTGGCAGTTTTAGATAGGGAATGCTTTACGAAGGTAGCTCAATCGATCAAATAGTTTAGAATTGGTATATTTAAAAAAGCATGTGTACGTTTGAATTCTTTTTATACATACACATGCTCTTTTCTAAAAGTTCATCTCTGCTAACTGAACTTTCTCAAATTGTTTTTTCTTAAGAACAAGAAGTATCTGAGCTAGGATTATAGTAAAGAAGAATGCAATCATTCCTTTTACTCGAGCAGGGCTTTGTAATACGATCTCTGTTTCAGTCTGACCAAAGCCTCCAACATTTGGATCTACAGTTAGAGGTTGATCTGCAGTAATCAACTGGCCTTCTTTAATAAGAAGATCTGGACCTGCTGGTAGAGCAACTGCTATAATATCTCCACGTTTAGATTTTATAGACAAGTTATACCCTCCTGCGGATAATTTTTCAACTTTAATAACTTGTCCTTCTGCTGGTGCTGTGTAAATTGTGTTATTTGTTTTTGTACCAGTTGGATTAACTTGACCCCTGCCGCGATTAGCTCCTACATATATAGGATATTTAATAAAATGTACGTTTTTATTCTCTGCTGGATTAGGTGATAGGATTGGGAAAACGACTTTTTGATGTTTGTCACCAGGAATAGGACCTACAACCAAAATGTTAGGTTTAGATGCACTGTAAGTTGAGATAGTAACACCTTTAGTTTCTTCTTTTAATTCTTCAGATAATCTATCCTTTGGAGCTAATGTAAACCCTTCTGGTAAAACCAATACAGCTCCAACATTTAATGGACCTCTTGTACCATCACCTGTCACCTGTTTGACAGCTAGATCATATGGAATTTGTACCTCAGCACTAAAAACTGTGTCTGGCAAAACTCCTTGAGGAACTTCTATTTCCACAGGTTTTTGAGCTAAATGACAATTAGCACATACTATTCGTCCTGTAGCTTCACGAGGATTTTCATAAGCTTGTTGTGCAAAAATAGGGAACGCATTAGAAATAGTAGGTACGATAATAGTAGACACTAAAGATATACCTAAAATGCTTTGTGAGAAACTTTTAGTTAAATTTAATAAGTAGTTATATTTCATTAGTCTCCGAACTGTTTCTTAAAATATGTAATAAAATGTCTTCAGAATAGCAAAGCTGATTATATCTACCCTGAGAAAATTTAAGCGATTTAATGTAGCATTTTTATAATCTAAATTATAAGGCTTCCATCATATCTTAAATCATGTAGCGTAATAAAGTCGATGTTAATATCAGAACTGTGAAAAGTTCTGTTTGTATATTTGATCTTGAAATCTTAAACAAGAACATTAACTATAATATTTTAACTTAAAAATCAATGTTATAATCAACATTTCTCTTACTTTTTTCTATCAATACAACAATACCTGCCCCGAAAAAGTACAGTACGACTACTATAGAAGACATTAATATTTGAGTTAATGGGTCTACAGAAGGTGTTAAAATAGCCCCTACTATAGTGGAACCTAATATTACATATCTCCAAATAGAGAGCATCGTGTCACCAGATACTATACGTAATAATCCCAGCATTATTTGTATCACTGGAAGTTGAAAGGCTAGTCCAGTACTAAACAACAAAATGAGAATAAACTCAAAATATTGCTCAAAAGACCAAAAAGGTTCTACGACTTCAGATCCGTAATTGATAAAAAAGTTTAAAGCTGCTGGTACCAAAATTGAATAGCCAAACATCAAACCAAATAAAAATAGTGTGATTGCTCCAAAGATAATAGGCAAAATAGTCTTACGTTCACTCTTTGTCATTCCGGGTAAAACAAATAAGATAATTTGATAAATTAAAAATGGACTGCTTATCAATAAACCTGTATAAGCAGCAACTTTTATGGATGCAAAGAAATATTCTCCTGGAGCAAATTGTAAAAATTTTATTCCTAATGCCGGTTCTTGTAAAATTTTTACGATATTTTTTACACTAAATATACAGGTAATAATAGATGTTAATAAAATGCTAACTGACCAGAACGCTCGCTGACGTAACTCTTCTAAATGATCTGAAAGAGACATTTCAGCATCATTTTGTCTAATATTAAGACTGTAAGGGATTAAGTTTTTTTTTTTTTCTTTTAGATTCATAATAAAAATTAAATCTGATTAAATTAGCTTTAAGTTAAAAATATTATTTCTTAATAAAGAAATACAGGTATATAAAATTCTTTTATATACCTGTAACTCTTTTATAAAGCAGACGCTTGAACACGAGCTCTTGCTTTCCTCAGATTTTGTGTAGCTTCAATTTTTTCTTTACTAGTTTGGGCTTCATTAAATCGAACTGTCATAAGTTCTAAATTTCTTTGAGCCTCATCTTTATCAATTTTAGATCCCTCTTCTGCACCGTTAACTAGGATAGTTAACTCATCGTTCTCAACTTCGGCAAAGCCTCCCATTAAAACAACAGGAATCCACTCCTTGTCTACTCGAACTCTCATAACTCCAATATCTAAAGCAGTTAAAAGTGGAGCATGACCTTTTAAAATACCTAATTGTCCTGTACTACTAGGTAAAATTACCTCTTCGGCATTTGAATCCCAGACATTTCTATCAGGTGCTATTATATTAACGTGTAAAGACATTTTTACTTACCTATCCTTTTAAGCTTTTTGCTTTATTAATAGCTTCATCAATGTTACCTACAAGGTAGAATGCTTGTTCTGGTAACTCATCTAACTCACCATTTAAAATCATATTGAAACCTTTGATGCTATCAGCTAGAGATACATATTTACCCGGAGATCCTGTAAATACTTCTGCAACAAAGAATGGTTGAGATAAGAAACGTTCAATTTTTCTTGCTCTTGCTACTGTTTGTCTATCTTCCTCAGATAACTCATCTAAGCCTAAGATTGCGATGATATCTTGAAGCTCTTTGTATCTTTGAAGTGTTTGTTTAACTGCTTGAGCTGTAGAATAGTGCAGTTTTCCTACAATCTCAATTTGAAGCATTGTGGAAGTAGAGTCTAATGGATCTACTGCAGGGTAGATACCTTTCGCAGCAAGGTTTCTAGATAATACTGTTGTAGCATCAAGGTGTGAGAATGTTGTTGCTGGAGCAGGGTCTGTCAAGTCATCAGCTGGAACATACACCGCTTGAATAGATGTTATAGAACCTTCAGTTGTAGAAGTGATTCTTTCTTGTAATGCCCCCATCTCTGTAGCTAATGTAGGTTGATATCCTACAGCAGATGGCATACGACCAAGTAATGCAGATACTTCAGAACCTGCTTGTACAAATCGGAATATGTTGTCAATAAATAATAGTACGTCTTGTTTATTTACGTCACGGAAATATTCTGCCATTGTTAAAGCTGTAAGACCTACGCGCATACGAGCCCCTGGTGGTTCGTTCATTTGTCCATAAACTAACGCTACTTTAGACTCACCTAAGTTTTCTTCGTTAATCACTTTAGACTCTTTCATCTCCATGTAAAGGTCATTTCCTTCACGAGTTCTTTCACCAACACCACCGAACACGGATACTCCTCCGTGAGCTTTAGCAATATTATTGATAAGTTCCATGATCAAAACCGTTTTTCCTACTCCAGCACCACCGAATAACCCAATCTTTCCTCCTCTTCTATAAGGAGCCAATAAATCAACAACCTTAATACCAGTTTCAAATATGGAAGGTTTTGTTTCTAACTCTGTGAACGCTGGAGAAGATCTATGGATAGGTAATGTTTTTTCAATCTTAAGATCACCCATATTATCTACAGCTTCACCTAGGACGTTAAAAATACGCCCTAATGTTACTTTCCCAACTGGAACGCTGATAGCGTTTTCTGTATCTGCAACTGGCATCCCTCTTTTTAAGCCATCTGTAGATGTCATAGATACGGCTCTAACTCTATTGTTGCCAAGTAATTGTTGAACTTCACATGTTACAGCAGATTGACCTTCACCAACTATAATTGCGTTATAAATTTTTGGTAATTTCCCATTAGGAAATTCAGCATCGACTACTGGGCCGATGATTTGAGTTATAAAACCAGTGCTTGTTGCAGTTTTAACCATATTACTTTTAGTTTCCTTAGTAAAAATAAACAATAATTGTTTCGTAATAAATTAATAATTCTAACTACAAATATCATACTTCCACTAAAAAATTAAAACGTTACGATATTTGTAATCGATTAGGAAAATTTTCTATCTCACAGGTTAGTTATAAAGTATCCGGAGTAAAATTTATAACTTTTTTTTTTCAAGTGTTTTTCGTTTGAATCACTTAAAATCATCCTAAAATCTAATATAAGTTATCTGACGACATCCTCCCAGTCGTTTTAAGCCAGTTTTGGGCTTCAATGTAATTATTGGGGGCTAATCGAATGGCTTGTTTCCAATACTCAGCTGCTTTGTCGAACATTGTTCTAGCAGTTTCTAGATCCTTTTTTTCAGACGCTTTTACACCTTGGTAATGATAAATGACTGCAATATTATTTATTGCAGGAGGTAACCTCGAATTTAAGTCGAGCGCTTGATGATAATACTCCAATGCTTTTATATACTCTCCATTACTCGCATAAATCAATCCAATATTATATAAGATATAACTTCTATCATAGGGGTCTTCTTCCAATCTTAAAGCTTCATAATAATTTTCTAGAGCCTCGGCATACTCACCTTCGGATTGAGCAGACATACCATCTCTATAGTATGAGAAAGCCTCTTTTTCTTGCTTACTCGCAGGTAAAACCTTAAGTACAATGTCTGCTAATACTGTGAAAGTTTTATCAATAAAGTTGTCATTTTTTTGAAATCTAGGCATCGTAATTATTCTTTTGAAGATAAAATTTGTATTTATTTCATGTTACTTTTTTTTATCAAAAGATATCCCATTTCTAGTAATTTTTTGTACTTGAGATAAATTTCTTTTGTATAATAAGAACATATTAGATGTATCATTCCTCTAGACTGCAAATTAATTCCATTTGCGCCTCAATTAACTAAGAATTAAGACCTACTTTGATATTCTACACTTAGGAGAGTAATTTTGATAATAATGGATTCTAGGGCTTTGAAAAGAAATAATCACTACTTTTATACAGGAAACATTTATTGTTCCTGTAAACTTAAATATAAGACTTTGATAATGAATACACATACTGAGTTTAAGGTCCAATCGGAAGATATTCTACATTTGAATTCACCACTATTGTTGATTAACAAACAAGTTAGAAACCAATCTTCAATCCTCTCATCGCTACAAAATGATGTTCAACAGGGCTTATTGAACTTAAATTTGAAACCCACATTAAAAATAGATAAAAAAATTAAGAAAAATGATAAAGATGATGATCGGGAAGTTGATCGTACTGGAGTAAAGCTCAAATTGAAAAAGAAAGCGCGATCAAAGATTAATTTTGATGAAGATTATGAATCGGTTACTGATTTACTCGGAGAAGTAGATTCCACTGAAGAGATTTTACCTTTACCATTAGCTAGACCTACTAAACCAATTGTGAAAGAAATAGATAGTATTCCATTCACAATAAAACAGAAAAATTCGGTTAATCTTGTGACGAAAAGGAGAAAATCAACTTCGAGTCAAATAAAAAAAGAGTCTCAAGGTGCACTATTAGAGAAACCAAGTACAGTTACAATTGGAAACCCTATAAATGTGCAAGAATTAGCAGGGTTATTTGGAGTGTCTACGACAGATATAATTAAATCTCTCTTTTTAAAAGGAATCTCTGTTACTGTTAATCAACTAATTGATCTTACCACTATTCAAAAATTAGGAGAAGAATTTGGGGTTGAAGTCATTTTAGGTTCACAGCAACCTTTAGGTGATAAAAAACGTTTAGATTTATCTTTAAGTGAAAATGGTCAATTAATGTCTAGACCCCCAGTTATTACAGTCATGGGACATGTCGATCACGGTAAGACAAGTCTACTAGACAAAATTCGAAAAACTCAAATTGCTAAGAGAGAAGCTGGGGGTATAACTCAAAAGATTGGAGCTTATGAAGTGAATCTGACCCATAAAAATGAAGATAAGAAATTAATTTTTTTAGATACGCCTGGGCACGCTGCGTTTTCAGGTATGAGATTGCGTGGAGTATCTATAACAGATATAGCAGTCTTAGTAGTCGCTGCAGATGATGGTGTAAAGCCTCAAACTCTGGAAGCTATTCAACACATTCAATCTTCGAACGTACCCATAATAGTTGCAATAAATAAAATTGATAAACAAGACGCAAATGTCGAATCTATCAAAGAGGAACTAGCCAAGCACAATCTAATTTCTGAGGATTGGGGAGGGGACACATTAATGGTGCCTATAAGTGCCATACAAGGAACAAATATCGATACTTTATTAGAGATGATTTTATTATTAGCTGAAATGATGGAACTGAAAGCAGATCCAAATGCACGTGCAGAAGGTACTATCATAGAGTCAAACTTAGATCGAACTAAAGGAGCAGTTGCATCTGTATTAGTTCAAAATGGGACATTGCATGTAGGTGATACTTTGTATATCGGAGGGTCCATAGCTAAAGTCAGAGGGATGATCAACTCTAGCGGAGAAAGTATTAAGAACGCAGGTCCATCATCCCCTGTCTTTTTGTGGGGACTGACTAAAGTCCCAGCAGTGGGTGACTACTTCACTGCGTTTAAAAATGAAAAAGATGCAAAAATATTTGCGAATACAGACGAGGCTATTTTTAAGTCAAATCTCTCCTCACCCCAAGTTTTATCGGAAAATTATAACGTTTCAGATTCTGAAACGAAGTTAAAAATCAATTTCATAATAAAAACAGATACACAAGGGTCTGCCGAAGCTATAAATTCTAGTTTAAATAAAATTAATGATTCAAAAGTTCAAGTTCGAGTTTTGTATGCCTGTGCAGGTGAAATTACGGAAACAGATGTAGAATTTGCAGCTGCAAGCTCTTCTACTTTGATTGCATTTAATACTACTTCTGCGAGTGGTGCTGTCAAATCAGCTAAAAATATGTCTATAACTATTACATCTTTCGATGTAATTTACGATCTATTTGACTTCGTTCAATCCATGATAGAGTCTTTAGTCGGTCCACAGTTTGAAGAAAAATTTGTAGGATCTGCTATTATTAAAACTGTATTCCCACTAGCTAAAAGCTTTGTGGCTGGCTCTTCTATAACAGAAGGTAAAATTATGAAATCTTCTTTTGTCCACATCATTAGAAACAATGACGTTATTCATAGAGGATTCATTGATTCAATAAAACGCTTAAAAGAAAGTGTTTCAGAGGTATCTGAAGGTTCGGAGTGTGGGATATTCCTTAAGGAGTTTGACTCCTGGAAAGAAGGTGATGTTCTTAAGGCATTTGAATTAGTACCAAAAAAAAGAAACACACTTTAAACCATGATCTATAAAGTTTTTGATCTATAATTTAAAGTATGTTTTTTTAGATATCTCTGTTAACGAAAGGTAAAAGAGCCAGAATTCTGGCTTTTTTTACAGCTTTTGTTAAACGGGTCTGTTGTTTTGTCGTTAAGCCAGTTACTCTGCGTGGAAGTATTTTTCCTTGCTCTGTCAAGAATTTGCTAAGCAATTCGACGTCCTTATAATCTATAGTATCAGTTGTTTTTATTGGGGAAAGTTTTCGTCTATATATTGCCATAATTTTAAATTTTATTTAATTTCTTTAAACACTTCATGTTTTTGGGACAGTGGGCAGTACTTCTTTATCTCCAGTCTATTTGGAGTATTACGTCTATTTTTTGTTGTAGTATATCTATATACACCTGAATCTGTTTTACACTCAAGTGTAATAACTATTCTAACGCCTTTGCTTTTTGCCATCTTTTTTCTATAATATATTTTTTTATTTATCCAACTTTCAAAGATACTTTTTTATTGTAATGTAATTTTGACATTAAACCTACGAATTCGAGAGATTTTATCTATTTTAGTCTAGGTTTTACATTACTTGAGTATTGGATTTAAAGTTAAAAATAATCTTTTCCTTTTTATTTAATACACTACTAAAACAATACTATTGATCAAAATCTACTGATACACTTACACTAAAGGTTTTTAAAATCAAAAAATAAAAGAATCTAATAGAAATATTCTTCTATGTTATAATCCTATCGAAATAAATACTTTTTAGAGAAAAGACACATTAAATTTAATCTACAAAATTTAGGAGATAATTATGGCTAATACAAAGTCAGCTTATAAACGTATAGAGATTGGAGAAAGAAACAGGTTACGAAACAAAGCATACAAATCCACAGTAAGAACTTTGATAAAGAAAACGTTGATTTCTATTAACTCCTTAACTAACGAAAATTTAACCTCAGTTAAGAACTTAATGTCATTAAGCTATAGTAAAATTGATAAAGCTATTCAAAAAGGAATTATCCATTCTAACAATGGCAACTCTAAGAAATCATCCCTAGCTAAAGCTTTTAAAAAGCATGAAACAAACTTAAGATAAAATTCTCATATTAGCCTTTTTAGATTATATCTATATATAAGTCGGTGCATTACTCACTGACTTTTCTACTTTCTACATGTATCTTGTCCAATATTAAAATTAAGATTTTAAATTTATTTCCTACAACTTAGAGTATCTATATTTTTAACAGAGTATTTAGGAATATTCCCACAATTTAAATAACATATTATTTAGGAGATAAGACTTTTATGGCTAGCACTAAACTTTCTACTTTTATCTTGCCTGATTTAGTAGAAATTCAACGTGCAAGTTTTTGTTGGTTTCTAGAAGAAGGACTTGCTGAAGAAATAAAAAGTTTTTCACCTATTATGGATTACACAGGAAACTTAGAACTACACTTTTTTGGAGACCAATATAAATTAAAATGTCCCAAATATAGCGTGTATGAATCTAGACGACGTGATTCTACATACTCAGTGCAAGTTTATGTACCTGCTCGTTTAATTAATAAAGAGACTGGAGTCGTAAAGGAACAGGAAGTTTTTGTTGGCGACTTACCTTTAATGACAGATCGTGGAACTTTTGTTATTAATGGTGCTGAAAGAGTCATTGTTAATCAAATTGTTAGAAGTCCTGGCATTTACTATAAATCAGAAACAGATAAACAGGGTCGTAGAACTTATAGTGGTAGTTTAATATCAAACCGAGGTGCGTGGGTTAAATTCGAAACTGATAGAAATGATTTGGTATGGGTAAGGGTAGACAAAACTCGTAAGATTCCTGCTCACGTCTTTCTTAAAGCTATGGGGCTAAGTGATAATGATATTTACAACGGTTTACGGCATCCCGAATATCTAAAAAAAACATTTCGTGTTGAAGGGAATTATACAACAGAAGAAGCTTTGATACAAATGTATACAAAGCTTAGGCCTGGTGAGCCATCCACGGTAAACGGCGGTCAGCAGATCTTATACTCACGATTTTTTGATCCTAAACGATATGATCTTGGCAAAGTGGGCCGCTATAAATTAAACAAAAAATTAAACTTAAGTATTCCCGAAAATATTCGAGTCCTAACACCCCAAGATACTCTTGCTGCAATTGATTACTTAATAAATTTAAAATTTGACGTTGGAGAAATTGATGATATTGATCATCTAGGTAACCGTAGAGTCCGTTCTGTAGGAGAATTACTACAAAATCAAGTAAGGATTGGATTAAATAGGTTAGAACGAATTATTCGAGAAAGGATGACTATATGCGATATAAATTCGCTAACTCCCAACACATTAGTTAATCCTAAACCAATAATAGCTTCTATCAGAGAATTTTTTGGCTCCAGCCAATTATCGCAGTTTATGGACCAGACTAATCCCCTTGCAGAATTGACGCATAAGCGTCGAGTTAGTGCATTAGGTCCAGGAGGCCTGAGTAGAGATCGAGCAGGATTTGCTGTGAGAGATATACATCCTAGCCATTATGGAAGAATATGTCCGATTGAAACTCCTGAAGGGCCCAATGCAGGTCTAATTGGGGTATTGGCAACGCATGCAAGAATTAATTCTTATGGTTTTATTGAAACACCCTTTTACAAAGTCATAGACGGAAAAACAATACTAGATTCTGGGGTTAATTATTTAACAGCGGATCAAGAAGATGATTTTCGGATAGCTCCAGGCGATATTGCAGTGGATTCCCAAGGGCAGTTAAAAAAAGAAATTATACCTGTAAGGTATAGACAAGAATTTACAACAGCTTTCACAACTCAAATAGACTATAGAGCAGTTTCTCCGATTCAAGTAATTTCAATAGCTACGTCTCTGATTCCTTTTCTAGAGCATGATGATGCTAATAGAGCATTAATGGGTTCCAATATGCAACGTCAAGCTGTACCACTTTTATATCCAGAAAGTCCCCTTGTTGGTACCGGGTTAGAATCCCAAGCAGCCCGAGATTCAGGAATGGTAACTGTTAGTACATGCCCTGGTAAAGTTACCTATGTCTCTGCAGATAAAATATGCGTTACTGATCCCGATGGAAGAGAAATTTTTTATTACTTACAAAAATATCAAAGATCAAATCAAGACACCTGTGTAAATCAGAGACCTTTAGTTTGGTTAGGAGAGTATGTTACGTCAGGACAAGTTCTAGCGGATGGGGCAGCTACAGAAGGTGGAGAACTAGCACTAGGACAAAATATTCTAATTGCATATCTTCCTTGGGAAGGATATAACTATGAAGACGCGTTTCTTATAAGTGAACGTCTTGTTTATAATGATGTGTACACTTCTGTGCACATAGAGAAATATGAAATTGAAGCGAGACAAACAAAATTAGGATCAGAAGAAATTACCCGTGAAATCCCAAACGTCAGTGAATATTCTCTACGAAAATTAGATGATAATGGAATTATTTTGATCGGATCTTGGGTTGAGTCAGGAGATATACTAATCGGAAAAGTTACCCCTAAGGGAGAATCTGATCAACCTCCTGAAGGTAAATTATTGAGAGCAATTTTTGGTGAGAAAACAAGAGATGTTAGAGATAGTTCACTAAGAGTGCCAAACGGTGGTCGAGGAAGAGTTTTAGATGTTCGAATTTTTACCCGAGAAAAAGGTGACGAACTACCTACAGGAGCAAACATTGTTATCCGCGTTTATGTTGCTCAAAGTCGGAAAATTCAAGTTGGAGATAAGATGGCTGGAAGACACGGAAATAAAGGAATTATTTCAAGGATTTTACCTCGGCAAGATATGCCCTATTTGCCTGACGGTACACCTGTCGATATTGTCTTAAACCCCTTAGGAGTACCTTCTCGAATGAATGTTGGTCAAATATTCGAATGCTTATTAGGACTAGCAGCCGAAAATTTAAATAAAAGATTTAAAATCATTCCGTTTGACGAAATGCACGGAGCTGAAGCATCTCGAATTCTTGTCAATAATATGTTAATGAAAGCCAAGACCTCTACAGGTAAAAACTGGTTATTCGATGACCGTCACCCCGGTAAAATGACAATTTTTGATGGGAGAACAGGTGAAAAATTTGATAACCCAGTTACTGTAGGTATTTCCTATATGTTAAAACTAGTTCACCTAGTTGATGATAAGATCCATGCGAGATCTACAGGTCCATACTCCTTAGTAACTCAACAGCCACTTGGAGGTAAGGCTCAGCACGGTGGACAAAGGTTAGGAGAGATGGAAGTTTGGGCTTTAGAAGCATTTGGAGCCTCCTATACTCTACAAGAATTGTTAACAGTAAAGTCAGATGACATGCAAGGTCGAAATGAAACATTAAATGCAATTGTTAAAGGAAAACCTATCCCTAGACCTGGAACACCAGAATCGTTTAAAGTCCTAATGCGTGAACTGCAATCATTAGGTTTAGATATTGGAGCTTATAAAATTGAAAATTTACCGGACGGTCAAACTCGAGGTATAGAAGTAGATTTAATGTCTAATTCAAGCACAAGAAGAACTAGCTCTCGTCCTATTTATGAGTCTGTTCTTCGTGATAATTTGGAGACTTCTTTTTTCTAGTGTTAGATTCCTAATCAATACAAATTCGTAATTACCTTACAAAATATGCCAAAATTGGAACAGTATTTTGATTATGTTAAGATCAATCTTGCGTCACCCGAAAGAATAAAAAAATGGGGGGAAAGAACACTACCAAATGGTGAGATAGTTGGTGAAGTAACAAAACCGGAGACTATAAACTATAGAACTTTAAAACCAGAGATGGATGGTTTGTTTTGTGAAAGAATTTTTGGACCAGTAAAAGATTGGGAATGTCATTGTGGAAAATATAAGAGGGTTAGATATAAAGGAATTATTTGTGAGAGATGCGGAGTTGAAGTTGCAGAATCTAAGGTAAGACGGCATCGAATGGGGTATGTAGAATTAGCCGCACCTGTGACTCACGTTTGGTATTTGAAAGGTTCACCTAGCTATATTTCTCTTTTATTAGATATACCTTTAAAGGATGTTGAACAAATAGTTTACTTCAATTCTTATGTAGTTACAAGACCTGGCAATTGCCATACCCTTAATTATAAAAAATTATTGAGTGAAGATGAATGGATAGAAATTGAAGATCAACTATACCAAGAAGATTCTGATCTTTATGGAGTTGAAGTAGGTATTGGAGCTGAAGCTATACAAAAACTCTTAAAGGATATTGATCTAGAAGTTGAAGCAGAAAGTTTAAGAGAAGAAGTGTTATCTACAAAAGGAGCAAAAAAAGATAAGGCAATAAAAAGGTTAAGAGTTTTAGATAACTTTATCGCGACTAGATCGGATCCATCTTGGATGATATTAACAGTTCTTCCTATAATACCCCCTGATTTAAGGCCTATGGTTCAACTCGACGGTGGTAGATTTGCTACTTCAGATTTAAACGATCTTTATCGGCGTGTAATTAATAGGAATAATAGATTACGAAGACTCCAGGAAATCCTAGCCCCTGAGATTATCATTAGAAATGAGAAACGAATGTTACAAGAGTCGGTAGATGCTCTAATAGATAATGGTCGACGCGGTAGGGTTGTGGTAGGTGCTAATAATAGACCACTAAAATCCCTATCTGATATTATTGAAGGAAAACAGGGGAGGTTTCGACAAAACCTCCTGGGTAAACGAGTAGACTATTCGGGTCGTTCTGTAATAGTTGTTGGTCCACAATTACAACTCAATCAATGCGGCCTCCCAAGAGAGATGGCGTTAGAGTTATTTCAACCTTTCGTGATCCACAGATTAATTCAACAAGGCTTGGTAAATAATATAAAGGCCGCCAAAAAGATGATTCAGAAAAATGACACTCTCGTCTGGAATGTTCTCGAAGATGTTATACAAGGTCATCCTGTTTTATTAAATAGAGCACCTACCCTTCATAGATTAGGAATACAAGCTTTTGAGCCACTTTTAGTAGAAGGACGAGCAATCAAACTGCATCCTTTAGTTTGCCCTGCGTTTAATGCTGATTTCGATGGAGATCAGATGGCAGTACACATACCTTTATCATTGGAGGCTCAAGCTGAAGCTAGATTATTAATGCTTGCACCATATAATTTTCTATCCCCTGCAACTGGAGAACCAATCATCATGCCAAGTCAAGACATGGTTTTAGGTTGTTATTATTTAACTGCGGACAACCCTTCGCAACAAACAACTTATCCACGTTACTTTTCTAATCTAGATGATTGTCTTATGGCTTATGAACAAGGGATTATACCGTTACATGCCTATGTATGGGTACGTTTCAATGGTCCAGTGGACGATGATTCTCAATTAATAGATACTATTGAGTCTGAAAAGCCTTTTAAGCTCGAAGTCTTCTCCCATCGAATTAGTCGAAAAGATTCAAATAACGAACTCCTAGTGCAATACATATTAACTACACCTGGAAGAATATTTTTAAACAAAATCCTGCAAGATTCACTAACTTTCTCTACTTAAGTAAACATTAATTTCCACGATTAAAAAGATGAAAGAAAAATATTTGTTCCTGCCGCCTAAACCAAAATTTACTAACAAAGTCATTGATAAAAAAGAATTAAAAAAATTAATGGCTTGGGCGTTTAGTAATTATGGAACGGGACGAGCCTCTTACATGGCAGACAGATTAAAAGAATTAGGGTTCCATTATGCTACTAAAGCAGGTATTTCTTTAAGTGTTGAGGACCTACGTGTACCTCCTACTAAAAGAGACTTACTATCGAAAACAAACGAAGAAATTAAATTCACAGAACAAAGATATGATCGAGGAGAAATAACAGCCGTTGAACGATTCCAGAAAGTAATCGATACATGGAATAACTCGAGTGAATCTTTAAAGGATGAAGTTATTAAATACTTTAAAGAAACAGACCCTTTAAACCCAGTTTATATTATGGCATTTTCGGGAGCTAGAGGTAATATCTCTCAAGTAAAACAGCTCGTGGGTATGAGAGGATTAATGTCAGATCCACATGGTCAAATTATTGATTTACCTATAAAAAGTAACTTTAGAGAAGGATTAACAGTTACAGAATATGTAATATCTTGCTATGGAGCTCGAAAAGGTCTAGTAGATACAGCATTAAGGACTGCCGATTCTGGTTATTTAACTAGAAGGCTTGTTGATGTTGCACAGGATATCATTATACGAGAAGTTGATTGTGGAACTACAAGAGGAATTGTTTTAAAAGATATGCTTGATAAGAATAAAGTCTTAATCCAATTGGAGAGTCGACTTCTTGGTCGAGTTTTATTTGAAACACTCTATAGCCCCGATAGTTCTGAAATAATTGCACATATAAACCAAGATTTAGACTCTGTTCTCTCAAAACAAATTATACATTCTGGAATAAAATCTGTATTAGTGCGCTCCCCATTAACTTGTGAATCTTCACGATCTGTGTGCCAGTTTTGTTATGGTTGGAGTTTAGCTCATGGCTCATTAGTAGACTTAGGTGAGGCTGTTGGCATTATAGCCGCTCAATCGATTGGAGAGCCTGGAACACAACTAACTATGAGAACATTTCACACTGGTGGTGTGTTCACTGGAGAACTTGCTGAACAGATTCGAGCTCCTTTTGACGGAGTCTTAAGATTCCCCCAATCAATAAGAGCTCGATCTACTAGAACTAGACATGGAGAAGAAGCTTTAATCTTAGAAGAGAGCATAAAAATCGAATTTTACAGCTACGATGCTAAGAAATCTAAGATGGAGTTTAAGCAAGGAACGATCTTGTTTATAAGTGATAATGAAGAATTCCGAAACAAACAAGTTATAGGGGAAATTAGCGCTAGAGGGAACGTAATAACAGAAAGAGTAACGAAAGATTTATCTACAACTATTTCAGGGGAAGTATGTTTTTCGGATCTTTTAGTAGAAGAAAAAATTGATAGACAAGGAAATATTACAGTAACAACGTCCCAAGGAGGATTAATCTGGATCTTGTCTGGCGACGTCTATAATATTCCAACAACTGCAGAGGTTAGTGTAATTTCAGGTCAATATGTAGATGCAAATGATATATTAGCAACCACAGAGATTATTAGTGATTATGGAGGTACAGTTCGATTATCTAGTAAGACAGCAGATGAAATACAGATTATTACAGCTTCAACTTCAGTGGATAATTCGCATGTAACAATTAACAGGACTAATGTAAATCCAGAGAGTCCATATTTTCTTCAATTAAATGATGGAAAACAATTTGTATTGCATTGTTCACCTGGAAACAAACTTAGTAATTCTCAAATTTTAGGAGAACTAATCGATAATTCATATAATACCACTACAGGGGGATTCGTTAAATATTCTAACCTAGAGGGTTGTAAAGTAACGAAAAATAAACGTGGTTATGAGGTAGTCGATGATTTCATTATGTACTGGATTCCAGAAGAAACCCATGAGATCAACAAAGATATTTCTTTGTTAATGGTTAATGACAAAGAAATGATAAACAAAAATCGAGAACTTATTAAAGATCTTTTTAGTCTAAACTCTGGATTTATATCTATCTGTGAAGAGAATGGCATTGTTAAGGAAATTAGTATTAAACCAGGATATATTCACCAATTAATAGATGTAACTTTATTGAACTTTGAATCTAGAATTTTTGATTCTGGAGAAGAAGTTTATAAAGGTTTCAACGTACATGAAATTTCTTTTGTGGAATTAATAGAAACAGAATCTTACTCTTTTCTTTTAATTAGACCAGTAATTAAGTATTCGGTTACACAAAGCTATCCATATTTGAACCAAACTTTAACAAACGACACACATACAAGCTTAAAGATTGAAGTGGTTCAGAGGGTTCTTGTAAAAGATGGAGAAAAAGTTAAATCCTATGGGCCTGTAAATCTTTTAAAAACATATTTAGTTTTAAATATTATTTCTGACT
>Ga0315905_10001015_pt1 | contig 30561 bp, 16 predicted proteins | sample LakEriMetagenome_5_FD_203522 | JGI IMG/M metagenome (GOLD analysis project Ga0315905, IMG submission 203522) | Freshwater fungal communities from buoy surface, Lake Erie, Ohio, United States - Buoy 4 MA121 | ecosystem: Environmental > Aquatic > Freshwater > Lake | place: USA: Lake Erie, Ohio... | reverse complement strand
TACACCCTGAAAGTTGCGTGCCGGTTGAACGTGCGCGGTGTCTCGCCGCAATCGCGCCCGCGCTGCATGGTAGATCAACCAACATGCGAAACAGTAAAAGTTCCCATCGTCAATGTCCTCCTCGCAAATTCTTTTGTACGAGTACGGCCCATTTTCGATTCCTTGAAACGACTGTGATTCACTGACTCACGGCTGATCAGGTATTTTTCGGAGAGAGAGAGAGACAGAGCGGTGTAGCGGGACTGGTCGGGAAGACCTTCGGAGGCCGTTATGATGAACACAGACAAGTCGCCCAGGTGAGAAGTCGCGCGGTGGAGGTGTGCCCGAATCCCTTTGCGTTAATGGTCTAGATCCTCACAGCTAGATCCTTACTCACGGGTGCTCGTGACAGTGAGCACGTGAGGATTTGTATGCAAAGCAGGTTCTAACGACAGAGGAGAGGGAGAAAGATGCATAGAGATCATTCGATTGAAAGAAGTTCTAGGGCCTGAGAGGGTCAAGCCGCTTGAAACCGTGACGAGCTTGCTTTTTCAGGACCCCTTGGAATGTAATGCACCCGGTCCCAATGCCGTGGCGAAAGAACATCTCACCTGGCCAGCAGCGGTGAGTCATGCGCTGGGGAGCGGTGCAAGCGAAGCCAAAATATGTGCACGCGCTGCTAATCGGATATCACCGTGGCTGTCCCCGTAAAACCGTCGGCAGGAGCCCGCGTTCAGTCGAGGACCTGCGAGGCACGGCGCGGCGGGCTGATCGCTACGACATGGAGACAGCCTCTGGCGCTCACCGGGATTCGCAACAAATGTCGCATTCGGTCGCACCTTCGGCTCTCTCGCCCCGATCCCGCGCCACTGGACCTCCTCTGCATTGGACAGGGTCCCCGGAGTCTCTACCTGGGCCGCCTCAACTTTTTGTAGACCCCCTTGTGAGTGGGATCGCTGTGAACATGGTGAGCATGTCGGCTTTGAACATGAACAGTGCAGAGGGTCAAGTCGGTCCGCGGGACTTTGCGCAAGCAATATCGTGGAAAATCACTACGAATGGCTTGGTTTGTTCGATTTCGGGTGCGTGCGTGCATACGATTCATAGTTGCGCCTAGTGCAATAGATTGATTTGCGAGTACATGCTGCTGGACACTGGAAATGCTGATTTTGGAGAGTCCTGCCTGGTGCGCTTCGAATCCTTGTCTGTTTCTGCAGCGATACTGAAGGTAGAGGAGCTGATTCTTCCACGCCACAGGTGCAGCGCACCCACAAATTCAAACTCAGCAGAGACTAAATGCCAAACGAAAACGCATCAAATCTAATTGGCTTGCACGCGCGCACACACATCTTCCCTCCCCCGCTGCAGAAACTGGAGGGTCGAAGAAGAAACAACTCCTTGGCAGGGCCTTGATGATTCTCTGCTCTGCGTCAGTTCCGACACTTGCTGTGTTGCTATTGTGGTCTGTCTGTCCCTCTGATACCCTCCGTCCTTCCCTCCGCCCCTTCATCCACCTGTCCAGTTGTCATTGCCCCCCTAACACTCTCTCTCACGTCCAAAATAATTTGGGTTCGTTTTCTCTACGTGAATATTCAAATATGCCACTCACTCCAGGTGACAGATGCCGAGCAAATTATTCAAGTGAAACAGGCCATGGTAGCGGCCTGGGGCGTCCAGGTAATTCGAGTAATGTGCGCTCAAGGATAGTGGAAGGTGTTGCACACACCACAATTGTGCAGCGTGGTAGGGGTGGGGGAGATGTCGCTGATGCCGCAAAAATACTTAGGGAGTAGGGCAGAAGAGACTCTGAAGAGTGAGGGAACGTACATGGCTTGTCATCTACAGTAGAAAGTCTACACGCGCAAGATAACACGAGCATGCATCTCTCCAGGTTCAAAGACTGGGCGAGGCAGGGGGAGGGGGCTTTCTGTACTTCAGGCGGATCCAGGGCCGTGCTTCTGATGTGCACGCTAACTCGGTTTCTGTCTGAGTCTTTGTCGTATCTGTAGTTGCTTGTCCGAGTCTTGTCACTGGCCGTGTGTGTGTGAGAGAGACAGAGAGCTAGAGCTAGAGACAGACTCCGGAGAGAGAGAGAGAGAGAGAGAGAGAGAGAGAGAGAATCTGTCTGTCTGTCTGTCTCTCTGAGTGTGCGCGCTCGCAAATCTGCGAACACGGCAGCGTGTGTGCATGCGTGTTTACCATAGCGGGAACAAGTATAATTGCCACCAAGTAGGTTATCTACCTCCTGAGACAATCTAGGGTTCACACTGTGCACACACCTAATCTTCCGCCGCCTCCATGTTGCTCACCCGTCCTTCACCTGCTTTGCCCTCCTGTTGCGTAGGCGAGCGACTGGCGCCTGCGATGGTTCAGGTGCTTGTTTCTCTTTTGTTTGCCTGTCTCTTTCTATGGCGTATGCATGTCTATATGCATGTATGCAAGTACACGTACTTGCATGCGCGCATCAGAGCTCGCAGTCTTCCGTAAGGTTTATGTTGGCTTGTGGCATTGGATGCAGAATACGGGCAGGACGACTGGAATCATTTGGCTCCCCCGCACAGGTGTACATGACTGCTTGGGTTGCTCGTGTAGTTGATCCTACCGTTTATCGTCCTGACATTCGTTGGGTTGGAGTGGAGCACAGGTGTCAAGTGTTCCGCCACGAACCTACCTCCAGCTGGCTGATGCCTGGCCCTCCATGATGCCTGGCCAACCTTGCGCCATATACCTTGAGGTAAATTGCGGCAACGGTGACGTCATCTGCGGCAGAAAAGTTGCCTCTTGTCCGCACTTCTAGTCCCGTTCGCTTCCTTGCAACCTCTTGTCCGGACGAGAGGAGGAGTTAAGATGATGATGCCTTTTATTTGTTCTTTCAGAAACAAAAAATCGCCTACCGTATATACCCGTTTGGGTACGCTGTAGACGGACCCAGAACGTCTGTGTTGTACTTTGGCTTTTCTTGCTCAACTCTTGCATGTGCTTGTTTCCTTGCTAACCTCGTGCCTGTTTGCAATTGCTTTCTGCGATCATGACATCATACTCTGAACTTGGCGGGCAAAGCTTCCGGACAAGCGCTACGTGTTACGCGCCCCATCACCACAAGTGGCTAGGGCTTGGCATTACGAGTTGCTTCACCAACACCGCTCACCTCAACAAACACGAGAAGGTCAGAACCAACCGACAAGCCCCCGGGCAACGCATTCCCTCAGAGAGGCGCAGCCATTGGCTTCTGACGCCGGTGTAGCCGAGAGGAAGTGGGGCGAGAACTCGATCCCAGGGTTCTCCGCGGTGATGCGGCAGCCACGAGAAACGCCTGCGCAGATGCACGAGAGGCGAGAAAAAGAGCGCGAGAAGCTAGATATGGCTGTGGCGCTCCGCCGAAAAATCCAAGCGCAGAGTGACGCAGAAATGCGATGGGCGCGGGCGCATGGATTCGATTTCCCTGGCGGAGAAGTTGGGGGCGAGAGGCAGATGGACGTGGGAGAGAGCGAGGCTACTCGGCGAGAAAAAGAAATGTGGGCGCAGGAGTTGATGTGGATACCAGTGTCTCAGGCTGCAGAGATAGAGCGGCGGCAGCAGCAGTTGCGAGAGATGCAGCTCAAGAGGCAGCTATGGGAGAGGGAAAGCGATGCTCGAATGAAAGAGACCTTTGAGTGGGTCAAGGAGAAAGAGAGGGAGAAGGAACGTGACAAAGAGCGGGAGCGGCAGCAGGAGAGAATGGAATGCGACTTTGACGATAATTCTGTGGTGTGTGTGATGAACGTGTGTGCCATAATGATCTGATCATGCAGTTGTGCGTGACCTGCGCGAGTCTGATGTGCTATTTCGGTATGTTGCCACTATTCTTCTCTTTCTCTCCTTCCGTGCTTGTACCTCGTGCTTTCAGGTGGATTCGATGGACTTTGAGGGTGCATTGGCATTTTCCATTGCCCTGGCCGGCGACCTTGAAACTCTTTCAGGTCTCTGTGTATGAATAGCTTGCACCTGCATTGTGTTTTCAGACCTGTGTTGCATGTGTATCTCTCTTTCATCACTGGGCACGGAGCAGATCCAGCTGGTTTTGCTGCTCGTGTCGTCGATGATGTCAGCCAAGCAGCTGCTATACCTTCTCACTGTGTTCGCGCCGTAGGACTTCGTTCAGGTGTGTATGGACATGCAAATTTGGTCACTGCAAATGCACATGTATCATCGCTCTCATTGAGTCATGTACGAACACAGGAAGCATTATAGTCGATCTACAACTTCTACCTTCCACTTCAGCTTTCACAGCAGGACGATCAGCCTCTCAAGTCTTAGAAACCTTACAGCAGCAAACCCGAGACCCTGCAAGCAAACTGCTCAAAGGACGAGAAACCAAACAGTTGCTCTTCCTTTCTCCCTTCCATCCTCGCACACTAGCAGGCAAGGATATCCCTTTGCACCAAAATTCTCAGCTGCTGATAACGTCACGGCAGCAGACGTTGGAGAACAATCCAAAAGCGAGACCTGTTACAGGACGAGGGGCGGAGATGGAGAAGCGACCGGATGAGGAGCCAAAACGAGGGCAGGAACGAGAGCTTAGTAAAGCGCAGCCACGGGGAGTAGACGTACGTAAGGGCGCGCCGGATTCGGGGCCTGTCCCGGGTACAGCAGCGGGTTCGGTACAGACCACGTTACCTGTAAAGGCTGCGTCGCAAGGACTTGAAGTTGTGGTGCCGACGCGCGTGGACCCGCTGCTCTTTGGCGGCGCTCTCGATGAAAGCGCTCGTCGTGAGCAGGTTACTCTCGTCAGCACATTCATGCTATGCAACCGATGCATAGTAACGGTCCTTTGGATATATTTTGAGTCTCTCTTCCTTGATGTGATTCTGTCGTGCGCAGGCGGAACTGCAAGTGCGACTGCTCCAGAGACAGCTTGGTCAGGAGCTCGAGAGGAGCGAACAGCTGCGTCGACAGCTAGAAGCCTCCTTTCTGCCGAATAAGGGGACAGCAGCAGCGCCTCGTTCGCATTCCTCCTCCCCAGAGCACAGTGGAGTTAGTCATGCAGGAGAAGATGGCAAAAGTTCGAGGCATCCTCAGCAAGACAAACCGAGCTTTGATAGAGAGGGCAGAGACCCGAAAAAGAATGACAATGAAATGGATAACAAGAGGACTAACCATGTCAATCCTGCTGCACAGCAAGAACAATCAAAACAAGAGGCAGACCAAATGCAGGGAATCGAGAGGTCGCCACCCTTGCAAGGCTCAGACGCAGCAGTGGCACAAAACACGGAGTCAAACAGTGGCAGGAGGCATCTGCAATTTGAATCTCACCGGGGTGATGACCCTCTTGCACAGTCCAAATCAACGCAAGGTAGAACCAGCAACAGAGAGATTCTGGGCTCGGAGCCTGTGGTCATGGTTGTCACGCTGAATATGGACTTGAAGAAGGTGGGAGATCTACAGGCCTTCAAGCGCGATGTTGCATCTGACGTGTGCCGGGCGCTGGGGCCGGGTGTGCGCAGTGTCAAGGTGCTGCGCCTCCAAGCGGGTAGCATCATCGTCGATCTTGAGGTCACTCCACACGCGCAAAACAGCGGTCAAGACCTGCACCAGGCGCTGGTTGAGCAGGCCAAGGACGCCAGGAGTGCCCTCATGACGGGCAAGTACACCAGCAAAACCTTAGCCATCTCCCCACCCCGCCCCAGGTCGGAGGCAGACAAAGAACGCGCGCGCGGCAGCGATGCTGAGCTCGAGGAAGTCAGTGGAAATGGCGGAAATTCGCAGCCGCCTTCAGTCAGTGGTGTTAGCATGCCTATCAGCATGGCACAGAGCAGGTCTCAAATCTAATTTTTTTTCATGACTCTTTTTTAACATTGCAGCTCAATTGTATTTGGAAAAGACTGGGAAAACAATTGTAACAACTGTGTACGTTCGTGTGCAGAGTAAAGCAGCAAGAGGCAACAGACTATCTAAAATTGGTGCGTGATCTCATGAATGATTCTTCAGTCGATCCAGATCTTGCGCAAAACTTCAAGGCAGCAAGCCTGACAGGAGATCGAAGACAATCAGAAGGCCTGCCGTCTGTAGATAACATGGGGATTAATGAGATTCAACGAGGCATTCTGGGTCTGCCTTCGGAAAATTCGTTCAAGGACAGGGGCTGGCAGCTGCGAGCTGCAGCGTTGGCGCCTCAACTTGCCCTCGAATCTCCGGCACCTGCAGTCTCTGGCCCCTCTCTTTTCCTGCTTGATCCCGCTGCCGCACAACCGAAGCCAGTCAAACGGCAAGATATGCTCCAATCACTACCTCGACCTTCCGCAGTCTCGCAGCCTCGTCAAACCGTTGCGAACATCGAGCAGATCCAGCTCGAGGATCTTGTAATTGCTCAGGCCCAGATGCTGGATCAGCCAATTTTGCTTCCGGGTGTTCCATTGGGAACTATAGCAGGAAGGTCGAATGGAGGGATCAAGTTGGTCCTGGTGCTGGATATGGAAATGAAGGATATAAAGGGTATCGAAGAATCTTTCAAGCACGCTGTTGCACTTGATCTTGCGGACGCAATTGCCGGAATGCGAGAGAAGATTGACATTGTCGGCGTGCAGCCCGGCACGATTCCGTACACTCTGGTCGTATTTGCGGGTACGACCAGATTGCGTCAGCACTCAGATGTAGTACATCAGAATTTGCACATACGCTCGCACTCAAAAGCACTCAAAAGCACACCAATGCGTATGGTAAGAGTCCTTCAGAGGGGGTCCTCGTAGACAGTGTTGCTGATTTTCATACATGGCCTGCGGTCAATGACGAAATGTGTATACAGACATTGAAGAGGGCGTGTGTGGCCCGGATCGCTCAGCCCTGAACGCTGCTCGAGATCTTGAACGTCAGGTTACTAGTATATTTTCGCCACCACATTCATACGCACAACATGCAGATTCTGCGGACTCATCAAAGTCAGCATCGATCAATTATGCTATGCCTGCCCTGCAACAACGTGGCATGACGTGCTGACTCATGAGTGTGTGCGAAAGGCGGGAGCCGAGGCATCACTTTTGAAATGCGGGCGATATGCCAGCAAAAGCATCAACATCCGCATTCTCGGAGCCTTCTCAGCGCCCACCGGAGGCAAGCAAGGCAAGCAGACGAAGGATGGGTCGGCGGGGTATCTCACGAGAAATTATGTCCTCGATGATCCACAGACCCATTTATGGTCACTTGTTGGAGGAGGAAGCACCAATGGCGAGGGAAGAAAGGGAAATGACCGACCTTCCAATCCACTCACTTGTTAGTACATATGATCTCGCGCCCATGCACCCAAGCACTCTTACATTCGCGCGAGCTGACGCACCCTGGACTCTAAACCCTCAATCATGAATGCACACAATTGCAATGACTATCACAAACCGCTGCCACAGCTCTCGGATCCCCCGCCTCGCTCACTGCAGGAAAGGTGGTCGGGGCGGGATACCAGCATTTCACAGCTCCGCCCGCTCCTACTCATCCAACCAGCTTCCGACCATCCACGCCGGGTAGAGTACATGTCTCCAACTGTAACTGCGATGCGATATTGCACACACGCGTAGGTTCGACTCCGACGTCTCGTTTCCCCTCGTTCAGAGAATACGAGGAGAGTGATTGTATGTGTGTGTGTATGAACGGCTTTGTACATACCGATAGTTGGCTGGTCGAACTTGCCGGATCAACGTCCCGGTAAAGAATCGGATCTTCAGTCCACTCCTTTGCTCATGAATGGTAAGATCCTTACAAGCACGTGCACCCCCCCCAACCCACAACACGCCAAAAGATATATAGACACCTATGCAAGCACGCATGAGCAAACTCTGAAGATCATCAAACTCGCACACACTCTTGCTCGTGTATGCTATTCAGGGAGCTTGGCAGGATTGTCGTATGAGCAACTAGCTCAGCTAGAGTTTCCTCTCAAGCACAAACAGTTGCAACAGGTATAATTGAATTGAAATGCAGTTTTGTGTTCAAATCTAATGCGATTTTGTTTTCTAATCCCTACTCTCGTTTCCTTTTGTTGAGTATCCTCTTTTGCTATGGTGTTTGACCTAAATTTGAGTGTTTCTCTCTGTGCCGGCATCAGCGTGGGCATTTTCATTACATTTTTTTCTCCTTCGCAGGTGCAATTGTTGCAGGCGATGTCCAAATCGGCAGCTCGGACCTTGAGTCCCCGCGGCGAGACGAGTGGTCAGCAGACTACGCTCGAGAGTGCTCCTACACCCGACGTGCTCTACGTGCTTCTTGGTGCTTGCTCTTCACGAATTCATTTGATTGCGATATTCGAGTCCACCATTGCTGATTGCTGTCATGTCTTCTTACTCGTGCAAGGGAGTGTGTGATCCCATCATCTGCGCAGAGGCGTTTTATCTGCGGCACAACCCTGCAAAAATCGATACAGTTCCTGCCATCGTGCGCGCTTACAGAGAACGCGTCTCTAAGCCCAGGCATATTTTTGTGTGTGTCTCCTGTTGCACGTTTGGGTGTACAAATCTGTCGGTCTGAGAAAGTGAGAGACGTGAAAGGAATTATCTGAGTGAGGTTATTTATACATGTGTAAACATTGCTGTCCTTTTCCCGCTCTGCAGCGCTGCTCTCAACGAGTTTGTCAAGCTCAATGCGCAACTCAAGAAACGCTATGGGCAAGATCTCACAGATCAACAGGTTTCTCCCGTGCAAGTTAGTTACCTGGATAAACATATGCTGTTGCTAGTGATTTTTTAGTTGGTACCTTCAATTAATTGGCTAAGCTTCTTAATTTTGCTTGATGACGATAACTGTCCCGCAGATCACTTCATCACGCATCTCTGTCGGCGACCGGCTACATGATTTGCTGCAGGTGACTGCAACTATAATCATATCTTAGATGCAATATCGATGGCATCGATGGATTGATACGCGATTTCAGTGATCTACATCCCTAAAACATCCTGCAGGTAAAACATTCATGAATACCCACACATAAACGCTTGTCTGCACATTTCCAAACAGGACATGGAGTCACAGGTACAGCGAGTCAGTTTGAACCTCAGCCCTGACCCCGCATCACGATTCATAGCTCGGGCATCGTCAAACACATATGGTGATCCCAGTGACATCTCAGCGGGCAGTGGACAAGGAGGACAATCAAGAGTTCCCCCGCCCCCCTTCCGAAGCACGGTAGGAACTGGATGGGAGCCCCCTGCAGGGGCACTACAGGGAGAGTTGGCAGCTCTGGAGAACTTGAGATCAGGTTCTGGACCCAAGCCGCCGCCTGCTAAGAAATTTATCAACCAGGTATTTGGAAGGACTCCCTACTTGTTGTGCCGAGGGAAATTCATTGCATTTTAAGCGATCTGATGCGTGCGACAGAAGGACGGCAGTTGATAGGTTATGACGATTCATATTTGCACACAACAGTTGTCATTCCTGGCCTTCATTGACCCCGACCTGGATGCTTGACCTGACCTGGTGAAAACACGCATGGAATACCCGGCAGACAGCAAGTGTATTGACATGCTGCAACGATTTTTTATGTTCTAAGAATATATCATCACAAGAGGAAAGCCTCGAGAGATCGCATGAGATGTTCAAAGCACGAAATCTAGATCTGGGTGTATATTGTTATGCTCTAACAGGAAAATCCCTTTTCTGACCGCCTGACCACCTAATCAATAATATCATGGAGCCATGCTTTCAGGGAGGCTGATCAATTTTGAGGATGCTTTCAAAATCTTCTGATGGTTCGCTTTTTTGGCTTGCTGCCGAATCTGCTCCGCTGCGAACATCCAATGCGCTCACGCCAACGTCAAGTACTTCTGCGAGATCTTCATGCAGAGCTTTGTACAGACCTTGTGTCTCAAGATCATGGAGGATCGCTAATGATTCCTTACGCCTGCCCAAATTCATAGAGAACCTTGTGATTTAGAAGGCGAACACACGAATGAGAGCGAAAGTTGGCAATAGATAAGGTAGAAACAAAGGAAACCAGCGAGTCATACACGAGGCACTGCACATGGCAATCAACACACAAACCTCTGACGCATGCGATCTTGCTCCTTTTCGCGCATAGACTTAGTGATAACATCTTTGCTATCTTTCGAATCATGGTCTCGCAACGAAGTTGAATGCTTGGTGCTTTCAATGGGTTCCATTTTCTTGCGCATGGATCTGTGCAAGGGATTAGCGCCGAGGGTTCCGTTGACTGAGAAAAGATCGAGGTCTGAGAGTTCAATGCCAAGGAGGATCATCATAGCATTGAGTGGTTGGACATCAGCAACAAATACATCGACCGATCGCAAGGATGTATCCACTATATCCAGCATGATGCTGTTGATGCATGCTGATACTCTATCAGGGCACCCGGGACGGTGAAGACGCAGGGTTGATGTCCACCTCGATGAAGTGCGGTGCAAATCTTGCACCTCTGCAATCATCGTGACAGGGCAGTTGACCCTGCATAGAATCCAGCCGAACTGCTGGTCCAAAATTGTAGCACGGCTAGAAGGGAGCATGAAACTGTCATGATTAGATGCATGCTGAGAGTCGCGTAGCAACAACTCATCCACACCGCCTCCAAGGTCCACCAGAAAGCTGTATGTCAGAGGGAGCAGTTCCTGTATGTGAAACTCGTGTCAGGAACTGAAGTGCATAGTTCTCATGTAATGACACATTGAACACTATTGTGGCATGCGATGAGCTCAAAACAGAGTGTAAGATCAAGGGTGCAAAACCGGATCGGACGCAGTCCACAGAGGACAAATGATGGCGAAGCGGTCAACCATGGCTGTTCCATTGGTAGCAGACATAGAACATGTGCCTCCGTGTGGGCCTAGAGCAGCTCTAAAAGTTATCCATGTTTCGGTGCTTGCTCCCGATTCCCAAATTGCTGTCATCGTAATGGTGTAGGAAACACCGCCCGCGAACACATCACCAGGCAGCTCCAGAACTCCCACGTGGTTTGGAACGCTCTGCAGCGGGATATGTCTGGAACTTCCGTCGCACGACCACACAAATTTAATATTCTCGCCCCTGTGCCAGAGAATTATCAAAAAGACTTCAGGGTTCAGTGCATCCGAGGCAATCAAAGCCTCACAGCAGCTTTGTGTGCGAGCTGATTTGTCATTTCATACTTGTTATTTCATTGGAGCCAACCGATGTCAAAGCAAATAAATGTTCACAAAACAAATGCACGCAATCAAATATCAAGAAAAGTAGAGACGTTTCATGGTTTCTTTGGCGGGTCTCAGAGTCAATTCGTATAATTGCCCGAGACGCTGGCTGCAGGGACCGGGTGTAGAAAGGTTCAAGGCCCACTGGGAAAGGCACCCGCAATGCCTGCGAGACAAATGGTTGTCGTCACGTAGTGATACATCGTTGATGCATAATCATGTTTTGTGTCTGCAGCCAGCACCAATTTTGTTAACCTTCCCATACTTAGCCCAATCAAGACAAGAAGATCGAAAAATAAGTCTAGAAGCGCATAATATTACAAAGTAGGGGGTATGACAAGTATAAATGGCTTACCTTGTCGGTCAGAAGGATGGATATGGTGTCATTGTGTGTTGATTCATCAACGTCTGTTAGACGTAATCCTATGACAATTTCGAGAGGGAATTTGAATGCGGCGCCAGCTGGATGAAGTGTTATCAAGTCGTTAAGAGGAATGCCATCGTTGTTGTCGCTCAATGCAAACGTGTCAAATACGTCTACGCCGACTTGTACGAAGCTGGATCCATCTGGCATGAGAAACGTGACCGCCTTATTTGCAAGTAACATAATCTTGGATCCCAGGGTGGTTGATGCACATGCCTGCAAATACGCTTTGCGATTTATGCCGTAGCGATCCTTGAGAGTCTGAGAAAGCCTCAGGAACATCGTTTCACAATCCAGGAACCAGAAATACTTCAGACGCGGGTCTCCGGGGACGCTGTCTGGATCCCATGATTCAGAGCCGTCGAGCACAAGGCGCTTTTGATCTGACTTTTGTCCCCACTGCAGATGACGATTGCCAAATTTGATGCGTACAACTGGTGGCAAGGGCTGGACTTTCAATTGTACCGTTGCTACTGTAGCAAACCGTTCTATGTTGTTACTGGAAAATCCAGTCCATGCTCCTACTTCGACTTGCACCGTGTACGTGAGGCCTACTTTCAGCGTGCGTGCAGTTTGCTCTGGAACAACGAGCACAGAGCTTGTCTCAACCCCGACCTGCCTCGAAAACAGGCTTCCTTCTTCTTGGCCAAGTACAGCCCATTGTATTTCTAATTTTGCTGATGCACCGTCCCATCCGTCATCATTAATAGACTCCGTGCACGTGCAAGTCCGGCCAATACATGGCGGAAGAAATGACTTGGCTGTCAAAGTGAAAAACTGCAATGAAGCAAACTGAGTCAAGAACAGGAAAACGAGCTACACATTTGCATGAATGAATGACTTCGGAACAGAGAAAACAGACTTGAGAACAAACCTTGTCGCGCGTGAAGTATTGAAGTGTATTTCCCATGATAGTCACGGTGGGCAATCCTAGCTCTTCCCGCCGAACCGTCTTGGAAGCGGTTCCTACCTGCAAATTCCATCCAAACCGTCGTCATTTCTAGCCCTATGCGAAACCGGTCTACCTGCCCGGCACACAGACAACAGCAACCTGTCCCAAGTAGTTGCGGACAACGACGGTAATGGTCCATTGAGTAGCAGTATCGAACTCCTCGGCATCCGTGGGAACCTCTACTTTAGATGCCTGAAGCCCTTCGCCACTTGCCCGACGAACCACCTGACACTCAAATAAAGGTCAGAATACGCGGCAATCATTACTGTGCAAGATGCAGGAGCCTGAGTGGGAGAGGGAGGGAGAGGGAGGGAGAGGGAGGGAGAGGGAGGGAGAGGGAGGGAGAGGGAGGGAGAGAAAGGGAGAGAGCGAGCGAGCGAGCAAGCGAGCGAGCGAGAGAGAGTTTTCTTTTGATAGGTTATGGGGGCGAAGGATGGGTCCGAGGATGGGTCCGAGAGGAAGAAAATGTTACCGTCAGGTCCGGTTCAGAGCTCCAAGTGAACAGGAGACCCTTTTCACGAGAGCCTGACGCCCAGGGAACATGAGCAATCATTACAAGCCTGTCACAAACACCCACCACCGTCTCTCCCTCCAGGTACACTTTTGGTGTGTCGGCATATGGAAGTGGCTCAAAGGCTTCAGGTGCGTACGGGAGCATCCACGGCGTGTCTGGTGTCTCCACGAGCAGTTCGCCATCAGCAGCATATGACGGCGCTCCCCAAGTATAGACGACCCCTGGTCGTAGGCGTAAAGTTTCGGGGGGGTTTTGATTCACAGTGATGGCAGCGTTTGCCCCGAATAATACCTGGAATATAGAAGGGTCTTTCCAATAACATCTGGCACCGGCACCTAAGAGCGACGATGGGGCCGATACGGGCGTACTGGGACGATCTGTTACAAGTGGGATTGAGGCCATAGAAATGAGCACTGTATCGCAAGATCCACCAAAGTTTTCTACGATCACAGGCTGTGGCGAAGTATCACATAGCATTTTAAAGTCATCTGAACGCGCCCCCGGTCTCGAGCGAAAAGGTCTGCCCATTGTTGTGCGGAGTGGCATCCATGCAGTACCCGTTGGCTTGCGACCGAAGGTGATCGTCATTCCTGCACCATCTCCATCGATCCACGCTGTCGCCTTTTTGTTTGGATTCACCGGAACCACCAGGGGCATTGGTTCTAGACTCAAAACTGAGTGTTTGCTGAACCCTGCGCTTATTTGTCCGCCAGACGTGACGGTCACACGTTCAATATCGCAGCCGACAAATCCAGGTGTTCTTGCTGGTATCTTGCATGTGATCAGAGTTCCGCCCCCGAAAACCTTTACGTCGGTGCACGGTGTCTGGCCATATTGCACTTGTACAGTTGCAGCCAGGGACTGGGGGCCAGCCCATGTAGATGTCATAGTCGCTGCCCCCCTGCCCAGCCACGTTGATTTGACAGGCCTGGCAGGACCAAAGTTGTCGCCACGAAGGTAAAGAACGCGATTTACAGAAACATCACCCTCAGATGGAGATTCTGTGTAGATCAGGCTTTGACTCATGGCCCCGCACGTTCCGTCGGAACAGTAGTCAGCAGAGCTGACTGATTTAAGAGTGGGGCGCAAGTATGAGAACAGGTTTTGATTTTCTCCTTGCTGATCATTGACAGCCATCACTGCTGCAAGAGTATTTCCAACGCCAGCTGGCACTAAACATAACAACTGGTCCAATTGCTCTGGATGATGCTCCTTGGTCCAGTGGGTTCCGATCGTTCGATAATGGCCCGATGTCCGTGCGTCAAACATCAATGAATCGCCACACCCAACACAGAGAGATGCACGCGGTATTTTACATTCAATACGACCAGGCAAAAGCTTGACAGCGCCCATGCCAGCGCGATTTTCTTTTGTCCATAGAGTTGATTCCACAATTATTCGTACTGCATCCGAAAATTTGCCAAAACCGGTCCCCTGAATAGTCAAGAGCCACCCACCTCGGGTTGATCCATAGCCTCCATAGCCCGACTTTGTCAGGGAGTTGATGGGATTCGGCGCCTCATAGCAAAATGAGAAAGGACTAACGGGGTTGAGCCGAGTGTCCACATCATCGTAAGAATACGGCGATGACTGCTTGAATATGGTGACCACCATCGAGTGAGCAGAGCCAGCACCAGCAGAAAGTCGACACTGCAGGGCGGTGGCGCTGATCCAGCGAGAAGCTTCACATGCCGAGCCTCCCATACGGATTTGCACAGAGGTGTCAAATAGAGCCAAATCAAAGCCCACTACCGTAATGGTCGATCGTCCGCTTGACGGATTGTGCGTGGGCTTAACGTTGGTATCCAAAGGTGAATCAAAAGACAGCGTTCCAGTGAGACTGCCGTCAAATCGCTGCTCCACGGTCAAGCGTACTACCGAATGATTGGAGGCTCCGGCAGCAGCCATCACGGAGACTGATGAATCACTAAACCAGACAGTGAGTTCGCCTGAGGAACCTGCAACACGAAGTCTAGACGTTGACGCCATCACTCCAAATGAAATGCCGGTGACTGAAACAGTAACGGAGCCGGTAGTAGGAACGTTGTTTCGCTTCCAGTCAACCGCGTCCCGAATTTGTGTGAGATCGTAGGAAACTAGCTCACTCAGACTTCCAGGACGCAGACCCGTGGAAAGGACTGTACGTACGCTTGTTTTGACTCCTGCAGACAAGCGGCATTGTGTCGTTGATGAACTTGTCCACAATGTTCGTTCTGCTGCACTCAAACCTACTGATGCCATTGGTGTAATGTGGTGAACTCCCATATTTTTGCCACCGATGGCTAGCATTCGCAGAGATCTGCCACGTTCTGGCGGCTCGTTCGCTGCGAATCGACCATAATATGATGTATCACCCTCGCATCCTGGATTTTCGGTCTCGGTCCACACGGGAATTGATGCGGGCAGCGTGTCATTTTCAGAGGGTCCCAACGACGACACTGACGCTGTGCAGAGCGCAGCAAGCTTTCGTTCCTTGCTTTCGTCGAAAGCAAGCTTTCGAGATTTTGTAAACTCTGAGTAATTCCTAAGCACACTACAGGTGGCGCTGTTGTCCCCCGTTCTGAGAATCTTCAAGCACGGCTGGTCCATTTTCGATCCAAATATTGCGATCGACATAGAATGGCTGAAGTTTGCATTGTTCCTCGCTTTCTGTACCCAATCAGGGACTGGAGTGCGCAATTGACACGAGAATTCAATTTTGATTGCAACGTCAGGATTGATCTCAGATGGCCTCTGATTCATTTTCAGTGAGACACACGGATAATCATCAACAAAAGCATGGAGTCTTTCATTGTTTGCAAACAGTGTAAAATTTCCATCTCCGTTTCCCAAGACAAATGTTTTGTCTATGTCTTGTGCTAGATTTGTGATGTTTTCCGTTGTCAATGAAGCATCTGTATCCAAAACTGGCGGCAAAACTGACGGTAAAACCTTGTTGAAATCTAGAAACGGACGAGCAGAATTCATGTGTCCTGGACAGAAGAATTCGACATCGAGCTGCCCAACTCGCAAGCCCAAAATCCGAGCGGAGAAAGATTCTGGTCTATCATACGATACCGCTGCTGTAACACTGCCGGCTTGATTGTGAACCGTGATTGCCACCTTTAGTGAAGCGACGCTCCCCGCAGCCGCTGCAGTCTTTATCCAGATCGAGGTGTCTGAAATCCATTGTGTCTGTTCATTTCCAGTTTTCCCAGCACGAACACGCATGGTCGTTTCTGCATTCGAGGAAAATGTACTACCAGTCAGTAGCACTGACGATCCGCAGCATTTTGGAGAGGGTAGGTTCAAGACTCCAGCGGGTTGCCTGAATATTCTAGGAGTTTCTTTCTCCATAGTGCAGGGCAAGGTGATTGTTACTTCACATGCACGTTCCTTCAACGTTGAATTCAAGTGGGCAGGGCAAAGACCAGGGTTGATCACAATGTACGGTGCATATTGGGTTTGGGTATTTTCCCATGTAAGTGCAAAAGGACTTGCGTCAAAATTTAAGAAACCCAAAATTGCATGAACTCTTAAATCACCTGGATGTATTTGCCCAATCAACTTTTGGTCTCGAAAGAAGCTATAACAATTGAAAGGTGAAAGAGTACCACAGGATACATTCAAAGCCTTCGTGCAATAGGGTACTCCAATGCTGATTTGCGGCAAGTTGTAACTGTGTATTGATGAGGCGCTATCAACACGCTGCTGTGCCGTGATTCCGATTCGGAGCGTCGCTCCATCATTTGCTGCCACCTGTGCAGGGCATTCACATCTCGTCATTGACCAAACTAAATAGTACATATGAAGAGAGCTAAAAAAACGCATGCATAAAAACGCGAGCATGAAAGCAGAATGTGTGCACGTGCACATCTGGAAATGAAAGACACCTGGGACGTGATTTGTGTGTCACTGGTCCAGTAAGTGTTCTCAGCAGTGGTACTCCCAACACGATAGAATGCTGTTGCTGAGTCCAAGCCAAACCCCGAGCCCAAAACGAGCATGCTAATAGCGCCTGTAGAAGCAAGATTCGGACGCCCCTTTGGTTTGATCAAGGCAGACTCAAACGTTACTGATTCTGTAATACTGCTTTTCTGTCCTCCAGCTGTTACGGCCATCAGTTTAGTTCGAGATAAGCCGCGGCCTGTTCGACAGGTGAGCGATGAGTCACTGATCCAAGCCGTGTACTCTGAGTTAGAGGGACCAACGCGAGAGGCCAACGAGACTCCTCTCACTCCATATCCGTAGTTGTATCCGACGATGGTGATGGAGGTAACTCCAGTGCTCGGAAGGTTGCCAACCAACATGAATTTTGAAAGGATGTGATGGTCATAGGACCAAGCAGCAGATGTGGATCCTACTTTGTTTGCAGACGTGAGAACCAGCCCGATTGACCCTCCTGGGTTTTGATTGCCTGCTTTCTTGCAGCGAAGAGCCGACACACTAACCCAATCTGAAGCCTCACAAGCGGATCCCACAAAAGATACCCGACCTTTCCTGGTGTAGTGGGAAGAACCAAACATGCCACCTTGAATTGTTGCTGTGCTCGAGTCCTGCCCAGGTCGATTCCATGGCCTGACTTGAGAGAGGAACGCTGTGTCGAAAGTGTAAACTTGCGTCAACGAGCCTGCCAGCAAACCTGCTGTGACTTGGATAATCAGACTGGCTTGACCCTGCGGAGGGACTTTGCAGTCAACGTTGGAAAGGGAAATCCAAGTTGAGCGCTCTGCAGCTGTAATCCCAGGGCGCCCTTGTAGTGTCGACTCCCTAGAGGCAAATCCACGTCCGAGCAAGGTTACGGCCAGTGAATTTTCGGTTGGTCGATTGCTTTTGCTGTCCTTATCTCGGAGTTTCGATAGCATTGGCACGTCATACGAATAAGCCTCGGTAAAGCTAGAATAAAATACACCAGCTGTTATCGCAACCCTCCAAGAGGCCCCTACTCCACCCTGGACTGCACATCGTACACTAGTTTCTGATTCCCACCTGGTCACTTCGACGGACGAGAAGCCAATTCGACAAATCTGGCTTTGTGAAGTCAACCCAATCGCCTGACCTATTATTGTGATGATATTGCCCAATCTCCAAGGTCCATTAGGCAATGCCGAACCGCTCACTGATGGTATCAAATACGAAAACAAATCAGAAACTGATGCCACACGCTCACCAGCAGTCAAAACAACAAAGTGAGGCTTTCCGGACCATTTGTCGATTCCTGATGGCGATCTACACATCATGGTTGAGCTTGATAGCCATAAACTTTGTTCACATGCTGAAGAACCGATCCTGGACGCTTTTGTGACATCATTTTGAGCCAAAGCGTATCCAAATACTAGTGCCCGAACGCTGCCGGTGTTGGGTACATTTGCCGATCTGATGCTAGAGCTGCGCGGAGCATCGAATGAAACAAAGCTGCTAGAACTGGCAACCCTGATGAAACACGTTATGGATATTGGCAACGTTGCTCGCAACCCCTGTGATACTTTGCAACACACAGCCGAGTCAGAGAGCCATGAAATCGCCCCAGCAGCGGTGCCCCCAGATTGAACAGAAATTGAGTGAGCTGCTTGACCAAAATTGAAACCTGATACGGTTGTGTTCGGCGAGGGATAAACTGGTACATTTCTCGCTGCCATGCTCGATAGAATAGGCAAATCCCACGAAACGACGGAGATCGTTGTCTTGCCGTGTCTTCCTGCTGTGACAAGCACGGCTGCTGTGAGGGCCGAACCCATTGTAGAACGTGCACTAATCTTGGAATCACTTATCCATACTGTGTACTCCATGGCTGAAAATGCCACACGCGTACTCGAGGAGTGCGATCGTGAGCCAAAGTTGATGCCTTGAAGTGTTAACATCGCTGCACCTGTGGCTGGATCATTGGTTCGAACCGTACTGGATACCATTGCCAATGGCAAGGGGTTATCAAAAGAAAGGAATTCCGTGGTCGAGGATATCCGACTTCCTTCAGTCACAGCTATTTTCAGTGACCTTCCAAGGCCACGAGAAGTCCGAACAATGACGGCTGATGTGGAACACCACGTCGTGCGCTCACTTGATGTATCAACTCTCAATCCTGGACTGTAAGATGCCTCTGCAAATATTCCAAGCGCCCGAAGCTCACGAACAACATGTATACCAGCAACATTTGAGCTTCTGACGATGCTGGTGCTCGGTGCATCGTAGGTCCAAACCCGAGTAATCGTGCTCACGAGCACAACAACAGATAGTTGAACCCCAGTGTGAGAGGCAGCGACGCCTGCTGGACTTTTAGCCCTGACGCTTGACTCACTTTGCCAGGTGCTTGCCTCACAGGCGCTGGGCCCAGTTCGCGGAGTGTGAGTGAAAGATGACAGACCAAAATTGTTTCCCATGACAGTAAGAGTCTCGCTTGCAAATGGAGCATTAGACCGAATCAATCCACTAAGTTCGGGTTTGTCAAATGTATGTACTTGCGTAACACTGCCAATTTGGAATGCCGAAGTAACAAGTATGACAGGTGACAAGAGGTTGGGACTTGATGGCATTGCCATACTCAGCTTGCACATTACCTGATCTGTTGATATCCAAACCGAATTTTCCGTTGCAGTTCCGTGCAATCGCACCATCAGCGTATGGTCGATTCGCTCAGCGAACATTCGAGAAGAGTCAACAAATACAGGTAATAAGCGGCGTCCAGGAGAATTTCTCGAACTGATGGCGGAAATCTTCAAATTATCGTATGAAAAAGTATTGGTATGCGTGCATGCTTGCATGCCTGAGGTTACTGTTTGCAATTTGGACCCTGATATTCCCATTACAGCTCTGCATGACAGAGCTGAATCGGAAAGCCAGGTACTTAAGGAGCACAAGCTCCCCCCTAGTCTTGCCCGAGTGCTCGAATCATGTTGAGCCAAGAAAGCACCTTGTAAGTACAAGATAGCCCCACCTGGTTGCTCTCTATTTGATTTGAGTAAGACACTCATCCCGGGAAGGTGATATGAAACTAACCCTTCCGCCGTGTTTCCTGTTTGCACACCAGCGGTAACTTGCATTTTTAAAGATCCACCACTACCAGAGGGAGTCTTGCAAACCAGACTAGAGTCTGAAATCCAGCGTGTAGATTCTTGTCCGGAGAATCCACTGCGTGCCTGGACGGAGTAGAATGAGACTCCAACATTCTTTGCAGACAGCTGCTCTGTACGATTTGACGACTTGGAGGCAGTTGTGAAAACCCACTGACCATCGGGTAATTTAAAACTCGAACAGTTCATGCTCGTATTGGTACCATTCACAGTCGTATTGGTACCGTTCAAATATGTCCCAGTCCTATTCGTACAGCTCAAATATGTCCCCGTCCAATTCGTCCCGTTCACGCCTGTGAACAGTACGTATCTGAGCAACACCACGCTTTGAATAGTCGGGTAGTTGCTTGAAACGACTGTTTTGGGAACTGTCCCATCATAGGACATGGCCTCAGAAGCAGTTTGTCTTCGTTCTCCCAGTGTCGTTATTATTCGGTTTGTTCTCCCAACACCAAACGCAGCAGTGGACAGGACAGATGTGTCTGATTTCCATTTGGTAGCTTGGGACGAGGTAAAACTAAATCTTACATTCGCCGTCGCATCAAAAGACGCAAAGTGGTGTCCCGAGAGCAAGTTGAAGCCATATTCCGCCACGACGCTATTTCCAATCGCGGACGAAATCGTCGCAATGTCATAAGTAAAACTGAGTGTCAATGAATTCAAAAGAAGACCAGCAGTCACTCGGACGTTGAGGTGGGTAAAGATGCCCGAGCTTTGCCTGCAAATTACAAACGTATCAGATGTCCAGATCGTTTGTCCTGAACTTGTGAATCCAATTCTTGCACTTTGGGTCAGGAGCACAGCAAATCCAAAGCTAGATCCCCGTAGTTCTACTCGAGTTCCAAGGTGTTGAATGTATGTGATTGCATTTGAGGCTCGTACAATCGAGACCATTCTGAGAACATCAAAGGAAAGAAGCGAAGATGATGTAGATATCGCCGATCCAGCAGTTACTGCTACTATTTGAGAAGCTTTTGTTTGTAATGAAGCCAGAATACCAGCAACAGAGGTAACAGACGTCCACATTGAGGATTCGCAATCCGTGTTCCCGACATAGAGTTTTGGCGAAAAGGATGATCGTGCAAAATGGAATCCGTGCATAGTGACCGTGTTGACCGCTGTAGATGTTGGAATGTTTCGTCCGCTCGTACCTGCGAGTATGGCACTTATAGAGGGCACATCAAAGGACAATGCCTGCGAACTAGAGCCAACGGAGATTCCAGTGGTGATAATGTACGACTTAGACGTCGAGATTCCCACGCTTGCGGCACAAAGAATGGATGTCATCGAAATCCATGAGGTAAATTCACTCCCTGACTCCATCAAACGAACGGACCCTGTGAAATCGAAGGCGCCAAAAGAACTCCCTTTTGCTTCAACATGCACGTTACGTGCAATCGCACCATTTCCTCTTGTTGCGCTTATTGCAGGCAGATCAAAGGACAAAGCTTCAGAGTTGCTGCCCATACTTCCGGCTGCAGTAACCATGATGCGAAACGTTGCGCACAAGCTAGAACCAATGACATGGCATGCTATTGATGTATCTGACAACCATTGAGTAGAGGCGCAAGCAGTGAGTCCGAATTGGACACTGCGGAGGCGAGCATGCTCTTCAGGAAATACAAGGTTGGGATCTACCACACTTCCGCCAAAGTTGTCTCCAATAATGAGAATCTGCTTTTTCACGCTACCCATGCTATTTGCTAAGCAGAGGCTGCTAATAGAAGGATTATCAAATGACATAGCTTCAGTTTTAGTCGATATTAGTTTAGCGATTTCAAGCCTCATTTCCCTGAAATGACCCAACTGGGCAACAGACTTGCAAGTTATCGAAGTCTCGCTTGTCCATAGAGCGGGATTGCATGTTTTCTCCATCCATCCTGAAAAGGGAGATTGAGCATGTTGAGCGCCGTATACTGGACCAATGCGGATATCTGGCGAGTAGTCCGCACGTGCAAAATTATAACCTACAAGTTTTGTAATAGCTCCTCCAGACACCGGAAGATTGCTTGCAATCATCACGCTAGCCACTGGTGCATCGTACATGAAGGCATCTTCTAATGTAATGGTGTTTCTCTCCTGTCCGGGGACCTGTACTGTGACGACAAGAGACCTACCAAGACCAGCCCCAGAGCTCACTTGGCAGTTGAGACTAGTGTCTGATATCCACATGGTTATCTCACATGGCGTCATTCCAATCCGCCCTTGTGGTGTTGGATCTTCTAGTTGAAATCCCAAGCCTGCAATCGTCAAGATCGAGTTGCCTGATGTGGGCGAATTTGTCGTCTCCAAGATAATGGGCACCCACTTTTCTTCACAAGCTTCCTGATTGTCTGGAGGACAGTATGGACCAAGTGTAAGGACCAGGCGCTCTGGCCGTTGGATAGAAGCTGGGACTTTGCAACGCACACAGGAATCGGAAACCCAGCCACTGGAGTCGCAAGCAGATTCTGCCATCCTAATCCGTGGTGTGTAGTCGGCTGTACCGAAGCCCCTTCCAGACAACGTAAGACTCAATCCGCCGGTGACCTTTCCATTTGGAGCGTCCATTGATGTAATTAGCCTAAAATACGTGAAGCCGGTGGAAGTGGACCCGGGCTGCACTCCTGCAGATACGATGAGGCGTGTTAAGAAAGCGCACCCCTGTGCAACATGACCCACAATACTTGTTCCGCTACTCCAGGTGGACTTTTCACACGTCGTGTACCCCATGCGAACGCCAACAGAGGTATCGTAATTAATACTTTTGCCGATCACATTGATGATGTAGTCTTCCTTTGCACAATAGTCTTCAGGACATGTGGTGTCTTCTGAAGCAAGCATTAAAAACCACAGGGTCTCAATATGATCGTACGAAATTGCTTCTGACATTGAACCTGCTCGAATGCCAACGGTAATCGCAAGACGACTTGTTGCTGAAGATCCAAATGCAAGCATTGCACGTATGCTTGTGACACTAACCCATTCGCTATATCTTTGAGATGTGCCGCCAACAGCAGAACGGAGAGTATTGTCTGATGTTCCCAGGGCGTTGCTGGATACGATCAAGATCGTCTCTGTGCTTTGAACTCCAAAGTTCATCAATGATGATGTACTTCCATGAGCGTTCTTGATTGGGCTGGACGCAGGAATATCGTACGAGATGGATTCAGATATGCTACCAAGAGATCTGCGCCAACCTGCTGCTACTGTGGGCCAAGTCATGGGAACATAGCCTTGAGAGCCTGCAGTGATTGTTGCAGACAGAGTGGCCTGCACCCCTGATGACGTTTTACATAACAGCGACGACTCGGATAACCAGGTCGTAACTTGGCAAGCGGTTGATGCAAGCCGAGACGCGAGACTGCTTGAGACTGTGCCAAAGCTCATGCCAAGAAGCTCCACAGCATCGGTGTCCCGGTGAAAGACATTGCTGCTCGAACTTCCCAAGGGAGATTGATACGAGAAAAGTTGGGTAATGGTGTTCAAGTAGGATAATCGAATATCTACTGTGATTGCAACATCCAGCATATTTCTAGACAAAGAACCGTGACTCAAGTGAGCTGCCACTGCGGTGTCACTGAGCCATTTACTTGCTGCACAATTCGTGCCTGCAACCCGAATGACGGGGCTCTTGTCCTGGGTGTCAAAGCCATGTCCAAGCATCACAATTCCAATGTTGTCCTTTGAGCCAGATGTTGGACCGTTTCCAAATATCGGAGAGGGGCTGAGTCCTGTTGCATTTCCGGCCCCTACCATGTATGGCCAGGTGCCATCGTAAGAGTATGCAATCGTAAGTGAACAGCGTACGGCTCTGCTCACACTAACTATTATGGCATGAAACTTGAAAATCCCGAAGGGAGCATTGGCGACTACGGAGCTCTCTGAGACCCATCCTGTTGCCATAGCTGCCGTGTGCCTAAATCGTACCCTCGCGCTATAATCAGCATTGTGTGAAAATCCACTGCCGTAGATCAGTAGCTTGGTCTCGATCGATACAGGTCCATTCTGGTATGCAAACGATGAAAGCGTTGGAAGATCATAGCTAAACGGAAGTGACCACGATACTGTACGAACATTAATGGTTGCGATCAATCCAACACCATAATTGCCGCTCGCTGCTCCTCCAGACATTATCGAGCTCATTATTGTATCACTGGTCCATGCAGTCACTTCAGCATGCGTTCCCCCAGCTCTGACTTTGGCACCAGTTTTATCCATTATACCGAAGTTGATTCCAGAGATAAATTTCACGACTGAACCTGTTTTTGGAGCATTTGATTGGCTCAAAATGCCAGTGTCATCAAAGTATTGTTTTCCCACAGTAGCAATTGAGTGCATGTCATATGATGCCATTTCGCTGGTTGTTCCCACTTGGCCAGCTCCTACTGATACCACAAGAAATAGCGCAAAGCCCGTGCCAGCCGCAAATTTTGAAACGATTGCACTATCACTCATCCACCAGCTGGCCTCGGATCTCGAGTCAGCAAGTCTGACCCTCAGAGATGCGTCATAAAACCCAACGCTTGCTGACTGCACCATGTCCGAGGGACCTGACAACAGAATGGTAAATGAAGCCTGACCGACTGTTGGAGAATTTAGGGATTTTGACGTTGATGCTGAACCTACGACGACATTGTATGAGAAGATTTCTGATATGGATCCAGCAGATCCCACTGCACCTGATGTTACAATCAAACTGCGGGTCGAACTGCCTCCTGATGACCTGAGACATCTAATTCCCGTATCACTTGTCCAAGACGTGGACTGACATGCAGAACCACCAGATCTTACACCCAATACACTGCTGTCAACAGTGCCGAAGCTGCGCCCAGCAAGAGGATGAAGCATTGCTCCATTACTTATCAGCTGCACAGCAACAAAGCTGGGTGCATTTTGTGCCTTCACACTGCTTACTGACGCGAGATCAAAACTGAGGGCCTCTGTCAGTGATGACCCAGCTTGCATGCCGGACGTTACGACTATTGCCATCGACGTCAGATCCCCCTGCGATCCTCGATTTTGTAACGACACTCCAGCAGAAGGCCGTACGAGAAGAGAGCTTGTGCTCATCCACAGGGTCATCTCAGATCCTGTACCCCCAGACCTGGCTTTTACACTTTGATCTTGAATTTCCATGGAACTGCCACCCATCAAGACGTTCATCTTGGATTCTACTGGAATGTTTCCCACGAGCTTGCAGCCCCCTTGATATGCTGACATTTTCATGTTGCACATTATCAGCTCCATGCTTTCTATCCATACTGGCTCCTGGATGTACTTCTGCTCTAAAACACACTGCTGAGAGCTGTTGCCATCAGGGGTGCCATTTGTGCCATTGGAAATTACATGAACCGAGGTATCTATACCATCAAAGGTGTCATTTGTTCCATTGGAAATGACACGACCCGAGGTATTTATACTGCAGATTATAACAGTATCCGAATCCGGCTCGATCATTTTCTGGAAGTAATGCAAAAATCTCAGCGACGTGTGACTGCCATTTCTGTAGCCCCACACCGCAGGTGAGTTGTAACTCAACATTTGCGTGCTGCTGCCAGTCGTATGACCAAGAGTTACAGCCACAAGTCTACTACCAGATGATCCTGTAGTCCACCTGCAAAGAGTGCTCGACTCCGATATCCAGCGAGTGAACTCACAGGCGCTAGCTCCATGTCTGGACGCTGAGCTGAATCGTCTTGGACCCATATTTTGTCCTTGAATATTCAGTTCGGGTTCTTCAAGATGAAGCAAACGAAGCATACCTGCGTGGGCACTTGGCCTATTCCTCGGCTGAGTCATATTGATAGAAACATGTGGACGGTCAAAGGAGAACATCTCGGAACCAGAGGATACCAGGCCTTGAGAAGTGAGAGCTATCCGAATACTTGTACCTTGCCCAGGGAAGGCTTTACAATGCATCGAAGAATCTGACAGCCATCTGCTTGATTCTGGCATTGTACCAGCCAGCCTGAAACTACGAGTGTAGATTTCGCTTCCAAACCCCGCACCGAGGACGGAGACATCAAGTCCGCCTGCAGGTGGCCTGTTGGGGCTGGATGAATTACTACTGTTACCACCATACATACGCAAAACCGAAATAGCGTCATATGTGAAGACACCACAAGCTGTAGCGATTGCATCGTATTTGGACTCGCCGGTCGTCAGTGCGATCACAAGCTTTGAGCCTGTTCCCGATGATATTTTGCACCTTAGACTTGAACTTGAAACCCATCTTGTCCACTCACAATGCGTTCCTCCTGCTCGGCCAGCCTGGCTCTCGTGAGATTCACCCAAATTTTGTCCTAAGATGATTACTGTTGAGTTGAGCTGAGAATATGGTACGCCATTCGTAAGGGTCGATTGAAATGCTCTTGGCCAAAGATCATAGGTGAATGATTCTGTCAGCGAGGTGACTTGTTGCATAGCCGTGACCACGATGGTAGCAGCCTCAATCAAGCCAAAAGATGGGAGGCATCCTGCTACTGTATCTGACACCCAGGGTGTTGTCAAGCATGCAACAATTGCCGTCGGAAATGCTCGATGTCTACAAAACGGAGGCACACATCCACCCAGTGAAGACCTCAACGTGTAATCGGTAGAAGCAAAGTTGCTGCCATATAAATGCACCCTCGTCTCGCCGTTTCTTGGTCCATTTGATGACTTCATACTGCTCATGCGCGGAGCATCGTAAGAACTGACTTCCGTGAAACTTCCATGGGCATGCTGTCCAGCCGTCACAATGGTCCTAAGGGTTAGACCAATGCTTGCATGCAGCAGACACGCAATGGAGGTCTGTGACCTCCAACTGCTGAATTCACAACTGGTCATTCCAATCCTGAGCTGAATGCTCATTCCATGTTGGCCAAGTTGCGTTCCTAAGAGGCCAACGGACTGCCGCCCGATTACAAACGCGGGCGAATTTGTCGGCTGTAAAAGTGCAAATAAACCAGCTGAATCGTAGCTAAGTACGTTGGAAACACTTGAGAGGATTTCTCCGCTTGTAATACTAACTCCTCGACTTTTCAAACAACCCGCTGGGATCTTACAATACAACGATGAAAGTGAATTCCATTCACTTTGTTCGCACCGAGTTTGTGTAACAGAGGCTGCAATAGACACATCAAATTGAGAGCCAAACGAGGCGCCCTTTATGGTCATATCCAGCGCTCCTATTGCAAACGAATTTGTGAGATGCTGCTGACAGTCTGCGTGTGTCAAGGTCTTGTCAGTCGTATTGCATGTGGTCAGATTAATCTGCGTTGGCGGTGGGCTTAGCAGTTGAGGTACGTCATACGACACCAGCTCCGTCATCGTGCCCAAAAGGTCGGTGGAGTGACGGATGCTAATAGCGACGGCCCGTGTACCCCCTGACGAGGCTGCAGACAGGACACTGACTGCAGAATCAGATACCCATTCTGATGCTTCTGATGTGCTTGACCCTAGCCTTGATGATAACGTTGTATCTTGTACATAAAAGTTCTGTCCCATAATCAGTAACCACGCTTGGTTGATTGGAGCCTTGTTGGGAGCTGCAATGTTGTGAATAGACGGCTTATCATAACTGAAAATTGAGTCAGTGTACCCAACTTGTCCATCTACCCTGGCAGCCACAGACTGGTTTTGACCGACGCCGTGTGGCACGAGCGACGTCATTGAAGTGTCACTGGTCCACAGTGCGTCTTCAAACAGAGCTCTTCCAAACTTGGCTTCCATGGTCTGGTTGCTAGTCCCATAGTTTTTGCCAGTGACTGTCGCGAGGAAGTTTACAGCATAAGTCGGTGAGTTTGCTGGTGTGATATTATAGATATTAGGTCTGTCATACCAAAAGGCGGGAGCTCCTTCTTCAACTTCTCCACTTTCAAGGGGGATACGAAGCCGAATAATTGACAAGCGCACCACGTCAACAATACCAGTCCCTGGAGGACTCTGAAATCCAATTCTACTGTCACTGATCCATCCAAGTTTTCGGATATCATCCTTATCCCAGGGCTGCAAGGGAGCACGAGTGGCTCCAATAATCACCTCTGTTCTCGTGGGTTCTGTGCCGAATTGATCGCCTTCCAACATTATGTATACGTGTCCGGTACAAGGAGAATTGGATCTACTGATTGCGGTCACCCTTGGCGCATCGTATATGAACGGGTCAGCTGTTTCTGCATCCTCGTCAAATTGTCCAGCAACAGATATGACCGACGGGACTTTGACCACTCCTCCGATTTCAGGTGCCTTGCACAAAACAATTGTATCGGAAATCCACGTTGTAGCTTCACATTGCATCTTTCCTAGCCTACTGCTAGCGGTAGAGTCCCAAAACCCGAAATTTTCTCCCATGATTGTGACCGTGTAGCCTCCTTCAATGGGACCATTGCCCGGATCAAGCTGCGAAACTGCTGGATACAGATATTGGAAAGGAATCTGCCACGTAGAAATCGGTGCACTCAGTGCGGCCGTCAACGTCAGATCCAAGTCTTTTGACAGACCACTAGATAAACGCAACATGAGAGTAGTTGTTGACAGCCAGGATGTTACCTCTGCGCTGCTGCTTCCCACCCTGGACCTGTACGTAAGATCAGTGAAACTGAGGTCCCTACCGTGTACAAACACCTGTTGGCTTGCTGGTGTAGGTGAAAATGAAGGTTTCATCCATACCATATTCGGATAATCATAAGTAAAGGAGTCAGACACATCGACATGGGCAAGCGCAATTGTGACTGCAGTTAAAAGCTTGAACGAAACTCCGCTTGATGACTTGCACCGTATAAATGAATCACTCTGCCACAATGTAAGCTCAGTGGTCGTCTCACCAACTCGAGCTGTTGGCGTTACATCGAATGAAGCAAAACCAAACCCTGTGACGTTGTGAATCACTTGTCCCATCACACCAGCCCTTGGCTGATCAATGACCCACACCGAGTCATTTACTGTAGCAGTTCCAAGAGAGTGAACATCATATGAAAAGGCATGTGTCGCCGTTCCCATTGATGCACGACCAATCGTCACAACCAGCTGGCCTTGGTGAGCAAACGATTTGTACCCCAGAAACCTTTGCGAGATTCTAAACGCATTGTAAGGCATAGTGTGTGAAATCGACTCAGGAATCAAGCCAGATGGAAACCCTTGCGAAGTTGTGCAAGATATCACCGACTCAGACACCCAATGTGTGCTTTCACATGTAGTTGAGCCTATCCTTACTGTCGCAGATGCAGATGAATCCGAACCGAAATGGACTCCAAAAACTCTTGTATATGTTCTGCCTACCACAGGAAGGTTTTTCTTAAACCCAGAAGTAACAGTGCTGCTGTTCAAGATCACAGCTGGTGACTCAAACGATAATCCACCTGTCAACGATCCAACATAATTTCCACTTGACAATACTATCGTTTTTGATCCTGCAAACCCGCGGGAGATGGTAATTGCAATTATTGTGTCGGAAATCCAGGAAGTAATTTCACAAACCGTCTTGCCAGTGGCAGCTGATAGGCTCGAATCTCTTGCTTCAAAGCCATTTCCATACACACTGACTTGTATACCACCCCATAACAAGATATTGTGGACAAATATCGTGCTCAAAGATGCCATATCGAATGACATTGCCTCAGTTGCGGTGGCGATGGAGCTCGGATTCGAAACTGTCATTGAGACCCGATTACTGCCACCGTGTGGCCCGGACGTCGCCCGACAAACCACATTATCATCACGCAGCCAACGTGTGGACTGACAGGATGTCTGACCCACAGTGGCTATTTGAGTAACATCGTGATAAGCAAAGTTTGACCCCTCGATGTACGTGAGACCAACTATTCCTGAGACTGATTTCTGTCGTTGATTTCCAAAATGCACCAGACCGGGTGTTTTACTATCCCACGTGGCATTCACGGTCGCGCTGCCATTCGCTCGATGTCTCACTCGAATGATCTGCCGCTCTAAAATGTCAACTACAGTCGATACTACGGATGCCTTGTCATAAGAAAACGCATCCGACAAGGTCACAATGCCCTCTTTGATTCCCCTGAATTGGAATAAGGTCAATGCTACTGCCCCGTTGTCACCATGGTGTCCGCCTGTAAACATTCCAGTTGCTGTTTTACAGGATATGATGGTGTCACTCGTCCATCTGCTGAATTCGCAGTCCGTGCCATACATACGAACCCGGCTTGAATAATCTGCCATTCCGCCACCAGAAATAAAGATTGTTTTTGGAGCCATTTGCGAAGTCGCAGGTCTATTCACTGGCATAACATGAGAAATTTCCCCTAGATCATACGAAAGCAAGATACTCGAGTTTTCTGCAGACATATAGCGTGAACTTTGCCAGTTGACGGTTATAGCCATCACAGAATTTGCAAGCATAGTTTGTAGACCCGTGCCCATTTTTGCAATGATGCTCGAATCTGAGGTCCAGAGAGTTGCTTCAGCAGATGAAGATACTACAAATCCACCTTCTAGTGCTGTTCTCGGCTGAAGTCGGGCAGCTGGCGTGTAATCTGACATGCCAAGATATTGACCAGTAAGTAATATGACAGCTCCAA
>Ga0315905_10001014_pt1 | contig 30582 bp, 22 predicted proteins | sample LakEriMetagenome_5_FD_203522 | JGI IMG/M metagenome (GOLD analysis project Ga0315905, IMG submission 203522) | Freshwater fungal communities from buoy surface, Lake Erie, Ohio, United States - Buoy 4 MA121 | ecosystem: Environmental > Aquatic > Freshwater > Lake | place: USA: Lake Erie, Ohio... | reverse complement strand
AATCTCCGTTCATGCGCCAGAGTCAGCCGCGACTCCGGAATGTGCGCAGGTGAAGCCATCGCCCCTTCAAAATTGCGGCGGCCTCATCCGTGGGCATCAACGGTCGGCAAACGTGTATTGGGAACGAGCAGACCGGGTAATCAGCGGCTGGCTGCGAGGGATGAATGCTGGCATTATACCACACGCAATCTTGGTTTCGTGAATCATTCTCCTCACACAAAAAAGCTCAACCCATCCGCGGCAAAAGTCTGTGCTAGGACAGCCCGGTCAAGATAGCGGTTTCCGCGCTCGCAGGACGTTTCCGGGGCGAAAAGGCAGGCGTGGCAGCAGGCACCATGGAGCGACCTGCTGTCCGGCAGGTGCTCTGAGCAAAGCGGGTCCGATGCGCAAAGCTGCGCACTTTCGAGCGCCTGCCGAACGTGGCCGCCCAAGGTCGCTGGCTTACCAAGGTGCGCAAGTCCGCCAAGGGTTCCCTCGCTGTCTGATGCGGAGGTGTAGAGAAGAATTCCGCACATTGCCTGTCGGTTACCAGTGTGTGGCGTGCAGTAAAGCCGCTCCCGGATACTTGCTCCAGAGTAGCCGCAATCCAGGATGAGCTGACGCATCAGCGCGTGAGAAAGTGAATGCAGGAGGACATAGCGCACGCCAAGGTAGCCTTTATCAAGTTCGTTCATATTGAGTCGGCTGCGAAACTCCCGGTGCCCGAATCTAAAGCGGGCGTTCAGTTCGGTCACCTCATCTCGGGCCTCCCATGCGGCGACTGCGTCCTCCCGAAGTTGGAGAAAGATTCCCTCGCCACGGACTTCGACGGCGGGGAACCACCTCGGCGATCCGCGGGTAATTGGGGTAGTGCGGTCGTCCTCAGGCGGAATTACGTCGGCGAAGTCACTATTCGATTCGATCCGCGTGAACCCGAAGAGGGCGCGCACTTCCCGCAGGCGCTCCAGGACTACGGTGCGCTCAAACCATGCCTCAAAGCCTTCGGGCGGTGGCAGTGTCACCATGCGAAAATCTTCATTCGACACTGCTGGCTCAGTGCCGGTGAGAACATTCCATTCTGTAATTCTGAGGTCATCCGGTTCTGGCTCCTGGGTCGCATCCCGAGAGCGCTTTCTCTCAATAGCCTGCCATACTTCTTCAGCAGAGCAGCCCAGAAAGGCCGGCATGTCGCGAGGGTCCACTGCGAAGCGGCAGACTTCCAGCGACGTGACCCGTTGCAGTCTGTCCCAGTGTTGAGCCACCACGAGGTCCAGGCGGTCACCGGCCCTCGGTATCGACAGCGCAGAAATAGTCTGCCCAAACCACGCCCCCGAGGCACCAATGAGCATTGTTCTTGCGGGGTGCTCACAGGGTGACGAGGATGTCAGCCTCAGATGAGGATGGTGCCCCGGGCACGGCCACTGAAAGGCATCGCGCTCGAACGCCTGGGCCAGGTTCCGGGTTTTGCCGCACTCGCAGCGAACCCAAAGATCCCCGGCGTCTCCCGTTCCCTCCATTTCAGTAAGCCGCATCATGCCAGAGCACGAAGAGGCGGCACCATGAACATACTCCTTCCACGGAAAATCAGACAAATGGCCATCACGGCAAGCAATGATAAAGCGCAGCGGCACCGCGGGATTACCCTTCCTGCCACAGCCCACATGGATCATTTGTGACTCCTCAGGCCTTTTCGGGTGCCTACGAAACTCAAAGCTGCCCTCTCCCAGAATCCCGATGCGATTGCACACGGTGCAACGCATCCAGCGGGGAAAGGCCGCGACGGGAATTCCCGGGCGCATAACCCCGGGAATATCTTCATCGTCGTGGACAACCGGGGGATGCAGAAGCCTGGTCACCTGCGGCCCAAACCGGCGTTGCAGGCCAGCAAGCAGCCGCTCCTCCACAACCTCGTGGCAGCGGCTTTCATCCCAATCCTGGAGGCCCATCACCATCGCAGAAAAGCGGGGCAAATCCATGAGCGCCCCCACTCCGAAAGTGTGAATCAGCTGACTGGGACGGATATCACCGACTTCATCATTCATGGCGTTTCCTCCTCATTATTGGGTTCCCCGCCCCGGCGCTCAGGGCGCAGCCCCCGTTTGTTGTCACTCATGAGCAAAAGCACATTTCCTTCCACGTCTCTCAAGCTGTTGAGACAAGTGAAAAGCTCCCAGCGTTGTCCGTCTGAAGGATGCAGCAGCGGCAGCACTCCGTCCGCTCTTTTATAACCAAGCACTGAGCTTTCCGGACTCCTCGCTTCGAGCCACCACTCCCGCCGTCGATGCAATTCGGTCTGAATCTCGGCCACTTGTGCGGCACGCGATGATGGCGAGTCGGAGAGTATCCCCGCACGCCGCATGATGATTTCCAGGCATTCCTCCATGAGTGCGTCATCATCAGTCAACAGGCCTGCACTGCGGTTCGCGTTCAGGCGCGATTCCATCAGACGCATCAGGGACACCAGCACGCCAGATAGTCCGCGATCAAGCGCCCGGCTGGCCAGAGGGGTTACGGACAGCGCCTCCACGTGCTGATAAAATGTCTCGTGATAGTGCCCAAAACCCTCGAAATGCGAAAGGTCTCTGGGGCGTGCCCAGTTGAAAACCGTCAGCACGAGACCCGGAGCCCCGCGCGAGCGGCCTACACGGCTCGTGGCCTGAATATACTCCGAGGTCGTCTTCGGCTGGCCCGCCACCACCATCAGCCCTAGTCGATCCACGTCCACGCCTACGGAAATCATGTTCGTCGCCAGCACGGCATCCAGCGGAGCCTGCACACTACTCCTGACGCGGGCCTTGCGGTCCTCTTCGCGTTGCTGCTGCGCGGCTTTGCTGAATTTCACCTCAAGCCTCTCCAGGATGCGGGGAATCTCCGAACTGGAACGACGCGAGGTCAGTTCATCCACGTCCCCAAATCCAAGCCTGCGCTCGGCCAGCCCGCGCAAGGCCGCCTTCCGGAGCCGCTGCCGGATGTCGTCTTCCAGGAGACGGCGCGCTCCGGCCAATTCGCGGATGGAGTTGAAGTAGCCCGTCAGCGTCATCCAGGGGTCAGCCAGGGTATCGTGCGCGTTGAAGAGCGACTGAGCACCGCCCAGCGCTGCGACGTAAGTCCTCACGAGAGCGCTGGGGAACTTCCGGCCAAAAGCGCAAATTCCGACATAGCGCCGGCCTGGAGACTCCGGCGAGGGCTCCCTGCGGCGAGCGAAGAAACTGTCGGCCATGTCTGTGCCCTGAGGAGGAAAGACTTCCAGCTTCCGGGCAAAGAGTTTGCGGATTTGCTCGTCTGCCCGGCGAATGGTCGCAGTGGAAGCCACGATCTTGGGCCGCACCGTCTTGCCGTCCAGTGCCCACGAACAGAGTTCGTCCACTGCGGTTTCGTAAAGTGCGGCCAGCGTTCCCAGCGGCCCGGAGATCAGGTGCAGTTCGTCCTGAATGATCAGGTCGGGCGGGCGTAGCTGCGGGTGCTCCTCGCGGCTGGTGCGGGGAAGGCCCCGCCATGCGTTGTGCTGACCGGAGTCATCCACATCTGGCGAGAGAAATCCATGCCGGGAACAGAAGCCGTTCACGCGTCCAAAGAGCATCTGCACTTCGCCTCGCCAAGGCATCTGAGCGAACTTATCGACCGTGGCGATCAAGAGTGCCGGGGGGCGTCGGTAGATTTCCTCATCCACAACCATAACCGGCAGGCCTTCCTTGGGTGAGTTCGCCTCGGAGAACAGGCACTCTCCCAGAGGATCGCCGCAATGCACGGCACAGCGACCAATATCCGTCACGCCATGATGCACCTTAATGTGATGCGGCGTGATCTTCGTTCCGCACCACGGGCAGCTCAGCAACTGGTGCGGCGAGCCCCGGCCTGAAGGGTTCCCGTCCAGCATGGCCTTTATCGCCTCATCTGCTGCGGCGAGCGTGTTCGGCGTGGTCTTTGATCCCACCCACAATCCCACCCGGAAAGGTTCAAGTCCCCAGAGCGCGGCATCTTCCCGTCGGATTGCCTCGCACGCACAAATCAGCGCACTGGCCCGCTGGAATTGCTGGAGCGTCAGCAGCCGCAGTGTGTAACGCATGAGCACCGCGAGGCCGTGCTGCGCATCATAGCCTCCTTTGGCCGGATCAAGTCTGCGCATGGCCAGCGTGAATGCTGTCAGGCCCAGATACGCTTCCGTCTTTCCACCGCCGGTGGGGAACCAGAGCAAATCGGCCACGGCATCCTCTCCGCTCCGGTCGGGATGGTGAGGATTGGCGATGGATGCCAGGTTCACCAGGATGAAGGCGAGCTGGAATGGACGCCATGTCCGGTTTGCTGGCACATCGCAGGCCTCCGGGACCAGCCTCGCGTCCGCCTTGCGTTTGCGGGCGAAATCAGTGCGCACGCGCTGCTGCCACATTGCCCTGTTGGCGAATCGAAAGGCTCGCTCGGCGTGCGGATTTTCCGCCAGCGTCACGATTCCTTCGCGGAGACGGACACAGGCCCGGCGGCAACGTCGCACAGCTTCCCGGGCAGCCTCTTCGTGACCGGAGAGATTCTCTGCGGGGTCAGTCTGCATCGATTCCTCCACGGCAATCCAGGCAGCGTAGGCCTGCTCAAGCCTGCCCAGCCCCTCCAGCAACTCTGCCCTGGGCGCTTCCGCGAGGAGTTTCATGTCCAGGAGCACTCCTCCCAGATCCGGGATGTCCTCGGCGGTGGGGGCTGCAAATTGCGCCACGTCTGTGGAGGGTAGGAAAGTGGTTTCCAGCCGGTGTGCCAGCAGCATGCCTGCGTTGCGCTGGGCATCTACCGCGACACCGTGGCCCACGGCGAAGTCAGGCCACTTCCGGTATAGCATCGCCAGAGACTGGAGTTCCTGTCTCGTTACTTCGTCCGCGTGATCATACGAGCGGCGCACCGTCAGTCGCTGCGTGAACACGGCCCTTCCGGGGTGGGCTCCGTCAGTGACTGCCAGCTTTGCCTGAAACAGCCATACTGGGTCCTTGGGTGCCCGCTTCTCTTCCGGTTCCGTCTGACCATTGACGAGGAAAAGCGTCACGATCCATCCAGCCGGTGTCAGCCGTACCTTTCCTTGAACAGTCACGTCTGGAAATTCCGCATCCGGAACCTGCTTCCCGATACCTCCCTGACGCAACGGAATGACCAGGCTTCCTCCAGCAGGCCGTCGCTTCCAGACCCGATAGGCAGACCCATCAGGCTTTGTCTGATTGACGCTCTCCTTTCGTTCATAGCAGCCCCAGATCGCCTCCACGCGAAGCGATTCCACCGACCGCTCCACCTGAAAAGTCAGCCCCATACTGGAAGGGCAGAAAGTCCGCCCCCCCGGCATCACGAAATCAGAAGTCGCATCTTCACCGTCTTCCTCCGCACCTGTGTCTAGGGCATCTGGCAGGTCGGCATCGAGGTCTCGCTCCTCGTCAGCTTCCGCTTCTGGCAGTTCATTGCTCTGGCCATCACTGGCCGGCTGCCGGCGTGAGTCCTCGCTCCGCTGGGGTGCCAGCATCCCTGTCAAATAGCGGTCGCGCACCCGGGATTCCCGCCTGTCGAGTTCCTCCTCCGGGCCGCCAGCAGGGCCAAGAAGGTCACGGATCAGGATTCCGTGCAGATCGTCCCGAATCTGGGTGGGGGATGATGGAAGGAGGCTCATTCCTGACTTTCGCTATTAGCTTCGACAAATTCACCAGCAACGCTACGCAGAATCGTCTTCCCCTGGCCGTTGTCGCCAGTGACAATGTTTGACCGCTCGCCAAACTCGAAGCCGAGTTGTGGCGCAGGGCCGAGGTTCCTGAGTGGCCGTGATTGCAGCATGGTTGAAGGTTGAATTTTGCAGAGCGGGGGCAGAATTCCAGCCGTTATATTGGCCTCCCTGACCGGAACAGGCCGCAATCTCAAATGTCTCGCCCGGAGTCAGCCGCTTTGTGCAATCCGAACTCCGTTGATTCCGAACCGGGTTTTCGGCCCGATTTCTCCCGAACCTTCCAACCGATGGAGTAATTCAGGCATGTCGTTGAGGAGTTCGTGCGGAGGGAGATCACGCCTAGAAAAGGCTTTGCACAACCAGGCATGGACCTCCGGATGAAATTGCACTCCAACCCGCAAGCCGGTTCCCGGAATGATGAATTTCGCCGGACACTCAGCCAGAGTCACCTCCGCGTTCTCGTTGGCGTCTTCATGGCCCCGCGCCCTTTCCACCATGCCAAGAGCAAGAAGATTGGAGTAAAAGTCCGCGATCAACCTTCCAGGGGGAGCATTGGTGCGTTCCTGCCCGGACAATGGCTCTTCCTCCGGATCTTTCCAGCTGAAGCACCAGAGGCCATCCGGTCTGAAATGGGAAAAAGTGGCCAAATGGCGGCCCACTGGAACGGGGTTACCACCGGGAACGGCGACCCGGTCCTTTGTCAGCGCCTGAAGCATCGCAGGTCCATGAGGTCTCGCAAGCTTGGCTGTGCTCTGCATTCTCGAATGTACGCAATCCTCGTTGTCCTTCGCCGTCAAAGAACCGCTGCGCCCCTTGGCTTCCACGATCACATACCGGGCGGCATATCCGCTGCTTGTTTCTAGGCCGAAAAGGTCCGGTCGGGTCTTACCGGCCAAAAGCTCTATGAAACTCCACAGCCGCTCCTGAGTAGCCGCATCTGCTCCAGCTGGATAAATTCCCCCAAAAACCTGTGAAAGCACGGCACCTCTTCTGCTCGGGCGATTCAAGGCACGGCGGGCAGCCGCACCCCATCGGCTGGAGACGGTATATCGTGGAACACCATACTCTGGCCTGGTATAAACATCCAGATGCATCAGAAACGGCATATGCAGGAAGCGTGTGCAGAGCACGCTGGCTGCTGTCATCCCCAGCATGTAGGAGACGCCTACCTTCTCGGAAGGATCGAGTTCTTCGTAGGCGTCACTTCTGCACCATTCACTGCCACGATGAGTAATGGACATGTCCAGCAAAGCGATGCGCCACACGATCTCCCGCCAACTCTGCAGGATGCGATGCGGAGCCGTCAGTTGATCGGCGGAGGATTTCCCGACGCTCACGATGGCGGTCAGTAATTCGTTCCGCGAGAAATCCACTGGTGCATTGCGGGGAACATGCAAGCCAGCGGCAAAATCATAGCTTCTGACGTGTATTGCTGCCATTTCAACAATTGAGGCGCGTGCCACTGGATTTACTCTTGCCCATACTTTTGCTGGGCTTTTTCAATCATTTTAAGAAGTTTCCTCCAGTGTCCTTTAAGCTGCCGCTTAATGGCAGGGCTGTTCAGTTTCCGGGCCGCCCGGAATGCATAGGCTGGGTAGTTGTGACGTCCCACATAGCTGTAGAGGACAAATAGCTTTCTGCGCTTAATGGGTTCTCCTTTACTCCACTTTCGCATGGTCTGCCCTGCCAGTGAGACCCCTCGGTGCATCTTGGTGTAGTAACGGGCGATGCCTACTGGACGCAGCAGCACCCTTGCTCCATCGAATACGAGTCCGAGGTAGGACAATGGCTTGTCGAGCGCTACGCCGGTTCCGGATAAGCTGAAACAATGCTGGGTCGTTTTATCCGGCTGGATCTCCAGTTCCTGCTCGGCGATGCGCTGAGTGACAAATCCAGTCACGTCCTCGGTGATGGCGCTCTCAGGCATTGCGATCAAGATGTCATCGCAGTATCGCCGGTAGAAGCCGCCTCGTTCGCGAACCCAACCTGACAACTCCCGGTCAAACTGGAGCATGTAAAGATTCGAAAGCACAGCGCTCATGGGAGAGCCCTGGGGGATTCCAAAAACTTCCTCGTTGGATTCGATCAGCCCCCCATCCCGGATCAGCTGACGGAACTCCAATGGGGTGCAAAGCCGCGTTCTCCCGTTAGCCTTCGGCTTGTGCTTGCTCACACCCAGAGCGCGGTAAGCAGCATCTCGCCTCACATAGGAAAAGCGGGTGAGAGACTTGAAGACGGCGAAATGATCATCGGGCAGGCGGGGCTGCCCGAGTAGTTCAGCCCATGCACTTTTCAGCCTCGCGTGACTTAGCCGGTCGAAGAACTTGCGGATATCGAACGCGTATGCCTTGCCCGTCCCAGTTTGGCGAATCCAATCGAACACCTCGCCAGCATAGTCCAAGTTGCATCGTCCGGCCGCCGGTCGGAATGCGGTCACATGCTCGCACAGACCAAGTTGATTCAAGCGCTCTTCGTAGCGCGCAGTGAGCATGGCACCATACCATGCGTAGATTGCGGCGTCCTTGTGGGACGCGTAGCAGATCGGGCGATCCTTAGGCTCCCGCTGCTGCAGCTGTCCGGCGGAGTCTTTTTCGACCCTGAGAAGCGTGATGTCGTGCCTCAGAAAGGGAAGAAATGACCAACTGGCGACCGTTTCGGGGGCGGTCGCAATTGCAACGGCAGCTGGTTTGCTGATCGGCTCGTCGAAGTGCAGATAGCCACGCCGACGAAATGGAAAACTAGCTGGAGGTGTAGTCATGAATTGGCGAAACCGGGGGAGTTCGGGTGAAGGCTCTCCCATAGTGCCTCCCCCGGTTTGCCGTGGCTTCCGAGGAAGCCGTTCAGAGAATTGCTTCCCTGTGCCTCAGCACAAAGCTGCTGCTGTATGGTGTCAGCGAGCCAGTCGTAACAGTAACCATGAATATAAATATCCACAATCCGACCATCATTCTCATGATGATCTTGCTTGACTTTGCAAACTGATCCCCGTCGACCGAACGCCGACGGCGGAGAGAGTGTTCCAAAGCGCGATGAAATGTCAAGCATTGGAAATCAGGGGATAGTGTTCTGCGACCAATCACTGAATTGCCGAAACACTCCATGGTAACCGAGTCGCCTGAGAAGATACTCTCTTAGTAAATCCTGCGTGGCTTGATATGCCACGAGTTGGTCGCCATGGGGCTTAATAGAAATTCCGTTGTGCACCACTTCGTTTCGCAGCTCAATAATAGCGGGAAGAGGCGCGGGCATGTTGACTTCTCCAAGCATCTCAGTGAGCAGTGCTGCAAAACCAAGTTGCGGTTCCTTCATGGGGTCGGCCTTCGGTGGCACACTAATCCTTCGCCACGCCGGTTTGTGATACTGATAGCCCCTAGTCTGAGCAAACGTCGATTTGAGACACTCAAGTGTGACGGAGCCAAGCAGTATTTTGACCTCGAATGGCTGACCCGGTAATTGGCTGGTGAGGATATACTCAAATACGATGTGGAGCATTCGAAAAGCACGGAGAACCCGATAGCCCGGCCAGACCTGCGTGAGGAAAGAGGGCAATTGCGAGGCGGAAAGCGCGGGAGTGTTTCCAAGCGCGATACCATGGATCGACCGGCGGATTGACTGGCCGTCGTATGATTCCCCAAAACAATCTACTTGCGAATTGATCGCGAAAGAGAGCAATTCGGCAACCTCCTCAGCCATTTGCTTAACTGCAGCCTTCTTGTCGATTGGGACATCATGCACAATCAACTCCCCGGTATGGAGGGATCGGCCAAAGCAGTCCTTATGCTTCAGGTAAAAAGTCTCGGGGGAGCGTCGTAATTCGCATTTGAAACCTCCAAGCTCGAACGAGATACGATTCCTGATCTTTCCATTCTTGATCTCGGTGAACTCAATGCCGCCGACCGTTAGATTTGCTAAGGGGAACTTATACGGGTGCAATTCAGGGGCGGGAGGTGCGCTGGACTTTTTCTTCATCGGTTTAGGCGAGGGTTGTCGTTTTATCCCAAGTCCACTCCCAAAAACCGCAACTCAGCCTGAGTCGCATCCAGCTTCGGCTGGATGAGCCATGGGGCGTCTTGCAGTTCGGGAGGTGGGGCGGATGTGGTGGTGATGATGTATTGGAAGCCAGGGGACGCGCCGCAGGCGGCTTCCAGTGCTTGCGCGGTCTGGAACAGGGCTTCGTAAATCTCGGGCGCGAGGTCGGATTCTCTCGGGCTGTCGTGGAGGAGGAAGCGGGGATGATGCCCGATGCCTTTGAACTGGCTGATGCAAAGTGAGGCGATGTCAAAGGCCAGCAGTTTGGTCAAGTTGGGGGCTGCACTGTCATAGGAGCCATGGAATTCCAGTCGGGGATCGAGGCTTTTCCCCTCAAACGCCACACGCCCTTCTACCTTCGGGCCAAGCATGGCCTGAACGATCAGATTAAAGAGCTGACTGAAGGAATCCATCGCGTCCCGATGCTGCCGGGACAGCTTCACCAACTCCTCGTCCAGCACTCTCTTTTCTGATGCGAGCGTAGCAACATCCGACTCTAGTTTTGAGAGGGTGTCCGCCGCACGGAGGAACGCCTTGAAAGCCGCATCAAGGTCAGCGGCCTCCTGATTTGGCCTGGCAAGGGTTTCGATCTGGTTGTCCAGCCATTCCCGGTGGGCTTTAGTGCTGGCCTGGGCCGCTTCATGGGCTTTCTTTCTGCTCGCGAGTTCGACATTCAGTTCATCCAGTTCCTTTTTGAGGGCCGCAAGCTGGGTCTTCTGCGTCGAGGCATCGCTGGCAATGGCGGTCGTGGCCTGCTGCACTTCATCATCGTCCGGCCGAGCGGTAATGCATGGGCAGCCCATGCTCCGCGCTATGGGCAGAGGGGTGGAGCAGTGACCGCGGAAAGGAAGGAACTTGGTTGTCGCAAAGGATTGTTGCGCTTTGGCCGCATTGGCAACGGTCGCCTTTACGGTTCCTTCCTTCTGGGCGACGTATCCCTCCACTTCCTCTATTTGCGCTTCCACTGCCCGGACGCTGCTCAGGACTTCGCTTTCGTCACCGATGAGCCTTGTCAATTCGGCGTCGTCTCTCAGACCTTTGATCGCCTCATGCGCCTGGTGGTGGAGATCCGCGACCCGCTGGTTGACGGCATTCTCAAAAAGAAGCTCACCCGGATTTCCCACTGGCTCCTTCAGAAGTTCAGCGAGCCGGTCTCTTGCCACGGAAAAGTGATACTCCTTCTTCGACCTGTCTTTGACGAGTCGTTCATGCTCCTGGGTTTTCTCTTCGCGAATCCGTTGCTTTTTCTGCTCCACATCGCCCACGAGGCCGAGCACCAGCCGCATCAGATTTTCCCGGTCGGGGGCGGTTAATCCCGGACTGTCGGAATCACTCTCCTTCACCCGCCAGTCACTGAGGGAAGCGTAGTGTGCTTCCTGATCCCGCGAAAGCCACGGCAGCAGCAGTGGCCACTCCAGTTTCGTGCCGGAGCCGGAAAGCTCGCGTTCAGGCAGTCCGGAGAACACCGCTTCATTCAGTGCTGCCTCATAGTCTTTGAAACTGGCGGCTCCGCGAGGCGGCGCATCCGGCATCCCATCCAGCAGGCTCGCATCCCTGACAGCCCACGGATGATCGCCCAGTTCTCCCAGCGGACGCGCCACAAGCCAACAAATGCCGGCCACCCACACGTCGGCAAGCACCCAGCCCCGGGGAAATGACTTCCGGAAGCTCGTGCGGAACTGCTGATTGCCTGGCTTTGCATCTCCGAGGGCGTAACGCAGCAGGCGGCAGAACGTGGTTTTGCCTGCGCCGTGTCCCGAGAGCCGTCCTTCCGGTGAGGCCGCAGCTTTGGTCTCCGCCCAGAGAATGTTCAGCCCCTTTCGCAATTCTATCTTCCGCAGGAGGTTCTCCTCCGTTGGCGGCCAACTACGATAGACCGCTAGGCGTTCTACCCAGATCACAGGTTCGGCTGTGCCTGGAGCCGGACGAAGATCGCTGAAAGCCGGGGACGGGCCAAAACTAAGTGGGAATTGTTCTTCGGCGGCCATGACGGTCAGAGGGTGAGCAGGAATTCTTCTATCCCGGCATTCAGAGTTTGTTCCACCGAGTCTTCCAGCACCGGCAGCTCCAGTTCGCCGATTACCCGCAGAGCTATCCATGCATCGTAGCCGACATCATCGGTAGCGGGTGGCTTTGGGCCGTCCTTCAAGGCAAACACGGCGGAAAGACCTTCCCCCTGCACATCAATATTGCTGCTGCCGATGTGGCGGAGAGCGGGAATCAGAAACTCCGGCGAGGCGGCTTCATTCCATCGCGCGGCCCAGGCTTCACTCATCGCTTTGTCTTCCGGCAGGGCCAGACGCACGAGAAGCGAAGGCGTCGTGGCCGCGGCAAAAGCGTCGCGCAGTTTCGGCCACGGCAGGCCTTCGACCCGGCTGGAGAGCAAGGTCGTCACAAGGTTCACCGCATACAGTGCCGGTGTGTCGTGGGCGAAGCGCCAGTCGTCCGGCAGCGGACGCCCGTCTGCTTGCGGCGGGGGCCGCTTCTTGCGGCCGCCTTTAGCCCCAGCGGGTGTCTTCTTTGGCTTGCCCTTCTTCTCGTGCAGGCCGGCGGCGACTTCTTCGGCGTGGCGCTGGTGGTTGAGAGCGAGGAGGCGGTCGAGGACTTCGCGGCGGGCGGTGGGGGAGAGGGTGTAGCGGAGGCCTTGTTTGGTCTCGTGGAAGCCGTGGCCGAGGGCGGTGCCGTCGTTCGCGGCGAGGTCGGTCCAGCCGTAGGCGGCGGCGACGGCGGTGTCGAGTTGGCGATGCAGGGCGCGCAGTTCGGCGATGTCCGCGGCGGTTTCGCCGGGGTTGTGCAAGCGGTTGTAGGTCTTCGTCAGGCCCTCTCCCCGCGCCTGCATCAACTGTCGGCGGTGCTCGTGGTAGCGTTCACCGATGCTCTCAAGGGTGCTGAGGTCGGTGGGGAATGGGAAGGTCTCGCAGCAATCTGTCGGGCTATAATTGAGCCGCGTTTCGAGCGTGGAAGAAAACTCGCGCGTCCAGATTTCATGCAGTGTTGATTGGAGTGTCGCAAAAAAGCCTCCACTATCAGGTACGAATCCACAGCACTTGTGAGCGTAAACGGCGCGCTTAAGAACGAACGATGGCGCCAAGTGCTTTGTGATTATTGCTGTCACAAGAACGCGACGATTGTCTCGTGTCGCCGCGTAAAGCGCTGCTTGTCGTTCCGCGAAAAGCCACCACCGGTCGCGATATGCTGCACGCTTGTTTTGGTCGCGCTCCGGCTTCGCCAGCTTCTCGACAACTTCCAGACAATCCGGGAAGTCAGAAGCAACTTCACCGTTGTAGTCAGACGGCACGCGACCGGTTCGTAGCCAAGCCTCGCGCTGCTTTTCGCTCGAGTCGCGCCAGCTTCCCTGCGCACTGCGGTCGAGTGGCCAGTCGTGGAAATTGATGACCCAGCGGCTTGGGCTCTGGTCGGGGCGCGAGTTGAGGTCTTCCCCATTCAGATATGGGAAAAGCACTGCGCGGTTACGCTCATCGCGCGCGATGAGCGACTGGGCCTGCTCGAGTGTTAGAACGAACCCCATTCCGAGGACAATTGAACCTATGAAGGATTTTCCGGCATTGGCAGTGAGACGGAATGGCTTCCCACCCGCGCGACCCGGTTCTGTGAGAAAAGGCGTGATGCCGTCTACGGAGCGGTCGTCGAGGCTCCATTCACCGCTCCACGATCCTCGGCGCAACCACACGTATGCAACTTCAAGCGCGGCAACGCCGGGCCACGGGCGCGAGGGCACAGCACGGGGGATATGCGAGCCAGCGCTAGCGATTTGTTCCAAGCCGACTTCCCGCGTGTCACCTTGCGCGATGGTGTTGGTTCCAACGAGGCCGGCCATGCCGTAGGTGGAATCGAGCATCGTGTGGACGCGAAGGAAAAAATATGCGCAAAAGTCAGCGACACCGCTTCTTCCCCGCGCGACATTTGCCACGAGGAAGTCCCGATAATCGGTGCCGAGCTCACCGGTGATTTTCTTTCCGCCCATGAACGGCGGATTACCCACGAACGCATCGAAGCCCTCAGGCGCTTCGCCTTCCTCGGTGCCGAAAACCTCCGGGAACTCAAGCGGCCAGTGGAAGGGGCGGCGTCCGCGGAGTGCTTCGCGGGCGAGGCGCTGGAAGTCGGGAAGGTCTTTGTTCCAGCCTGCCATGGCGTGATTGGCGGCGAGGGCGCGGCGGGTGTCCCAGCCGCGGTCGCCGGGGCAGTCGAGTTCGGCGGCGATGAGGAAATCGGCGGTGGCGCGGAGTTTGGCGAGGGCGGTCTCGGCCTGCCGGTGAAGCGATTCCTTCTGCTGAAGCTGCGAGGGGAGATCGCTGGGTAGGGATTCCAACTGGCGGCGGAGGTCCGTAGCTTCCTTGATGTGCCGCCAGAGGTTGGCGGTATCGAGGAGCGGTTGGGCATCGTCGGCTTCTCGGAGCGAGAAGCGTTCCAATTGCCGGACATGGCTGATGCCGAGGAGGGAGTCGCCGGGCTTGAGGGCGTGGTCGAGGAAGTTGAAGGGGCGGTCTTTCTGGACGGTGATGAGCCAGAGGGAGAGCTTGGCCATTTCCACGGCCATGGGGTTGATGTCCACGCCGTAGAGGCAGCGGTCGGCGATGCAGCGGCGGGCGATGGCGAGGCGTTCCTCGGCATCGGCGGGGAGGAGTCGCTCGCGGGGATCGCCGTGGGAGAGGCTGCCCTCCGGGGTGGTGATGAACTCGCCGGGATGGGTGGTCTCGAGGCGTTCCCATGCCTCGACGAGCTTTTCCGCGAGGTAGCGGCAGGCCTGGACGAGGAAGGCCCCGGAGCCCATGGCCATGTCGCAGACTTTGAGGGCGAGGATTTCGGAGGGGGCTTTGAGTTCCCATTTTTCCTGCGGCCAGCCATCCGCGGGGCCGCGATAGACGAGGGGATCAAGCGTGTGCTGGACGATGGGCTCGGTGAGGGTGCGGGGCGTGTAGTGGGTGCCGGTGCTGCGGCGGTCGCTGCCGGGGCCGGTGTAGAGGCTGCCGGTGAGGATGATGACGGGGTGGCCGAAGGAATCGGCCCGCAGGAGCGCGGCGAAGGGGGCGATGCGGGCGGCGAGAGCAGGATCGTGGCCGCAGGCCGGGAGGATGGCTGATATGTCCGGCTGGATGCCGGCCACGGGAGGCGGGACGCCTGCCTTGCCTTTCCCGCGGCGGGGCTTTTCGCCGGTGAGGGCATTTGCTAGCGTGGCAGAGGAGCGTCCGGTTTTCTCCTCCAGGAAATCGAGCAGCGCGGTGCCGCTTTTTTCCGCCAGGGTTTCCAGCTCGTGGAGGGGGATGGCGGGGTCGCGGCCTTTCGCGCCCTGGAGGCCGAGAATGACGCCGGTGGCGCGGCGGGCGGTGTGATCGAGGAGGCCTTCGTAAACGTGGCCGATCTGCTCGATGTCGAGGGCACGGAAGCTGAGACGGCGGGCTTCCGCCGGGCCGCCGCCGGGGACTTTGACGCGGAGCACCTGGAGGGCTTCCAGGAGGTGAAGGACGACGCGGTTGTTCACCGCGAGGGGCTGCGCGGGAACGTCGCGCCAGCGGGTGCCGGCCGGGCGGCCTTCCAGGAAGGGGAAGCGGTCGGGATCGAAAAGCGTGCCGCCGTAGGCCGGGAGGCGCATGGCTTCGTGCTCCACACCGCCATGCACGGCGCGGAAGGTGGCGAGCAGGCGGCACCAGGCATCGGAGCGGCGCTCCAGGATTTCCTCGCCGTGGAGATCGGCGTAGGCGCGGAGTTGATCGCAGAGAGTGGAGACGGCGTAGTGGTCGTCGTAGAAGCGGTCGCCCAGCAGGAGGAGGCCGCGCTCTTCCGCCGCGAAGAGGAAGACGAGCCGCATCATGACGGTGAGGGCGCTCTCGTAGAGGGCACGCTCCGGGACGCCGGTGAGGAGCTGGCGCTCGCTGGCGGCGTCGAGTCGGTCGAGGGCCTGGATGAGCACCTCCACGGCCTGACGCACCTGGAGGCCGAGCTGGTCGGTGACTTCCTGCTGATCCTTGCGGCTGGCGTCGAGGAGGGCGGCGAGGGTCTTGTCCGCCGCGACGCCGAAGAAGCGGGAGACGGTGATCAGGCTGCGGAAGGCGCGCAGGGTGATGCCTTCCTGAAGCCAGAGATCGGCGAACCATGACGCGAAGCCGCTGGGCTCCTTGTCCTTCACGTGCACGAGCATCCACTGCTCGCCATTGGTGACGAGACCGAGGGGCACGCGGGTGGCGCGGAGCAGCTCCGCCATGCGGGTGGCGGGTGAGGCTTTCCAAAGGTGGCCGGGGAGCGCGGATTCCAGCTTCACCGCAGGCGGGTGCAGGTGAATGAGCATGACGGGCGGCTGGCCGGCATCGCGGTGCCGCAGGGCGAAATCGGGGCGCAGGGTCTCGCCATGAACGGGCTGCGGAGCCTCCAGACCAGGCGGGAGCGTCTGGCCTTCCAGAATGAAGTCCGCCGGCCAGCCGAGGAAATCAGTGAGGACGTGCAGAAACCACTGGCGATGCGCACTGAGAGCCGCCGGGCCGGAGGCGGCGGCCTGCCACGACTCATAGGCCTCGCGGAGCTGCTGGGCCGCTGCAGCATCGCGGGCATCGAGCCCCTGCGGAAAGGTCTCCATGAGCACGGGCACGGAGAGGAACGGCCCCGACTGCTCGACGAGGGATAACCATTCGGCATGGTGGCGGGCGATGCTCATGCGCGCCCTCCCTTCAACTGCGCCACGGCGGAAGCCGGAACGAGAAACGTGACCGCGAGCGGAAACAGGCGCGGCTGCGGCGTGGCGAAGCGGCGGCGCAGATTCTCCTGCTCGCGCGCGAGTTCATCCGGAATGGAGGCGAGACGGGTGCGGAGGGCATCAATGTCGCGCTGGCGCTGGTCGCGCTCAAGACCGGTGAGTTCTTTGACAAAATCGAATTCGGTCTGGGGGTTGGAGACTTCCTTGAGCACGCCTTCGATGGAGCGCTTTAGTTCCTCCATGATGTCGGCGAGCTGGGTGCATTCCTTTTCGGCACGCTCGTCGAGCGTCTTCTGGAGGTTCTTCGTGCGGTCGGTCATGCGGGCTTCGAGGGACTGCATGAGCGGAGCGCTGAGCTTCGGCCAGAGGTTGCGGAGCGTGTCTTCGATGAAACCGGGAACGGCCTGCGGAAGGGCGGAATCCCATGCGGCGCGGGCTTCGGTGACACTGAGGCGGCTGAAGCGGCCTTCCTTGATGAGACCGCCGGTGAGCAGGATTTCCTCGTGAAGCCGGTGGTGATCACCTCCGATGACGATGAGCCGGCCATGCGCACACACGGCAGGGCCAGGCAGGATATGATCGGGAATCATGCGGGCGGTGACACGGTGGAGCTTTTTCGTCTGGCCCTGTGACCAGACTTCTGCGCGGAGCAAGCGCAGCGCCATCTGCACCAGCCGGTGGCCAAGGTGGCAGAGCACCACATCGTCGCGCCCGGCTGCCAGATTCGGATCGAAAATGAGTGGCCGGATGATGCCGGTATGAGGGTGAGCAAGCCCCTGCGCGCACTGCCCCCAACTGCCACGTATGGGCGGGAGAATGAATGCACCGGGAATGTGCGGGTCAGGCTGGAGGGTCGGCTGGCCGGCAAGCTCCAAAGCGACTTGCACGGCGGAGAGCACGTTGGCAGGCGTGATGTGTAGCTCGCGCTGCGACTCGTGAAGCTGGCCGACGAGCTTTTCGAGCTGGCTGCGCAGCTGGCGTTCGAACTTGAGCAGCTTGCGGATGGGTTCGGAGTCCTTTTCAGCGCGGCTGGTGTCCAGTTTGCTGCGGTGGCCGAGCATGGCTTCCTCCACCTGATCAGCGATCACAGGGCCGACCTTGCCGAGGTCTTCGCGGATGGTCTCAACTTTGAGCGCGGCGCGGGCGAGGAATTCGAGGTCGGCCTCAAGCTGGCTGGGGGCCGTGCCGGGCGTGGCGGCATCGAAGCCCTCGCCGACAAAATGAAAGATGCGGACTTCTGCGGCCTTTTGACCGTGGCGATCCACGCGGCCATTCCGCTGCTCCATGCGCGTGGGATTCCACGGGATCTCGTAATGAATGAGATGCGAGCAGAAGTTCTGGAGGTTCAGGCCCTCTGAGGCCGCATCCGTAGCCAGCAGGATGCGCACAGCGGACTCGTCGGGGTGGGTCTGGAAGGCGGCTTTCACTTTCTCCCGCTCATCAAGAGGCATGCCGCCGTAGAGCATGAGCAGGCGTCCATCTCCTGCGAACCCGCGGCTGGCGAGCAGGTCGTGCAGCCACCGCTGGGTGGCGCGGTATTCCGTGAAGATGATGACGCGGTGGTTGTTCCAGGCGCGGCCCGATTTGAGGAAACTCTGGAGCCAAGATAGGAGGGCATTCGCCTTGCTGTCTGCCGCAGCGGCGGCACTGCTGGCCCACTTTTGGAGCTGCGAGAGCAGGCGCTTCTCATCCGCCGAAAGGGAATGCGAATGCTGCGAGGCTGCCTCGATGGCCTCCAGGGTGGCCTGTTCATAGTCCTCATCATCCGCGAAATCGTCCTCGGCATCGGCGACCTGCTGCTTCCACGCCTGCGAGCGGTCGCTGGCATTCAGGCCGGCGGAAAGAGCGTGCTTTTCCAGAGTAGTGACAAAGGCCGCAGGCGAGGAGAAGAGCCGCTTCTTGAGGAGCTTGAGCACGAACTCTGTGGCCATGCGCTCACTGCCATGACCGGCGGACTTCTGACGGCTCGCGGCATAGTCCTGAAGCGCGGCATGGGCAGCGCGCTCGGCTTCCGTGTAGGGGACTTCGATGTGGCCGACGTTACGCTCGGCAAACCTGCGGGATCCGTCCCAGCGGGTGGTCAGCTCTGATTTGAGCCTGCGCACCATGACGGCATCGAGTTGAGCGCGGTGGGGATCCACGCCGCGGTGGAAGCGCTGATTGTCGATCAACTCCAGCAGGGCGGTGAAGCTCTCGCGGTATCCGTTGTGCGGGGTAGCGGAGAGGAAAAGCTTGTGCTCGAAGTGAGGCGCGATGGTGCGGATGGCGGCGGTGCGCTGGGAGTCGGTGGCATATTTCCCCCGGCCCGACGGAGCGACATTGTGGGCCTCGTCCACGATGAGCAGGTCGTAGTCCCGCGGATAGGTGCGCCCCGAGAGTGCCTCGCGCCAGAGACGGAGCGGACGCTCGCGTTTCAGGAAGTCCAGCGAGGTGATGAGCCGAGGAAAGTGCGTCCACGGATTGACCCGCAGCCCTCGGCGGCGGCGCAGTTCGCGCAGCAATTCGGTGTCCACGATGCGGAAATCGAGGCCGAACTTATCGCGCATTTCATCCCGCCACTGGATCTGAATGGAAGACGGGCAGACGATCAGGATGGTGCGAACCCGGTGCCTCAGGATGAGTTCCTGCGCCACGAGGCCGGTCTCAATGGTTTTGCCGAGGCCCACATCGTCGGCGATGAGCAGGTTCACCCTCGGCATGGAGAGCGCGCGAACGACGGGATCGAGCTGGTAGTCGTCCACTTCGATGCCGCTGCGGAAGGGTGATTGGAGCGTCTTGTCGTCCGCCTGAGAGACCGATCCCCAGGCGGCCGCGTGCAGAAAGGCATCGAAACGCTCCGGAAGATCAAAACCGTCTGGCTCCGGGAACTGTGCGTGCTGATGAGCCGCCGCGCCCGCTTCGAGTTCCCAGATGACCTGAAGCTCCTCCCCGAGCCCTTCGTCTTCCACAGAGGAAAGCCGGACCACATGCTGAAGGCCCGCGGGAGACGCCGCGACAGCTGAAGCCACACGGTCCAGCACCACAAATGGGCGCTGCCGCACGGTGACGATCTGACCGGGTTCTGGAAGGGGGCGTTGATGCATTACAGGCAGATTCTCCGTTAGTCGGATGCCGCTGAACTGTCACGGCGAAATATTAACATCTCCGCGCCATGAAACTGCCAAAATAATCGAATGCGACTCCGATCACTTACTCACTGCCTGATTTGCGTTCGTGGAAAAGCTCCAGTGCTTTCAGGAACGGCTCGTTCAAGTCCATGCCGGTGTCGGTGTCGGGATAGAGGCGTTTGAGGCCGGCGAAGAGGAGGCACATGAGTTCGAGACCGGTAAAAGACTCGCCGGGGAGGGACTTCAACGTGTAGCGCCTGTCCGGGTCGGAGTAATTGATGCCGGATTCGCCAGTGCGGCCGACCTCGAAAGTGATCTCCTGGATTTTCTCCGCGGGGAGTTTGTCGTGGCGTTCGAGGGCGCTCAGCAGATGGCAGACGGCGGCGGGATACTTCTCGCGGAGCAGGGCTTCATCGCTGACGCCTTCGCGGGGGGAATCGGGAGTGGAAACCGGCGGGCTGTTGTCGGGTTTCCATGCATACCAGCCCTGGATGCCCAGGATGTCGGCGAATTCATCCACGAGAGTGAATTCGTCGCCGGGGGCGAGGTGGTCGGCGCGGGTTAGCCAGTGCCGGTAGAGTCGCTGGGCGGTGGCGAAACCCTCCATAGTGCGATAAGGCTCGGCGAACGCCGAAGCGCCGGAGAAAATGGCATCCATGCAGAGGCAGTAGGCACCGTTGAGGGCGAGCACCGCATGATAGATGCGATGCGGTGTGATTTTGGCGATGTCGGCGCGGGTATTCGCCTTGAGCGCTTCCCCGGCCATGACACGGACGGAGAGGAGTTGCGCGGGTCGGAGCACCGGGATGGTGCGGTGCAGGTGGCGCTCGATGAGCATGTCCTGCGGGCAATTGTAGAGCAGGCCGCAGAGGCCGCTAATGAGCGAATTTTGCAGCCCGGAGATTGAGTGGTCGGGGTATCCTGCCTGTCGGAGCTTTCCGGCATGGGAAGCAATGGCGCGCAGGGCGGTTTCGCTGGTGGCCGGATTCGTGGTGAAAACGCGGTTCCGGCCGGCGGCGCGGGCCTCGCTTTCGAGTTTGATGTGAGTGAGTTCGTGCGCCTGCAGGTGGCTGAGCAGGTCTGATGGATAGCCCTCTCGCGGAGGGTCAGCAGATGGTGATCGCGGCCGTGACGCCACGCGAGCTGCATCCGGGCACCAGTGCTGTCCTTGAAGGTGCCCTCCTCAATGATGACGGGGAAACCCGAGAGCCGCTCCATGTCGGCCCGGTAGTTCTGGAGCGTCTTGAATATCTCCGACTGGTCGCGCGCGGCGAGGTCGGTCTGGGTCTTCACAAACAGGCGGCATGCCTGCTCATAGACGGAACGGGTGCGGGCGTCCTGATGCAATCCCATGCCGAAAAGCCGCTGGAGGCTGGCCGCGGCTTTGTCAGCCATGCCGGCCCGGTCATAGGCGACAGCCTGACCGTAGTAGGGATTGGCCAGATCGGGCTGGGCGGCGATGGCCTTATCGAAGAGGGCAATGGCTTCATCATGACGGCCCTGCATCTGGGTGATGGCCGCCAGACTGTTGAGCGCCCATGCATTGCCGGGCTGAAGGGCTATCGCTTTGCGGAGGAACTTTTCGGCGGTGTCGGGATCCTTTTTGTGCCCGAGGTAGAGGTTCCCCAGTACGACCCAGTTGGCGGCATCGGCGGGATCAAGGCGAAGGACTTCGATGAGGTGATTGGTCGCGCCTTCCACGTCACCGGTTTCCATGCAGCACATCGCCAGATCACGGCGGGCGCTGTGCAGAGAAGGCTGAAGTTGCAGCGCGCGGTTCAGCAATTCGATGGCGCGGCCGAATTCGCCGCTGGCAGCGCGCTTTCCGGCCTTTTGTGCCAATCGGGCAGCTTCGGCCTGGGCAGCGTTGGATTCCTCCGGAAAGGAAATGACGACCTCATCGCCCTCGACGGTGACCCCAAGGGGCTGGGGAAGAAAAGCGAACTGCTGAAGCACCATTGGCGTGAGCATCACCGCGTCGGCAGCCCCGGCGGCGGGGGCCTGCCCGTCAAACTGGTAAAGGTCGGCAATCTTGAGGCGGATACTTCGCATGGAGGGGAAATCGGCAGCCAAGAACTCCGCGATAAGGAAGCCTGCCAGGGGAAATGCGTCAGAGCGACAGCGCCGCTTGCTCCCGCGCAGGCCGCGAAATTGCGATGGCAGAGACCGTCCGGGCCTGCACTAAGTGCGGGAACATGAATGATCCTTTGATGCTCGTCTTTCCCCGGGAAGAAGTGGAGTCCCTGAATCTCAGGCCACTGCTAAGGCGGTTTTCCTTCCACCGGCTGCCCGTCGGACGTGAACTGGCGGGCATGATGGACACGTTCCATTTCGCCGTGCACGGATTCGATGACGATCCGCACGAGGTTTACGCCATCGAGTCAGTGCGCCAGTATTATCAGAAGCTGCACAAGGAATGGCCCTACGCTTTCTATTTCTGCGACCTCCGCGGAGAATCGCTCATGATGCTGACGATGTGCTGCCTGAACAACCTGTCCGGCCGGAAGCGCGAGGGCGAACCACTGGCTCAGGTGGAAATCGACCCGATGGAACTGCTCCAGTTCATCATGGCCGGCTGGGCACCAATGAATGAAATTTGTGAACGTGCGGGGCTTTCAGAGCGGGCTATCTACGATCGCTCAAAGGCAATCATGCACTACTACAATCTGCCCTACGACGTGCCGCCGCCCTGAAAGCAGCAGGCAGGTAAAATTGGTGCAGCGTTTTCAATCCGAACCGTTCGTCTAATGACGCGACGCAAGCTTCAGTGAGCAGACGGAACGGGGACAGATAAAATTGTCCACCACTCCGAGTGCGGAAGGTGCCGAAGAATAGTGCGGGAGTCGGTTTGCGCGCAGAATGGTTTCCGCGCTACAATACCAGTAATCATGCCAGAGCTATCCAAAGCACAATCCACACAGCCATCGCGCTTCATCGCGTTCTTCGATGAGTGTGGAGATCATTCGCTGGCGAAGATTGATGCGGATTTTCCGATCTTCGTTCTGGCCCTGGTGATCGTGGAGAGGGAATCGTATCGGGACGCGGTTTTACCCGCGATGAACCGGCTCAAGCTAAAGTGGTTCAATCACGAGGGAATCAACCTGCACAGCCGCGACATTCGCCTGAGCACCGGGCCGTTTCAGCTTCTGCGCAATCCTGCGCTGCGTCCGCAGTTCCTGAGCGACATGAGCGAGTTGGTGGACGGCGCGCCGTTCACTCTCTTTATTTCCGCCATCCAAAAGCAGACGCATCTTGATCGCTACGGCGTGAACGCCGACAATCCTTACGACCTCGCGTTGGTGTTCTCGATGGAGCGGCTGATTCATTTTCTGCGCGCAGAAGGGGAGACGGAGTTGCCCATCGTAGCCGAGGCACGGGGGCGGCAGGAGGACAATTCGTTGGAGAAGACTTTCTATCGCATCCTCGCTCAAGGCACGCGATTTCGCCCCGCAGAGGAGTTCCGCCGGTTGAACCTGTCGCTGACTTTTCAGCCGAAGGTGAACAACATCGCCGGGGTGCAGTTGGCGGATTTGTGCGCGCATCCGTGCGCTCGGCACATCATCAATCCACAAAAAGAAAACCGCGCCTATGAGGTAGCGCGGCGAAAGGTCTATGAGCGTGACGGGGTGTCCGGCTGGAAAGTTTTCCCCTGAAAGCTCAAACGGGCGTCCCCGTGCTTGCACAGGGAGCGCCCGCCGACCGAGAATGCTCAGTCCGCATTTATCGTATCATGCCCGTTGCGAAGCGCAAGCCCCGGCTGGGGATAAGTAGCACGCCGCCCGAGGAGGGCGGCTTTTTTCATTTCGCACGGTCAGCCAACGGCGGTAGAGCCGGGAAATGACGACGCGGGCCAGTGGGGGAGGCGTGTCCGGCTCCGCCGCGCGGGGGATGACGGTGCGGGACGATTCCGGCGGGCGGGCGGGGGGGCGGCAGTGTCTTTCCGGCGGGTTCTCAGAACCCTGAGACCGGAAAGAGTCTGCCGCGGGGAAGTTGGCTGGGATTCGGTCGTAAGCCGTTATGGAGATGACCTGCACGGCCTGGCGATGGCTCCTGTCCGGGGCACGGGCGAGAGGGGGCTGGCCCGGAGCAGGAACAGCGACTGGCGGTGCAGCTATTTTCCGGAAGTGGGGGGCCGCAGTGTTCGCTGCGGTAGCGAGGCACGAGCTGCGAGGCGAAGTCTGCGGCGCGGGGGATGGGGGAACGAATTCGGATATCCGAAGTGGCAATGCCGGAGCCTGCGCCGCGAGGCGCTTTTCTTCAATGCAGCAGCTGACCGCGCCAGTCGTCCGCTGCTGCTGCGCAGCTTTCGCCCTTCTTAAAGGGCGTGCGGGTCGTGACCGAATGGGAGAGTGGTGAGCTGGTAGTGTCCTAGAGGAATCCGTGTGCCGTGTGAAGCTGGTAGTGACCCCGCACGTGTGAAGGGCGAACGGCTCCGGCGATTGCCGGGCCGGGAGCGGCCGACTTCGCGCTGTTTGGTCATCGGAGTGTTGGCTAGACATCACCGTGACCCGTTAGCCGGAGGAAAAAGCGCGAAGTCGGGCGTTCAGCCCGAACACGTGCGGGGAGCCCGTAGCGCGCTGTTAAGCCGCGTAATGGTCGGCGCGCTCAGTTCGCGCCCCTGCATACCATGTATGCGGCCCCGTTTGCAGGGGAGCTGCTTAAAAGTGTCGCACAATATATGTTGGTGCAGTGGCAATCCAAAAGCGGCCCAGTTGAGCCATGGATTGCCAGCGCCAGTCCTCAGCAGCAACTCACTGGCGCAAAACATTGCCGATGGTGTAAAAGACAAATCGCCGCAGCTGCACTGCGGCGATGTCCTTTAAGAATGGCCCGGCTTGATGAGTAACCGGAAGCGTGGCGTGAGTTCAGGAGAGGGAGTTCAGGAGATCGCGAACCACAGCCCGCATTTTTTCGCGGGCCTGTGGAGTATCCGGGCCTTTTACGGTAGCCGTGTAGCCGTCCCGTGATTCGGTGAATGTCCTTGCTGCCGGACGCCGTGAACTGGATTGAGGCGCGACAGTTTTCCGCTCTGCGATGCGCCGGCGGATGATCTGGCTCCCCTCCCCTGCCAAAATGGCTTCAATGAGTTCTGTCTGGAATGCCGGGTCGTCGGCATGTGCCACACGCATGACCGTGTCATATGGCACGACTCGTTCAGCGGTGCGAAGTCGCTCCTGCAGTTTAGCCGGCAGAGTCAGAATGCGCAGCATGTCGCTGACCCATGCCTCCCGCATGCCAAGGAGCCGGGCGAGGTCGCGCTGGCTGCGGACGCCCTCCCCTTCCCCCAACAGCCGATGCAGGGTTTCGGCCACTTCCACTGGACTGACAGCCTCACGCTGAATGTTGGAAATGAGGCTTTTCAAACGCCGTGAGTAATCATCCTCCGGGTCGCGCACGAGGACTTCGATTTCAGTAAGGCCAGCAGCCCTGGCAGCACGATAACGGCGGTGACCGGTGAGAATGCGGTAGCTCTCCCCTTCAGGGGTAACGGTAATCGGTTCGACGATGCCATGGAGCTTCACGCTCTCGATCAATCCCTCCATATTGCGAAAAACGCGCCGTTCGTTTTTCGGATCCTCCATAAGTCTGGTAATCGAAACGACGAACCGGCCTCTGCGGGGAAGGTTTCCAGTGAGGCCCTTCCTCACGAGATCCAGCCTGCTCATACCTTCGGGTAATTTCATAAAAATGGTTCAGAGCCGGTGTCTGCCGGTTCCGTTTGGGCAGTTCGCCCGTTAATGAATAATTCTCGCACCTCATCGGTGAGCGCGGCCATGTCCTGCGCTCCATTCGAGAGCGGCCGGTAGTGGAAGATGCTGCCACCGTTTTCATCCACCTGCGCAAGCCATCCACAGGTGCGGATTTCACTGCGGGCGATGGCCAGCCCGTCGGCTTCCAGCATAGCAATGACGCGGCGGCGGTAGCCGGGCAATCGGGTCAAATTGCTCAGAACGTGCAGCAGCCTGAAATCGCCGGTGGGCCGAAGCCGCATAAGTAGCTTGTAAACGCTGGCGTAACTCTTGACGGCTTTGGTGCTCTCAAACGGGATCACAAACGCATCCGCCGGAAAGATAGCGTTTTCCATGATCGGAGAGATTTGATTGGGTGAATCAATGACCAGCCAGTCGAAGCGGTCAGCGATGTTCTCCTGAGCGATAAGCTGCGAGAGCATGGCCGGGTAGCCTTCGCTGTGGCTGATCTCGCGGCCGAGGTCTTCGAGCCCGTCGGCACTGGCGACAAACCAGAGGTTCTCGTAGCCGGTGGACTGAATGATTTCGCTGAGGGTTTGCGCTCCGGTCAATGCGGTGACCAGCGTGCCCTGCGGAGTGAGACCATCGCCCGCAGAAAGCCATTGGGTGACCTGGGCCTGCGGATCAAGGTCCATGAAGAGCGTGCGGCCATACCGAGCCAGCCCGGAGGCAAGACTCATGGCGATGGTGCTTTTGCCGCACCCGCCCTTCGCGTTAATGACGGTGATGATGTTCATGGTGTTGTTAAAATGATTGGCTGTTAAAGGTGGCGTCCCATGCTTTGAAGTTTGGAAGGCCAAAGAACTCACGGGCGGCAGTCAGTTGAGAGGATTCGGTATCGAAGAGGCTCGCGGCTTTGCGGTCCCACGGATGCGGTGACGCACTCAGCCTCCGGCGCTGCTCCTCCCTCTGTGTCGTGAACTGCACGAGTGCCTCAGGCTGCTCCCGGCGAATGCGTGCCAATTCCGCCTCGAGCCAAGCATGCCAGATGGGGCGCAGGCTTTCCTCGCGGGCAGCGTGCCGGGCTTCCGCTTCGACGGCTGCCGCGGCTCTGCGGTCACGTTCAATTTCCGACAGCAGCTTGTCGCCCAGCAGCCGAATCGCGAGCTGAAGGGATGGAAACGGATTTCGCTGCCCGCGGGCCAAACCGGCCAGAGTCCGAGCCCAGTCGCTGATGCACTCCCGCCCGGCGACGGCTAGCAGCCGCTGCACCAATGCCGCTGCCATTTCCGCATCGCGCGGCGACGGCTCATTCACCGGCTCGCCCCGATTGCCGCCGAACGCCGCGTAAAAGTGCCGTGCAAATTCAAAGCCCGGCGTGCCGGTGAGTTCGGATATCCGAAGTCCCGCCGGGGCCGGCCAGTCGTTTTCCAGAGCCTTCCGCAACATCGCCTGTGGTCGCCGCGGTGCGCGGTTTGGTAGCCATGCGATTTGCCTCTCAATGGCCTCCAGCGAATAGCGGCCCGCCAGTTCCTCCGCCGCAGCCTCCGTGAAGCCCGCTGCCTTCAGCTTCTCAACAGATTCCAGGTTCGCAGCCCCGCTGTTTACTGTTTCCTTTTTAGGTTTCGTTTTAATACTGGTCCGGTTTTCCGACTGAACGACTGGTGCGGAAATCTGACCGTTACTGGTCTGATTTTCCGACCGATTCCGCACTGGTTCGATTTTCTGACCGACCAGATAATCGGCCCAGCGCAGGGCATACGTTGCAGCTTTCCGTTCGTGTCCATAAGGACTGAAAATACCGTCCTCCAGCCGGAGAATGTATTGGCGCTGCTGCGCGATGCGCAGCGCCTTCGCCAGATCCGAGCGGCTACCAAATCGGGCGTAATTCTGGATCTGCTGGTAGGAAAGCGCGACTTGCTGCCTGCGCTTTCCATGCTTCGCCTGAAACCCGATGCTGTGACGGATGATAGAGGCTACCACTTTGATCACTGAAAGCGGTTCCCGGGGAACGACCACATCGAAAAACTCATTTGGAATGTCCGTCCGGTTTCCTTCACCTTCAAAGAATCCACGAAATTCCGCTGGACGAGTAGTGTAGGGAGCGTCGCTCCAGCGCAAGGAGTAAAGCGCCGATTGTCCTGAATCGTGAGCCATACGCGGCCGGCCTTCCCGGACACATTCAATCATCCTTCCTGCAAGTGCTTCATCGAGTGCGCTCCGGATCATGTCCCGGCTGACTCCAGCCTTTCGCTCCAGTTCGGAGTAGGAAACCTCTATCTGCTCCTCCTGAGGATTGCCGCTGGCGTCGCACCACCCAAGCGTCTTGCGCAGGAGAAAGGCGACAATCCGCACCACGCCACGCGGGAAGTGAGGCACCACCACGTCAAAGAACTGGTTCGGCGTGTAGGTCGTATTCGAGGTTGGTGCCTTGAAGCCGGCAAACTCAAAGACCGTGCCGGATTTCTCCGGGGTTGTTACTGACAATCGGGATTGCGCCGTGCGCCAGTCCATAGCCGTGCTCAGGCCCGGATCACCGGTTCCTTGCGCTGCGGCACCTCGACCTTGTGCTGCTCCGACACCCAGCGCGCATACCAGCGCAGGATGGCATTGATCACAAAACTGCGGCTGCGCTGCTGCTCCCGCGCCAGCCGGTCCACAAACTCCATCATGTCACTCTCAAATTTTACCCCCGCGGATTTCCGCTCAATGTAATTCATACCTGCATTGTAGCACATCGACCAGCCAGTGTGTCACACCGGGCCTGTGGATAAGTCCTGCAAGATCTTCAGCTGTTTCGGATATCCGAAACATTTTCTGACTTGAGCACACCTTGCAGCCATAGCCAGTAGTTAAGGCTTTTTTAAACTGAGCCCCGGAGGCTTACATAAGCGTAGGCAACCGCAATCAAGCAAAATATCAGCGCCAGAAAAATTTAGCCATTTACTTCTTTCACGTGCGGCCAAGTGGCAATATATTTACCATTTACAGGAGAACATGCGTGACACAATGAAGCGACCGGAAAAAATCTTTTTTCGAGGCTCCGAATACCTAGTTTTATAGTTGAGTTAACGCGGATCTCACCGCCGCGGCTGCGCAGATTGCGCCGGCTCCCACGACTGTCGTAGCCCTTATCTCCGACGATCGGCGATCACGCAGTCAAGCAGATCGGCGGTGAGATCGTGTGTTGAGGTAAATTTATTGGCGTCGCCGCCGGTGAGAACCATTTCCCCACCAACCGCAAAAGAGCATCGCACACTACACGGAACTTCCTGTTGCGTCCGCCGCAGGACCGGCCAACAGCATAGGCCGCATGGTCCTTGGAGGGGTTGGCTTACTGATGGACATTGCCGTGAGTGCAGTCTTCAAAAACCACTTCGGCATTTCTTCCCAGCTGCAACTGCTTGTTAAGCCAGTCACATTACCCGTTCGAGCCCGCTCTGAAATAATTAAATAGAGCACAGCTCATAACAACTTAAAGAGGATAAAGGGTGGAGGAAGGCTTCGAAGTTTTCGATATAGCGCTCGTAGCGGACGGTAAGGCGGCGGCAGAAGCCCGGCCATGAAAAGAGCCGCTCGACTTTCCATCTTCGTTTGTAGCGGCGCAGTTCACGGCCGTCCTGGGTGCGCCGGGTGCCGGTGCGGTTGGGCGAGATCATGCGGATGCCCATAGCCGCCATTGCGGCATCCAGCGGATTGCTGTTGTAGACTTTATCGCCAATGAGGCGCTGTGGCATGGCGCTGGTAAAGCGGCTGCGGACGGTCCGCACGGCAAGCTTCACCTCGGCGGGCGAAGCGCTCTCCACACACACGGCGACTGGATAGCAATGAGCGTCTGCCACTCCCATGATCTTGGTGCCTTTGCCCCGCTTAGCGGGCCCGACAGCAGAGCCCCCCCTTTTTTTGCCGGGGCGAAGGTCCCGTCTATGAAGCATTCGCTTAAGTCGAGCCGTCCTTCGCGGTGAAGGTGATCGGCCTGGACTTCGAGCATCCTTCGGAAGACACCGTCTTTGCGCCACTTCTGAAAGCGCCGGTGCACGGCGGCCGGGGCTCCATAGCGCTGCGGCAAATCGGCCCACGGGCGTCCAGGGCCGCGCTGTAGTTCCTCCGCGAGGACAAACTCCATGAGGGGGTTCAAATGAGGTCGGTCAAGTCCATCCGTAGCCAGTATAAACAATTCCTTTGTACAACCTGGGAAATATAAATTCGGCTCAGGTCCTGTTACGATATGCGCTGTAGGGAATGGAGCATACATGAACCAAAGGGCAGCCAATGAAGACCGACCAAGGTCGCGGGAAGCCGTTAAAAGTCCCTGTCAATGCGCTGAAAGCGGCTCATACACAAAAAGGATCGTCCCCCCATCTTTTTAGGAGTAGCGCGAATCCGTTTTTCGCGATATCCAGTTTGACCAAGACCACTTCAAAGTTTTGAGTTGCGTCTTCGCCTATGTTAGCATGCTTGATGGAGGCCACGGACACATTCTCACCGGTGTCTTCCTGAACATGCCGCGCTAGGCCAGCCGCCAATTCAAGTTCCTGTTCATTGGTGGAAATTATTTCGGAAGCCAGTAGGTGCCCGATGGTATGCACTTTGGAGCTTTTGCGTCGTTCGCAGTCGCAGTATCGAATTCGGGACGCGCTTTCCCGGGCGACTTCACCACTAATCGTCCATGACCGCAGCGGAACGTTGAGGATGAGATCTGGCAACTCTCGCGGCATTATGCGCACGCCTTCAAGGTGCCCGCCGCCAAGTCGGAGCTGCGTTTGCTGATGGACGATTTGTCAGGTAGCGAAATCAGGAATCAGGCACCACGGACAGCCTGCCCGTATCCTGTAAAGCAGGGCACTTAAATTCCCGCGGAGCGGCCATTCTAGTTGCGGCGCGGTTACTTCTTCAACGATAGCTTACACCACCAAAAAATCAACACCCCAGACGCATAAATAAATTTTACAAAACCACCCAATCAACACATGACGCTGAAATGAAAAACTTTAATTGCATACGATTACAAACCACAGCAGAAGACAGTCCAATATTTAATTCACCCCTTATTGCCAAAAAAAACCTTATTTATATCTTCAGTAAATTCCACCTTACCTAGGTTGGCGCGCCTAATAAACCCATCCTTCAATTTTATTCCATCCTTATTTAAGTAGCAGTATTCATCAGATGAGCCGCTGAGCCACATCAACGAATCAACAGAATTCGAACGAATGACAAACACGGAAGCCTCTCCATTGTCAATAAAAACAGCATCCCGAAAACCAGATTCTTCCATGACCCCCGTTACCTTCATTTTACGTAAGATATTCATCATTGAATTCAGATCTGCCTTAGGAACCAAGCGCCTTGATTTGATCGTCCACGCATATCCCCCGCCGTCTT
>Ga0315905_10001013_pt1 | contig 30585 bp, 47 predicted proteins | sample LakEriMetagenome_5_FD_203522 | JGI IMG/M metagenome (GOLD analysis project Ga0315905, IMG submission 203522) | Freshwater fungal communities from buoy surface, Lake Erie, Ohio, United States - Buoy 4 MA121 | ecosystem: Environmental > Aquatic > Freshwater > Lake | place: USA: Lake Erie, Ohio... | reverse complement strand
AACGATCAGCCGTAAAATTATTTGCGATACTTCCCGCTAATGTAAAACTGGTGCCTCTTTGCCACTGAGAAAAATCACCGTTGATGATCTTGTTTTTCCCCGCAACAAACGGTGCCACCGCCCCGCCTGTATTGTCTTGGGTATCTGCTACATCTCTTGCGCGGGTCATTAGTTGGCTCCCAATGCTTGTTTTAGTTCTTCAATGGATAATCCTACAGATGCTAACTTATCGGCAATTGTTGGCTCGGTAAATACTGCAATGTGATTTGAAATTGCAATTTCTAATTCTTCTTGTGTAACTGGTGAACCATCAGCGGTTGCAATAATTTTATTTAGCGAATCATTGTCATTTATACATAAACCGTGACGGTTCAAAAATTGATCAAGTTGAGTCAAATTTATTTCTTTGTTTGTAATAACTCTTGGCATTTTAAGACCCCATATCAATTACAGTAAGAGTTCGATCAGTAAAATAAACTGTATTTCCGTTTGTCTTATATTTAGCGGTAAAAGTATTTGAACCAGCGGTTAATCCTGTTACTAAATAAGTTGCTGAAGCCTGGCAATAAAGTGTATTTGTGTTGTAAAAGTAAAGGCTATACCGATCTGAAGCAGCCAATGTTGTTGCACCTGATACTGCAAAACTAACAAAACCACCACGGTTGCTTGCATCAACATTTAATTCAGAACTTATTGTTACTAAAGCTTTTGTTCCTGTTGTAATTGTTACCACTGGACCTGAAGTTGTCAGATCAGTATATGAACCTGCTGATGTTCCTTCATAAGCCGAAACATAAGCAGTTGCGCTAGTTGGTGATGCTGATGCAGGTGTTGCCCAAGTTGGCAAGCCACCTGAAACTGTTAGAACCTGACCAGTTGAACCAATTGCTCTACGAGCTGGTGTTGAACCTGATGATGAATAAATCATATCGCCAGTTGTGGTCATTGGGTTTGTCATTCCAGCCGCTGCCCATTTAACGCCATCTGCCTGAGTTGAATCAGCCGTAAGAACTTGCCCATCAGTGCCAACAGGTTGAGCAACGACCACACCTGAACCTGTCGCAACAATCAGATCACCCTTTGTTGTCACAAGTGAGGATGAGATAGCGCCAATGGCAGCAGGCGTGTGTGAGTGTGGGCCTACACCGACTGGCACCCAAGTATCAGTTGCCGAATCGTATGCAAAGGCTGGGCGGGTTGTGTCACCGATTGATGCCATTGTTTTTATCCTTTACTTAGAAAGTGCAGCGATCTCATCGGCGGTGAGGCCAAGAGCTGAAAGTTTTGCCTGCGCAGATTCCTTAGCGGCGGCAATGGCATCTGCCTCGGCTTGCGCAGCGGCGCGATCTGCCTCTGCCTGGGCTGCATCTGCCTCACGCTGGGCAAGTTCTTCGCCAGTCAAAGGTACCTCTGCAACAACGCCAGTTGCACAATCAACAACAATTTTTGTAAGTGTCTCGCTCATTAGTTAAGTTCCTTTGCTAGTTCGTGATCTGTGTGAGTGCAATTCCATTGCGCAGTTGTTTCATCAAGAACTGCAACATCGTGGCATTGTGGCGGCACAAAAGCATCAATGTCAGGCCAGTATGAATACCCAATGCCTGCATAATTCTTGCGAATGTTTGCGTTGTAACTTGTCTTTACCCAAGTACCGCCAAGTGCGTTAAAGAAAGCCTCGCCTTCATCACCGTGATTAGGTCCAACAAGAACCTGTGTGACGATGTTGTTTTCATCTATCTGCGCCCAATGTGACATATTTATTTCTCCTTAACTCGCTATTGGGTATCTAATAATTACTATTCCTGAACCACCATTACCAGCGTTAGTTGTATTGTTAGTAGCACCACCACCGCCACCACCAGTGTTAGCAACTCCTGAAACTGTTGCATTACCACCGCCACCTAAACCGCCTGCACCGATTGGACCGCCGCCGAACATACCGCCACCACCGCCACCTGCATAGTAACCGCTTACACCTGTTAAAGTTGCAGAAGCCCAGGAAGATGCAGAGTTGCTACCTGCTCCACCATTTGCACCACCGCTTGAAGTTCCGTTGCCACCTACTGCGCCTGCGCCGCCGCCACCTGCTGCGCCGTAGTATGGTGCGCCAGATGTTGTTGAACCACCTGCAAAACCTTGTCCAGAGATACCAGTACCGCCTGCGATGCCAGTTCCTGATCCACAAGCGCCACCGCCTGAACCGCCATTGCCACCAGTCTCAAAACCACCAGCATTAGCGCCACCGCCACCGCCACCAGTTGATGTAATCAATGAAGCAAATGATGAATTAGAACCAGAGTTACCTCTAAATGATGCAGGTGCAGAACCTCCAGCACCAATTGTTACTGAATAATTTGTGGTAGTAACGCCTTGAGAAACGATTTGATAGCCACCTGCACCACCACCACCACCATCGCCTTGACCACCTGATCCGCCACCTGCTACTACAAGCACATCACAAGACAATCCCTTAGCAGGAGTAAATATTCCTGATGAAATGAAGGTGTGATACCAGTAAGTACCGTCAGTCATAATGGTATCGCCACCTGTTGCGTATGGAACTATGACAGGGGTAGTGCCTAGCTTTGCTACGCCGTATAGGTAGAAGGTTGAGTTGGCTACGAAGTTACCTAAAGCATCATTTAATTGAATACTTGTAATTGCCGATGTATTAGACCAAAGGTCAGAAACAAGAGAAGCAAATGCAGTAGTTGCATTGTTTTCCATTACCGCATCAACTGAGTAAGACTTATATGTGGAGCCAGTATAATTTGGTAAGTAAATATCTACGGAACTAAATGTTGAAGATGTAGAAGTACTAGCATTTATTTCACCGACATAAGCACCTGCTGCTGATTCTGTTTGCGACCCCGCAGAAGTACCATTACTAGTTAATGCTCTTAATGTAATACTTGTAGAACTGCCATTTGGGTAAAGACGCATATAACTATTAAGATTACTTGCTCTGTCGCTTCTTACAGAACACTTTATAACCAAATCCGTGTACCCAGTCTGTGGGATACCTGAGAAGGTAATGCTTGATGCGCCTGCTGCACCGACTGTGATCTTTTCTAGTAAAACATAATTTGCTGGCATAGTTTAGGCAGCCTTTATTCCGTAGAGTGAAACTTGAGTACCAGCCTGCAATGAGTTAGTTGATGTTGCATTAAGTGTTATTCGATTGATAGCACTTGTTGAACGCCATAAACTTACACCCGCTGATATGAAGTTTGCTGCTTCATTTTGTCTGTAAACAACAGTTTTATATGTAGTGGTATTTGAGTAGTTCATAAATTGAAAAATCTGTGGAGCAAAGTTTGGACTTGCTTGACCACCTGCTGGAATAGTTGTACCCGAATCTCGGTAAGCAGCAGCCGAACCACCACTACCATAAATGATATTACGGGAATAGTTAGACCCAGAATCACCGTTGATTCTAATATATGAAGCAGTACCACTATCTTGCAGATAGCAAATAAGTACTAAATCAGTATACGCAGAACTAATGCTAGTAAAATCTATTGATGATGCCGTCCCAGTAAGTGTAGTGCTAGCAATTGCTTCGTATGTATTTCCTGCTGGCATAGTTAGTTCCCCCGAATTCCGTATAGGGCGAATTGTGTAGTCGTAGTAAAGTTAGTGCCACTACCATTGGTAATTGTAATTGTGCTAACTGCTGCTGTATTTTGCCACAATCCGCTTGTCATAACTGACACGCCGCCGCCATTTCTATCTTGACCAGTTAGAGTGCGTAGAGTTTTATACTTATTGGCCTTGGAATAATCTAATAAATCTAATACTCCTGCTCCCATAACATCGCTCCCAGCTGTTGCAGCCGAAACTCTTCCAGACAAAATCTTTGATTGGCTAGTTGCTCCACTTGCCGCTGCAGATGCTCCATCACCTTGTAAATAATGCCAAGCATAGTTAGATCCTGTGTCTGAGTTAAACTGCACAAAGATGTTATCTGCTGTGTCTGAGTTTGTTACACGACCAATGTATCTGATCTGTAAATGCTGATAAGTGCTAGGGATGCTACTAAAGGTAATAGTGTTGCTAGAGCCTGTGCCTACGGCAGTAGCAATTGACTCGTAAGCACCTGCAGGTTCGAACGGATTCCACACTGCATTGCCTGCCAACATATTGTAGTAACGGTTGAGCGATTTGAAACCGCCCGCATTACTCATCTTATAGATGTTGTTATTGTTTGCCATTTAGGAAATCTCAACACCTGAGATGTGAAAATTGATTGTGGTCGCAGATGCGCCACCTTTGATCGTTTTTGTCGTTGCAAGGACTTGTTTGATTGGAATAACTGTTGAATCATACGCGCCAACTGAAACTGTTGTAGCAATGCTTACATCATCAAGTAAAATTGTGAACGAACCAACGGCACCTGCAGTATTTGTAACAACAATGTCAGTGACAACAGTTGTTGTTGAAGCTGGCACCGTGTAAAGGGTGGTTGTGGTCGTTGTTGTTGCAGCCCCGCGAAAGAGCGCTTTTGAAGTAGTTGCCATTAGTTACAACTTTCTTTAGTAGATGTTCATTATGTCAGCAATGATTGAATCCTGCAGTAGCGCCAATGTCTGCGCCTGGGTGTAAGTGTTAGCCGCGCTAAAGGTGGCCGTTGTAATGATCTCAACATAATCACCTGATGTGGTGGCAGTTGTCAAAACAACTGATGTGCCGTTGGTAGCCGTGTAATCCACGGCGCGAACAAGAAGCACACCGTTGAGGTACACATCTTCAAAGCCAACTGTGTAGGCAAGCGTGTAAGCGTAATCATCTGCGCCGCTGATTGTGGTAATCGAGCTTGTGATCGCCTTGCGCCAGTATTGCTGGAAAATTGAAGTAGATGTTGCATCTGTATCTAGCCACACTGAGCCATTTGGTACACCTGTTGGCATTGATGCTTGCGCAAAGGCCGCAGATGGGCCAGTGGCACCCGTTGCACCAGCACTTCCTGTTGCACCTGTCGGTCCAGGAACAGTTGAGGCTGCTCCAGTTGCTCCCGTGGCACCTGTCGCTCCAACTGCGCCGTTACTTCCACTTGGACCTGTAGCACCTGTCGCTCCAACTGCGCCGTTACTTCCACTTGGACCTGTAGCACCAGTTGCTCCGTCAATTCCTGCAACTCCACTTGCACCAGTTGCTCCAACATTTCCTTGAACACCAGTTGCACCTGTCGCACCAGTTGCTCCAACATTTCCTTGAACACCAGTTGCACCTGTCGCACCAGTTGCTCCAACATTTCCTTGAACACCAGTTGCACCTGTCGCACCAGTGGCACCATCTAAACCATTACTGCCTGCAACTCCAGTTGCTCCGACTGCACCTGATGCACCAGTGGCACCAACATTTCCTTGAATTCCAGTAGCACCAGTTGCTCCAACATCTCCAGGAACACCTTGAATTCCAGTTGCTCCAACTGCGCCAGTAGCACCGACACTTCCAGTTGCGCCAACATTTCCTTGCGGACCTGTCGCACCAGTTGCGCCAATACTTCCACTAGCCCCGACACTTCCTGTCGCGCCAGTTGCTCCAGTTGCTCCAGTTGCTCCAGTAGCACCACTTGCACCAACAACGCCACCTGAAACGATGGCTAGAAACACTTGGTGATTGTTTGCAAAACCTGTTGTGCCAGTTCCGCCTGAAGCAAGGAAGGACACTGGAATTTGATCGTATCCAGTTTGCTCAATCAAAGCTGCAGTGATTGTGAACTTTTGAAAGTTTGCAGAGTTATTCAAATCTTGCAAAACAATTACATCGTTTGGTCCTAGTAAGTGAATAAAAATGTTGATGTCAACGCCATCATTATCAATGTGGTTAACATTAAGTTCTGTTGCACTGGTTTGAGTTGCATTGTTGTAAAGCAAAAATCCTGTACCTGGGTTACCAGTTGTAGCAGATGTTTTGATTTTGTAATCATAGAAAGAAGAAGATTGACCTTGTGGACCTGTTGCACCCGTGGCTCCAACATTTCCAGTCGCACCTGTAGCGCCAACACTTCCACTTACACCTGTCGCTCCAGTTGCTCCAACTGCTCCAGCAACACCTGTCGCTCCAGTTGCTCCAACTGCTCCAGCAACACCTGTCGCTCCAGTATCACCAATTACACCTTGAGGTCCTGTCGCACCAGTTGCTCCGACACTTCCTGTCGCTCCAGTTGCTCCAACTGCTCCAGCAACACCTGTCGCACCAACATCGCCCTGAATTCCAGTGGCACCAGTTGGACCAGGTACAGTTGACGGCGCACCTGAAACCCCTGTCGGGCCAGTTGCGCCAACATTTCCAGTAGCACCAGTCGCACCAACATTACCCTGAACACCAGTTGCGCCCGTGGCTCCACTGGCTCCAACATTTCCTTGAATTCCAGTAGCACCAGTCGCACCAGTCGCACCAGTAGCACCGCTTGCGCCGATACTTCCAGATGCACCAGCAGGGCCTGAAGCACCTTGAGGACCCTGAAGGTTTGAAATGATTACTTCGGCAGGTGATGCAATTTCAGCAATTACACTGGTGGTGCTTGAAGATACATAAACGATTGAACTCATCGAGTCACCTCGGCGCTGATGTTGAGTTCACCCTGTACCAACCGTGTAACTGTTGCATTTGATGCAATCAATTCAAGGTCATAAACATAAGTTCCTGCAGGCAAAAGTGTTGTTTGAACTGCGGTTTGATCTAAGCTGATTGTACCAAGTGCGCCACCAAGAGTAATTCCACCATTGCTTGTTGTAAGTGAAAGGATTACTTCAGTATCCTCAACATCAACGCGTGCTGCTAGGCGAGCAGTATAACCAGTGAGGTTAACCGCAACATTGTTGATTTTCCAAGTAAGCAAAAGATTAAAAGTTGCCCCTTGTTCAATCGTAAAATTTAAGGTACCTGCTGCCATTTAATTACTCCAAAATTTAAGGGTGGATTACTTTGAGCCTCTGCCGAAATCTACGGCTGATGAATCTAGCCACTTGAGAATTGGACCAGCAGCGCCAGCAAGGGCAGCCATTCCAAGAGTCTTTAGATCAGTCTCGCCCGCAAGATATAGGGCAATTGCTGCCGCTGCTGCTGCACGAAACCAAGAAAGTGTGATTTGCTTGAATTGTTCCATTTGATTGCTCCCTTATTTCTTGCCGTGAACTTTGCAGCAAGTGCAAACTTCGGCTTTGTATGCTTTTTTAGCAGGAATCGGTATGATTTTAGCACCGATTTGTGTAATTATTTTGGGCTGATTAAGCCACCAAAACCAGGGTGATGTATCTGTTGCCATATCTTCCTTGATGGAAATGTGAAGATGCTTCGTGTGTTGATTTGAACCACTGTATTTGCGGTTGCCTTCTTTGGCTCTTGCCTTTGACCAAATTTTGCCGTTGAAAATCAAGTAATCAACGCGCTTGTCCTCTTTTAGCTTTTCAAAGATTTCAACGCAATCAATGCCACCTTTAGGGTCGTGGGTAAGGTCCACGGCTAGGCCAGTATTGTGATCTGACTTTGGATTTTGAACCTGATGGGCAGCAGATGGCAATAGCCCATCAGATAACTTCTTACGCAATGGCTTCAGGGCGGTGGCTTGGCGTAGCACCGCCACTGCCGCTGGTGATGCCTTTTTTGCTAACTTCACTTTTTTGCCAACAAATCTAAAACAATTTGCATCTGAGCCTCTAGCCGATTGATCGAGTCACGCATCGAGCTGCCACTATTCGGCTTGAGTTCGGAAAGGTAATGCTTTACAAGCCATCGAACTGCCCCTGCAAATCCACTTACGATTGCGATGATTGAGACAATTAAGCCTGCCCAGTTTGCTGGTGTCATTTGCGCGGTTCTCCCGTTATGAGTTAGTTGTTAATTGTGCTTTTAGCACTGCGTTTTCCTGGGCAAGTACGCCGATGGTTTCACGCATATTTTTTAAGACTTCTTGAATGTCTATCTCTTGTTCCATTATTCCCCCTTGAGTTGATCTATTTCAGCTTTGAGTTCCTTAATTGCAAGCATTAAGAAAACAGTTAAACGGTCATAAGACAATGAGAATGGGTCACCTAGCGGGTCAAGGACAACTGCCTTTTCTAATCCACCGCCAATGTCTGCAATATCTTCAGCAAGGAAACCAATTTGTGATTCGTTAGGTTCATCGCCAACAACGAAGTCATCGTTTGTTTGATAAGTAATTGGTTGCATCAATAGAACTTTGTCTAACCATCCATCAGTTGAGATGTATTGAATGTTTTTCTTAAATCGTTCAGATGAGGATTTAAGAGCCAAGCGTGAACCTGTTGTAACACAAACAACATCTGTTCCAGAACCTGTTGCAATTCCTGAGTAATTTGTTTGACTGTTTAAGTTGATGCCACCGCTTGATGCAGTTAAGTTGATTCCAATTGATGTTGAAACACCAACGCTATGTGTTGAACTGGCAGACATTGAAGCATTTGCCGAGCCAACGAACATTTGTGGGAATGTTCCACCTGAGCCATCGGCGGTTGCGCCGTAGTGCATAATCACACCATTGCTTGAAAGTGGCACAATATGGCCTACATTGCTGCCGCCATTTTTGAATGTTAATGAGTTGCTTGAGCCAACCAAAGATACAGAATTTGAACCTGAGCTAGTTGTAATTGTTCCGCCAACAATGATTCCGCTGCCAACCCCAACCAAACCTGTTGAGCTAATTGAAAAACCATTGCTTACAGTTCCAAAGTAACCAGCGGTTGCATTGATCGTGCCTGTGATTGTGGCACCTGTTGCAGTCAATAAACCGCTTGCATCAATGATAGCATTGCCACCAATGTTCATTGTGCCACCAGTGATTGTTGCACCAGTGGTGATGTTTCCTCTAAATACTGCAGCTCCAGTTGAAGCGCTGATTGAAAAACTTGCAGTTCCGCCCGAATCAAAACCAGCAAGGCCAGTTGAATTCATAACAACACGCGCACCGCTTGATGGCGATGAGCCTGAATAAACTGTTATGCCATTTGCTGAAATTGCAGTCATTTGATTTGAAGCGTTAACTATCGTGTCAGCACTTGGCTGAAGCGAACCAATTGCCTCTGCATAGGCAGTTGCTGCATTGGCAAGGGCGGTATTGGCAGTGCTTTGTGCAGTTCCAGCCGTAGCCGCTGCCGCATTTGCCGTTGCCACCGCTGCAGTAACTGCAGCATCAGTTGCTGCTAATTGTTGAGTGTTAGCTGCCAATACTGGTAAAACATTGGTAACTGTAAAATCTGCAGTTAAAGAAACTGTGATAGGGGTGTTAGTGATTTGTGGACATAATGGCATCATCTACCCCCTAAATTGTAATTGAATACGGGTTGATTGCGCTGGTTGTGTATGACATCATCCAATTGTTTTGCTCAATTACAAACGCCATACCTTCGACCACTAGGTTGTATTGAGTGCCTGAGCGCACAACGCTTATTTGATCGCCAAGTTCTGTTGCTAGAAAATCAGGATACAAAGGACCATAATCGGCAAGTGCCAATGCGTTAAAGTCAATGCGCTCAACATAGGTAAGCGGCTCGGCTAATTTGCGTGATTCATAAAGAGCTAGATTCTGCGCGTTGCTATCTGTAGCAACAGGTGCATCAAAAATATTTTTAGCAATACCGTATTTGTTCTTGCTTATATTGTAAGTTGAGGTGTATTGCTTATTGGCATTGCCACGATTTACTACCGCCTGATTTACAACATAATAAGTGCCAGGATTTGTAAATAATTCCATATAGCCAACAGTGTTGGTTGCACTTGTATCAGTAAAGAGCAATTGGGTTGGGCGGCTGAACTTATCAGCAAGAGGTACCAAGGTTGCAACATTGTTGCGTGAGATATAGAAACGGCCAGCGATGCTATCAACTGCTTGGTAAATCATTGCCATACAAGATTGATTCTGCACCGTGGCAAGCATCCCCACTGAACCTGTCAGTGAGCGTGATGCGCCACTTGGCCAGCCCACAATGTCTAACATACGGCCAACGCGAGTGGCTGCGGTTTCAGCGTTCGCGGCAGCAGCAAGTGCTGGTGCCTGGGCATCGGCGATGTAGGCAATGCCGTCAACAAAGGTCATAGTCACCGATGGTGCCTCACCCTGATCTACTCTTGTTGTTTCCAAGAAGCCGTAGTAAAGGTTGTATGCAACCCCACCGATAGTTGCCACAATGCGCATTTGTAAGCCATCACGAAGGATGCTTACACCACCGACAACATAAGTGCCGCTGGTTGCATCAGGGTTATAGATACCGCTGAAGTTATTGAGAATAATATCGGCAGTGCCGCATTGATCGCGTTCACTTTGGCGTGTTCTACCACGGCGAATGTTTATGCTGATTACATCGGTAGTTGCAACAGTAACAAATGAGCCACTCATTAAAAATTGAACTGTGACTGCAGGCGAAGTTATACCATCAAAGGCTGGCATTAGAGAATTGCCACTCTGTCAAACGCTCCAACGCTTCCAAAGCTACGGCGAGTTGTGCGTTCAATTCCGTTAACAATACTTGTTACCAAATCTTGTTGAGTAGTAACTGAACCTGCAACATTGACAATGACATTTGAACCACTATTTGTCATAGACAACCTGCCGCTACCAGTTAAGATAGTTGGTGTTTTTGAAAGCATCTTTTGGCGTTCTAAGTTTTTCTTTGCTGCTGCTTCATTGATTAGTTTATCTTTTTGCGCTTTTGTTGCATCTTTCAAACCTGTTGTAAATTTATCAAGGGCGCTAGTAACAGGTGTAACGCTAAAGTCGCGATTGTTCGTATTACCACGGGGGCTGACACCACTACGGCTCTGCAAGGCATTTTTCTTTGCAGCATTAGCCTTTCCATTAGGCCCAACCATTTGATTGAGGGTGTAAACACCAATGCCTGCCGTTGCAAGTGCTGCAGCGCCTAAAGCAATGCTTGCACCGCCTGTTGCAAAGGCAGTTGCTACTGCGGCTCCAAGTGCGGTTGTTCGCAATAGTGCAAATACACCAATGAGGCCTTGTATTGCAGTTACAAAGGCTGCGATGCGACCCACAACGAACATTCCAGCGATAAGCGCCGCCATACCTTTTACGATACCCATATTATTTGCGCACCAGTCTGAAAATGCGATTGCAACTGTAAGCAACTTAAATGCCATTTCTGCAGCAACTGCAAATCCTGCTGCTAATTTGTCTTTGTTAAGTTCAACAAATGCTTCAACCTTTGGCAGTATTTGAGTTGTAAGCAAAGTGGCAAATTTTTCAAGAACTGGCAAAAGGGCATAACCCAAAGTTTCCATTGCTTCGCCAAATGCAATTTTAAGGCCAGCCATTTTACCTTCAAGCGTGCCTGCGCGAGTAGCAGCGGCACCGCCGACAATCTTTGAAACTTTATCTGTAATCTTGCCAAAATCTTTTGTTGCCAATGTTGCAGCACCAATACCAGGCACTAACTTAGACAAAGCCTTATTTTGTCCTTGACTTGCTTTAATAATTGCATCAGATGCAGTTGCTAAATCAACACTTGCAAATGCGCTTACATCTAAAGCTATTTGTAACGCTTCTTGTGCAGCAGCAGTTGAACCAAAGGCTGCCGTCAAACGACCAAAAGCGGGGCGCAACTCATCATCTACTACTGAAAATTGTTTTTGAAGCGCCGTAATGTTTTTTTCTACACTTACAATTTGCGCATCTGATGCACCAATTGTATTGCGTAAAGAATTAGCAAGTAATGCCTGAGATTTTTGATCTTCCATTGCAGCCTGAACTGCATCTTTGCCAATCTTGGCTGCAAGGGCAGCGCTTGCAATAGCAGCAACACCAAATGCTTTTGCAGATTTCTTGGCAAATCTATCAATGTTTTTACCAAGTTTGTTAATATCTTTTTGAGCAGCCTTTGAACCTTTATCAGAATACTGGGTGAGGATGCGGGCTACAACTGCGCCAACTGCCATTTATTTAGCTCGCTCTCCCTGTAGGTGTTTTTGTAAATCGGCTTTTGCTTGTTCTAAAGCACGATTTACATTTTCTTCAATTTTTGCTCTATCTTTATCTACAACGCGCCATACTACACGCGAAGCCTTGCCAAATCTGTTGCCAATTGTGCGTAAAAACTGGCCGCTTGAGGATTGTGCAGTCATTCGTTTAGTTCCTGATGCAACACGACCAGCAACTTCAAAAATTGAACCTGCTGCAGATTTATTTAGCAACGCTCCAGCACTTGTTGTGTAATCGCCACGAACCTTGCCTTGCGATTTTGTCTTTGTAATTTTGCTTTTGATTTCTCCAGCGTTCCACCCTGGCCAACCAGCACCACCGCGAGTGCGGCCTTTGGCAGCATCTGCCTTACGCCAACCGCTCATTGGTGGTTCTTCACTAATGATGTTACGAGCATCTTTTTGAGCGCCAGCAAGTTCAGTATTGATAACCTTGTTGAAACGCTTAACGGCATCTTTATCAAATTCTTTTAAGGCATCAATTGTTTCTTTGATACCCGTAAGAACAATTACTTCATCCGCCATTGGCTTTAGCTCGTTCCTTCATATAGATCATGATTGCTTCCAAGATACCTTCAGGCGCATCAAGTAAATCACTGATGGGAATACCTGTTTCAACCGCAACGGCTGCAATCGTATAAGTTAGGCTGTTGCGGTGGATTCGAAAGAACTATCACTGTCCAATTCCGCGCTTACGATAGTATCTAAGAATTCAGGTCCAAAAAGTTTTACAACAACTCCATTAACCTGCATCGCTTTCCAAGCAAGCCAATAGATATGTTCAATTTTTTGTTGTTCTCCAAGCAACTTTGGCATACCTGCACCAAAGTTTTGCTCAAATGCAACGATGATGCGAGGCGTTAACCTGTAAGAAGCCTCAACACCATCGGTTGTCTTTACCTTTACCGCTAATCCATCCATCTTTTCCCCCTAGTTTATACGATTGATTTTGTTATATTGCCTGAAATTGGCCACGAAACCTGAACAGTGGATAGGCTTCCCAATTCACCTGATACAGATTGCCATTCAGTAATTATTGCATTGAATGTATATTTTGGATTGTTTGCACTTACTGCAGCATTGACTGGCCTAATTTCCATTGGAACAGATGTTCCAAGTCGCGTATTTGCCATTGAAGTACCATTGACAACCCTTTCAAGTTGATTGTCGGCATAATCTTGATTGAACTGAAAAGTTACAGAATTATCAAACACACCAGCCTGGCGCGTTCTTGATTGTGCGCCAATTTGAGTTGTGTCAATTGTATCCACGCTTGTTTTCAATTCTATCTGTGTCACAAATTCCGAAATGTCGCTACTTGCAAATAGCACATAAGCGTTATTGAGAACAAGGCGTGGCATTTATGCAATAGCTTTTGTGATTGCGCCTGAGATTGGCCAAGTTGCAGAAATCGTTGATAACTCGCCCACGCCACCTTGAAGGTTTTGCCACTCTGAGCAAACGGCCGTGAAGGAATATGAAGGATTGGTTGCACTGACTGCACTTGTTGTTGGCTTGATAATAACAGTTGGTGATGTTCCAACAAGTGATGAGCCAACTGCATTGATTGATACTTCAGGTCCTAGTGCTGCAAAATCCTGATTAAATTCTAGCGTTACAGAATTATCTTTTAACCCAGGCAGCCTGGTTTTTGATGCTGCGCTTCCCATTCCTGTAGTTTCTACTACATCAACACTTGTTGAAAGTGTAACGCTAGTTAAAAACGCGCTAAGGTCAACACCATTTACTGTTACTGATACATCTGTTAATACTAAGCGTGGCATTATTTTACTTCCTCTACTGGTTTGATTGCTGCGGTGTTTTTTAGATGTCCACTTGCAACTAAGGCATCAATGTTGAGGCCTAGTTCAAGCAATTCTTTCTCGGTGATTGATTCACCTTTCTTCTTCGGTGTGAATACATCCGATGTGACTGTGTAGCTCATTTTTCTCCTTATCCCCAAACGGTGAGACGGTAACGGTACGAAAGAAACTCAATATCCCCAGCGGCATAAGTTCCCGCTTCGGCAGATGTGACACGCAAAGTGTTGCAAGCCCCACCAAGAGTTAAATCAGATTCAATTGCTGCCTTGATTGAGTAAGCCCCGCTGCCTGCAAGGTACTTATCAAGATCGTTTTGGCCTGAACGCTCTGTAAAACGCTGAACCAAAACAACAACATCAAGGTTTGCCTGGTCTAAACCACGGGCATTGTTCAAATCAAATGTGAAATCTAACTGGCCAACGATGGCTGCTGGTGCAACTGGCACCGTAGGGATTAGTTCATAAACGCGCATCCCTTTAATAGTCTCTAGGTTGGCTTTTAAGCCATTTCTAACCTCACTTGGCAACATTATACGGCCATGCCATTGTTCTTGCGTAGGGGGCGCAACAGTGCCTCAACATCGGCATCTAGCTTTGCAGCCAAGCGAACTGTTCCTAAATCTGTGTTGCCAGCAATGCCAAATGGTGATTGGTTGCGAAGGAACAGGCGTGCGGCTTGAATTTTTGCTGCAGTCTTTACCTCATAAGGCACTTCAGACCAGCCAAATACACCTTTAACACGAACAGATTGCGGCAATAATTGTGGGAAAACATAGGAACCGATTGCCAAAATGCGGTTGCGTGGCCATCCACGGGAAGGGTTGTTAACAGGCTCAAACATTCTGTCTGAGATATTCCAAATAGTTGAGTAGTTTTGATCAAAAAAATCATCAGTTGCAAGTTGTGTAATGCTCACAAAGTCATCAATGGGGAGAATCCACCAGTTGTCAGGCGTGTAGTAACGAGTTGCAGGCAATAATTCGGTGCCATCCTTGTAAAAAAAGCGGCCACAATAATCATCAATTTGGCGTGAAGCGGTTGCAATGGCAAGTTCAAGGGCAGCATTGTCCAATGAATCTTCAAGATTCAAGGCTGCCTTTACATCGTTCAGTGTGCAATAACCGTTAGTGATCGCCACGCTTTATTCTCGTTTCTACTTTGGGAAGCATTGCGCGTTCCAGTTGTGGAACGGCGGTAGCGGTTTCCTTTGATTTTACCTTAATTCTTAAAATTCGTTTTATGCGTTCCATATATCGTGCTGCCTATCATCTAACCAGTAGCTTTTTGAGTGAGGCAGTATCGCGCCTGTGTGAACATAGATTGGAAAACCTAAAGAGCGAACACGGCGGCAAAATTGTAAATCTTCGCCAATCCATTCACCGTTGATAGGTCCATCCCAAAACCAACACCAATCTTTGCCCTGGTGTGGGTCGGCATCTGCCTGAATTGCCTCAAGCACGCTGCGGTGGATTAGCAAACATCCAGTGCCTGCTGCATCTACTTGGAAAACTGAATCTTTATCGTATTTATTTAATGGCAAGAAGCCTTCAGGGGCATCTTCAAAAATTGTTGGCACTGGTTGTGGGTATGGATAGCCTGTTTCAAAACTGGCAAATACCAAACCTGCTACAACTGGGCGCTCTGTATCGTGCGCCGTTTCAATTAACTTATCAAATGCTTCAACAGATAGTTGCTCATCTGAATCCATCATTAGCAACCAATCAGATTTGGTTTCTAAGAATTGCTTAACCAAGCGATTGCGTTGCTTTGAAAGCAAACCTGAACCTTTGATGCGAACAAATGGGCCAAGTCGTGATGATCGTGACTGAGCAACCTGAATCAAGCTAAACGCAAACCCGCCGTTAACTGTTCCTGGGTCACAACTGCCGATTGAAACTTTATGTGCTGACTTCATAGATTCCCCCGAATCATTTAAGAAGTAAGAGGCGGGTTAGTCGGGGGAGAAAAACCCGCCTCTTACAATTTGTTAACTTTCGATTAGAAAGTTGGTGCTACCAAACCAGTGCCTGAAATAATTGAGGCTGCTAGTGGGTAACGCCCTGCAGTGAACGCGCCGTAACCATAAACAACTGTCTTGAGAGTCAATGACCCTGCAATTGTCTGATCGAATGAAAGCGCGAATGGTGACCCAGCCTGCTCCCAAAGGTGCATTTCAGGTGCTGCAACAACATAGATTTCATCCTGGTTTGTTGCTGCGCCGTATGCAGTGCCAACATTTGCATCAGTAACAACAGGTAGGCCCATGATTGAGTAACCTGAGTTACCGTATTGAGCTAATCCTGCGCCTGCTGCAACTGAGTTCATTGGACCGTTTGCAGTTGGTACTGCGATTGGGCGGCCTGTTGTGTCTGATGAAGCAAGGATCGCGGCAAGTCTCCGCGGATGCATCACGATATGTGTTGGTGCAATGAAAACATTGCTTTCAACTTGCTGGTACGCATCTGCCAACTTTGAGTAAAGAAGTGCAGTTGTTGGTGTTGTTGCTGTGTAAGTGATTGCATTTCCACCAGCATTGCGAATACCTGTGAACTGACCATTTGAGCCTGTTCCATTTAGAACCTGTGCATCAACTGTTGTGTGCCATGAACGGATTAGGTCAGCAACAACAAATGTGTCAATACCTGTTCCTCTTTCTACCGCCTGGCGTGATAGATCAGCTTGGCCTGCGATGGTGCGTACAGGAATTGAAAGTAGTGTGTCATCAGGGTCTGTCAAAGAAACTGCAGTGTTCTGTGTTTCCTGAATTGCAGTTGATGTTCCTGTTGTCATACGGCTGATTTCCAATGACATACCAGCAGCAGGCAATGTGTGCTTTCTTGTTGCGAAGTCTGCAGTTGGACGGCCTGCGCGTGCAAATGGTGCAGCAAGGTCAACTAGGTACTGAGGAATTACAAGACCAGCAAAGGCAGATGTTCCAACTGCGCGGCGCTCGATTGTTTCTTCCTTTGTGTGGCGTGCAAGGCGCTCTTGTGCTGCGTAATCGTTCTTGAATTGTGCGTTGAACGCATCCTTCACGAATGAAACTTCAGCCTCTGGTGAGTATGTGCGTGCTTCGCGTGTAACAGTTGTTCCACCAACAGGTGTTACTACTGCCTTAACTGCTGCGCGTGCCTCTGATGCCTTAGCATCTGCAGTTGCCTGCGCAGTTAGCTTTTCAATCTTTTCGTCTAGTGCGCGTGATTCTTCAACAAGGGCATCAACCTTTGTTGTTTCTTCTTCAGTTAGGTCGGTGCGTGATTCTGCGGCTACTGCCTCAAGAATTGCATCCATTTCAGCCTTAACTGCATCGCGGCGCTCTACTACATTGTCAAAATATGACATTTAGTGATCTCCTATGAGTTGTGTGAATGTGGGTTTGAGGTGGTGGCGATTCTGTTCACGGCGCTTTTAGGGTGTGAATGTCGCTCCGACTTCGATCTACTACTTTTGTAGCAGAAACTTATTTTGTGTTGTTGATAATTGCTTGCGCTAGGCGCAATGAAATTGAACGGCCTTCTTCTTCAGTAGCTTCAGGCAGTGCATCAATTTGGCGTAGTTCTGACATTTTGTGACCAACTAAAGTTTCTGTTGGTCGGTAGCCATCGCGGTATTCTTCATAAACGCGAATCAAAACGGCTGGGTCATTTTCTTCGGCTTTAATTGTGAAATCGGTGCCTGGAATGTTAAGAGTGCCTTCTTGCAAGATGCGTTCAATGCGACCACGGGCAGTTCCACCGCTTGAATCCCAAGAGACATAATCGCCAACGGCTTCGCGAGACTCTGTTTCCATCTCGCCTTCATCTTCGCCTTCGCCACCTGTGAGCATTGCCATCATTTCAACGGCTCGCATGATGTAATCATGGCCTTCGCTTAGGTCACTAAAAATTGTGTTAAGAACAACCAAAGATTCACCTGTTACTTCACGGCCTTCCTTGACTGCATCAATTGCCTTCTTTAGTGCTTCGCGTGCCTCGACCGATGTTGTTTGGTAGGCAGGATATGTGACCACTGAAACATCACCATCTGCAAGGCTCACTTCAGTAAGTGTGCGCTGAGAACGATCTTCATTGTATTTTTGACGGATGACACGGAAAGCAAAACTCATTTGGTCAACATCGCCGCGCTCAACTAACTTGTAAAGGTCACGGCCTTCATTGGTGTCTGCAATAACTGCATCCATATACAAACCGCGATCATCTTCAGTTAAGGTTAAGGTGCCGTTCTTTGTGCGAGCTAGTGGCAAACCTTCATGATTGATAAGCAAGCGAACATCAGGTGTCTCGCTCAATGTCTTGCGAAATGCTCCAGGTGCAATAGTTTCAATGAAAGGCATTGGAACACTTGGGTCATTAAACACTGCAGCGTATCCGCGAAGGCGCATCGTGCCATCTTCAGCCTGTCGTGCCTCTACATCTTGAACGGTAAATGTGCGGCGTTCAATCTTTTTCATTTGACTCCCTGAGTTAACATCCCCGTTTGTTTTCAAATCTTTCATTCTTTTACCTCATAAACTGCTGCTGGGTCGGCTGGGTCAATTGTTGATACTTGCTGCAATTGGCTAGATGGAACGCCTGTGTGCTTCATATCAGGCAAGCCAACTGCCTGTGTAACTGCTGCAGGGTCAAAGCCAACTTGAATAAGACTTGCGGCAATTTCAGTGCGTAGCTTTAAGCCAACATCCTTTGCATCTGCTGCATCAATGTTTTGCAACGGCACACGGTATTGATCGCCTGCCTCAATTGGTGCCATGTCCTCGTAAGCATGAACATCATTGAGTGAAAGGAAACCTTCACGCAATCCCTTTGTGTAAGACTCATAACGCTCAAGTGTTGTTCCACGAAGTAGCGCATCTAGGTTGAAACGAATGAATCCGTCAGGTTCAGGCAGCAATGATGACATTGCCTGTTCAATGCGCTCTAAGATTGGGCGCAAGGAATACTGAACAAAGGAAAGGTTCTGCGCTTCAACTGATGCGTAAGACATTGCACCTGCAACTGGGTGACCAAGCAACGCCAACGGGCAACGAAAAATTCTTGCCACTTCTTCTACGGAAAACTTGCGTGATTCTAAAAGTTGGGCGTCTTGAGCATTTATTGATAACGGTTCAAATGTTGCACCACCTGAAAGGATGCCAATTTTACCTGCGCGATACGGACCAACATGAGTTAGGTTCCAGTTGCGGCCCATATCTTGTGCCTGCTCTTGTGTTAACTCACCAGGAACTGCGATTACACCACCAGGGTTTGCTGCATTGCCAAAGTATGATGCGGCATAAGTATCTGCTGCCATTGCTGCACCAATAGTTGTACGGCAAGCGGCAATTGGTGAAAGGCCATAAAGCTCACCAGGCAAACGGAAATCAGGCATGTGCAGGATGTCACGAGCGCCAATTTTCTGCTCGTACAACCCTTGCTCATCTCTAATCTTTACAAAATAAAGTAAAGGCTCCCCTGGTGCTTGGCGTTCAATGCGAACATTGCGCGGGTCAAGCACATAAGTTTCCATTACTTCATCGTTATCATCACGAACCAAAAGGATGTAAGCGTTGCCATTGAGTTTGAATGAGGTAATGATCTGCTCATAAAATTCCATTTTTGTTGTTTCAGGATTGGGATTTTGAACCCAATTTGGAACTTCACCATAAACTGCAGCGTAAGAAAGGCGTGCGCGACCACGGCGAACATATGCGCTAACTGGTAAAGATGAAATTGTGTCAGACAAAAGACGGATGCAAGAATAAACCGTTGACATTCTGATTGCTGTTTCATCATCAACAACAACGCCTGCCAAACTTTCATAGGCAGGGCGGCCTGGAATCAGCGGTTCAATAAATTGATTATTGCCTGAACGCTTCTCACTATTGTTGCGAAGTCGGTTAGATAAACTCATTAGTTAGCCTTTTCTGTAATCCACACTAGAAAAACACCTGCAACAATTAAAGCTAATGGCACTGAAATCATTGCAAGACCAGTTGTTGCAAGCGTTACGCCCACAACTTCAACTGCAACTGATAGATCAATCTTCTTCATTATGCTCCCTATACCTGAATTGAAAAATACCTAGCAACTGGTGCTGGCGGTTCGGCTGGTTGTGTAGCGCGATCATAGCCAAAGATTGAAGCAACGGCGGCATCCACCTTACGCCTGCTACTTGCTTTGGCAACCATAACACCACGACTAGATTGTTTTGTTACGCAGTTTGCAATGTGGCGTGCAAGGCGTTCATCTCCATCGTGGGTGAATGACTGGTTCACAACGGCTTCGTAGAACTTTTGTGTTGCGGGTACCATATTTGCAGCACTGTTGGGGTAACTAACAACTGGCAAGCCTTCTTCATCAAGAACCATAAAAGTTCTTTGCCATCGGGCTGGGTCGAATACGATTTCTTTAACATTGAATCGTTCATCTCTGAATGTGCTAACAATCGTTTCTTCAACCTCTGCAACAGGGATGTGCCAACCTTGTTCAGCATCATCGGGGCGTTCCCATAATCCAACAACCATCAGGTGAGGCTTTTCGCCACCCAATAACCACATCACTAGCGCGGTTGAGTCATTTGAAAATGCACCATCAAAGGCCAAAATGACTTCTTCGCCAGGTTCAGGGAATCTATCTTTATCCTCTAAGGCTTCCCAAGCACCTGTTGGCAGCCATGCTACCGAGGTACTGACAAAGCAATTGAGGCGCTTGGTTCTAAATTCAGCTTCAGGAGTGCGTAGCACCGCCGATTGCATTTCTTCTTTGTCCACAATGTCATTGAATCCTGGGTTTGCTTGTTCCCAAAGTGATTCGTCACGGTGATCGGCTTCAGGTTGTGTTGGTTCCCACCACGAAAAGAAAAATGATGGGTCTTTCTTTTCACCTTTTACAACCTGTTGGCCGTATTGGTAAAGCGAGTAACACAATGAATCTTGGCCGTTGCTTTGTGTCTTAACACCTGCCGTTGTGATGCCAAGAAGAAGTGAGTCGGCTCTAGCACCACCAGCAAGGCTAAGCACATTCCATAAATCCCAAGAAGGCTGGGCGTGAACCTCATCAAAGATTACAAGCGGTGAAGGGTTGAGTCCTTCTTTTGAATATGCTTCGGCAGAAAGTACGCGGTACACGCTGCCTTTATCTTTGAACTCAATTGCATCGCGGTAAAGAGTGAACATTGAAGATAGTTCTTCATCTAGTTCAATCATTCGCTTGGCAGTTCCAAACACAATGCGTGCCTGGTCGCGGTCTGCAGCGCAAGAATAAATCTCTGAACCGTTGCCACCAAGTGTTAAACCAGCCAAGCCCATTGAAGCGGCAAGCGCAGATTTTCCATTCTTTCTCGACATCCCCACCAAAGCGGTTCTATGACGAAATCTGCCATCTTCACGGCGAGCAAGAGTATGTTTCAATAATTCCTTTTGCCATCCACGCAATTCAATCAACTTGCCTGCAGGTGATGCCACTGAATCTTTTGTTACTCGGCAAACGGCTTCGGCAAAGTTTGCATACAACTCACCATCGCCACGCTCTTGATCTTCAATTGGCACTGGCGTTAACCAGCGTGGTGGCCAACCTGCAACATCAGCCATTCTTCTTTTGCTGCTCTAACAACTGGGCCAACTTACCCTTAGCCGTTACTTCAGCAACCCCCAACTTACTGCGATCAATTGGCGTTAAGCCAAGCAATGAAAGCAATTTAATAATGTCACCTTCAACGGTGTTTAACATTCCGAACAATGGGTTTGCATACGCATAGCCTTTGTCGGTGTAAAGAACAAAATCTGATTGAGCCATCTTCGCCTGTAGCTCGTACTTCTTGTCCATCTTTTCGCAAAGTTCAATCAGCAACTTGCTATCGCTGGTTGCAATCCAGGGTGCCATCTCGCGCACATCAGCCCACAACTTTTTACCAGCATCGCTAAGGTGCAATGGTGCATCGCTTTTAATTTGTGGCAGTGCAATTACATTCTTGAGATCAGGCAGTTTTTGTTTGCCTGGATTTCCATTTTTGCGTTTAACTTCATTTGGCTTTGGTGCGCTCACTTGTTTCCATTCGCTCAGGAATCTAACGCCCCCGTTAGTTTCGATTACCTTGCTTTTTCAAAATTCGGACATTTGGTACAAACCAGTTCAATCCACCCAAATCCCCCCACCCAAAAAACATCGGCGATGTGCGTTTGCAGGGCATCGGGGTTTATACCGCGCTTGTTTGCGCAACTTTATACCCGTACCCAGTAATGCCAGGTGGGGCTATCTATTGCCTTTTTGTGAATTATGCGAGCGACAGAGAACACGGCAGTTAGAAATCTCTAAACGAAGATGAGGTGCATCACTTAGCGGGATTATGTGATCAACAGTTAAATCTTGATTCTTGCATCCAGCAATTGAACAGAAAGGTTGTTGCTCTCTTAAATACTTACTTAGCTTGTTCCAACTGTAGTCGTAGCCACGCTGGGTGCGGGTGGGGCGGGCGCGGTCCTTAACGCGTTGACACTCTACACATCTACTTGCTCGCACTACCCGACCACATCCAGCACAAGGTCTAGGCAACACCATCTGTTCGCTCCAAGTATTCAATGGCAACTGATAACAATGTTGTGCTATCTCTGAAGTTACCTAATCCAATGTTGCAATGGTGACATAACAAACCGCGTATCTTATTTGTTTCGTGGTTATGGTCAACACTTAACTCACGCTTTAACTCTGTTGCTTCAACACCACATATAGCACACGCATTGTTTTGTTCAACCAATAACTTTGCATACTCAAATGTTGATATGTTTGTTACTTGGCGTTGTGATTGTCTGCAATCAATGCACACATTCCTTTTGCGGTTTCCTGTTCGTCTATCTGCATGGTAAGAATCTAAATCTTTATCTATCTTACATTTGGTGCATACTTGCGTACTACTCATCATCCTCTTGGACTGCCTCTAAATCTTCATTCACAATGACATAACGATTGTAAGCATCAAGGGTTGAGTTAGTTGCTCTCGTTAGCAATGTTTCAACTGCATCAAATGAAAGCACCTGATCTGTCATGATGTCTGTTGACACATCACCGATTGTTACCCCAATACTTAACATTGCATTAGCTCCAATCGGCTATCAAGTAGATCATCAATCAACTTATCAATGATGTGCTTTTGTGAGTCTCTTGTTTGGCTACGAGTGAGATAGGCGTGAAAGATTGCCTCATCAACTTCTTCGATTGTTTCGGTATCCATATCCATCCATAAATAAGTAAAGCCCAACCTATTGGCTGGGCGGTGTAATTAGATAGCAATACCTGTTAACGAAAGTGTAGCAAGAGATTCTGAACTTTTCTGTCAAGTTTTATCTGTTGGCAATGACTCCAGCCAAATCATACAAACTGCCTCGGCGTTCAATGTTGTTAGCCTTTACGATCTTATACACCTGGCGTTGAGTAATGCCGAGCCACAATGCAATTGCCTCAACATCTAAAAAGAACTTACGGCTTGGGTTGCTCATTGCTAAAGCTACAAGGCGCAACACTGTCCATGATTGCTTGCACCCGTAGCAACTGACATCTGCCATGAGATGTTCAGCATCAATGACCACATACTTGCCACACTCATCGGTTGGGCATGGGATTCTTCGGGGTTGCTCTACGAATTGCTTGGCAGCAGCCATTCCCTTTGAATGTAGTTCTTTAACCTCATTGTAGAAATCTCCAGCCCATTCTTGCCCCATTGTCCAATCAAGGTGAGCAAGGTGGAATGTGCAGGTTGCCTGAACCTCTGCATCTGTTGTTGGTTCCTTCTTCAGTAGCGCAGGCGGTGTCAGTTCTCTAGCGGCACGAATCTCTGACTCCCATGAATGAAGGATTGCCAGTAACTCAATTGCCATTGAATAATCTAGGGCATTGACATTGACCCCAATGGAGCGTTCAGCCGATGCCGCCCCTGACCCTGACCTGCCAGGTGCAATGTGATCTCCAGCCAATACCTGCAAGTTAGGGATGTTTGTGAGCCACACAACTATTGCCTTATGGCAAGTACGGCAGGTGATTGCCTCTGTTGGGCGCTGGCAGATGTTGCAGTTCAAAATGGCACCTTCTCACTGGTTGTGGATAACTTTACCCGATTGAAGTAATCAGGCGGTTGTTCAGCAAATACAGTTATTCCTCGGCAGGTGTGGGTGGCAAGCACGATTGGCTCTGCCACCTTCATCCGCGTTGCCGTTCTTCGGGTTGCTTCAAATGAAACGGCGGTGCGATGGATTTGATAGGTGGCTAGGCCAGCCGTGAGTGCCATAACTTCTTCAACAAGGTTGAGCCGAGCCGTATCAAGTTTTATATCGCACCGACTAGATGCACTGACCCCTGCCCAAATCAGATTGCCGCAATTTCTGCAATCAATGGGTTTGAAATCTAACTCACTCATTAGGCGTACCTGGACCGAGTGTGATGGTGTACCTATTACCGCTTATATACATAAGCGGTACAGTACGCACACCGATCACGCTCAAAACTGCCTGTGTACCTAAAATAAAAAGGTACACAAAAGGTACAGTACGGTACACCTCAATTCACCTTCAATTGGGTGATTTCGGCATCCATCAGATTGAAATGGCTCTTGCCTAAGTCGGAAATGTAAAGAATAAATGACCTGTCATTGCCACGGTTTTCTACCCAGCCACCTGCCAAGAGGTCACTGATTCGCTCGCCAATTGCATCCTTCGAACCAGTAATTCCTTCAGCCACCAATCGCCGTGAAGCGCCTGGATGATTGTGGATAAACTCGGCAACCTCTTTTTGCTTCTTGAACTCTTTGTTGCTCTCTAGCTCGTCCCCAAGCATCGGCACACCAATCACATACTCCATCTGCGCCCTAGTCGAGTCAATGGTGAAAACTGCAGCCTCTTGGGTTCTATCTGATTTGCGCCACATACCTGCGATCTTGCGAACAAATCCTGGGCGATCTTTGGTAACTCTCATTGTGAGCGTTCCAGTTCTACCAGGGGCAAGTGCTTCCAACGGCTCTACGAGATAGGCAGCGCCATCAATGGTGGCAAGTTTTGCCTGACCGCCAATGGCAAACCGCCCCCGTGTCTCTGCATTTTTGGTGATGTGGTCAATAAGCACAACGGCAGCGCCACTGGCGGTGGCTACTGTTCGTGGAAACAGGCGCATCCAGCGGGTGATTGCATCATTATCTTTGGACTCGCCACCCCACATTGTCAGGGATTCGGTGACACCATCAATGATGATAAGGGTTGCAGAATTTGGCTCAAGGATGGCGTGCCAATATGGGTCATCGGCATCACGCGCACCTTCAGGTCGAATGTAAGAGAAGTATTGGAGCAGGTTGGCACGGCTGACACCTAATGCTTTAAGGCGGTTCACAATGTCAATGGCATCTGATTCAAAATCTATGTAGATCACCTTTTTGTCGTTCTTCAGACACTCTGCAGTTGCAATTTGGGCAATCCACGATTTACCCGATTCAGATTCACCATAAATGGAATGAACTCGGCCTTCATAGATCAGGCCATGACCATCTGAACGCTTGAGTAAAGTTGCAATGGGTGCTTGAAATAAGCCGTCAAAGTAATCTTTTAGGGCGATTGGTTTCCAACTGGATTCATCCTCTGAATGTGTTACTAAAGGTTCCAAAAGGTTACCTGCAGGCATCAGATTATTGCTTGAATCAAAAGAATTGAGAGTTTGCGCCCCATAGCCGAGATTGCGCAAGGTTGATGCTGCTGCCTTGAAATCTCCACCATGTTTGATTGTGGCATAAAAGGCAAACTTCGAATAAGAGGTTTCAGCATCAAAAATGGTAGATGTTGAGAATACATAGAACTTATCGTTGCCATTGAAATTAGTGGTTGCGCTGATGCCTTCGGTTTTACCTGGCCTGCGCCACACCGTTGATTCACCCTTGCGATAAACAACAGTCCAGCCCAAAGGTTGCAATAGTTCTTCCCAAGTTGTTCGAGCATTGTAATCATCGCCTGGGGTCAGGATTCCATCGTGCTTTGCAACTACTTCTTGTTGCAGATTTTCAGCTTTAGGCATCTCATCAAACATTGCAAAGATTGCGTGCAGTGCTTGGCGTTCTTGCATCGTGATCGTTGGAATTGTCTCAATTGAGCCACCTATCAGTGTCCAAGCACCGCCTGATGGGTGGGTGGCACCGCCACTTGGCGCCGTGATTGTAAAGCCACCTTCGCTTCGCGTTTCGGCCCATACATCCACACCGCCGTTTTCGCCAGGCTTACGGGCAAGTTTCGTGTTGCCTGGCAAGGTTCCATCTGACACCCGATAAAGCCAATGAAGGCCGCCTGATGGTGTCAACTCCACATAACCGCTATTGAGGCGCTGCCACAAATCGCCAAGCCCTGAATTATTGGCAATCTCGGCCACATCAAGGTGCATTTTTTCGGCCACGGCGCGACCTTCAAGTTCAAGCATTTCAAGGTTGCCGCTAACACGGCCAGTAATGACACCAATGCCATCAACACCATCTTTGAACCAAGAAAGTAGTTCATCGGCAATGGGTAGATGCTCTTGGAATCCTTGCCAAGCAAATGCAGGTCGCTTGGAACCGTCATTGGCAGTTGGAACAACTGAGATGCCCTGAGCTAAAAAGCGCAAAGCAATTGGTAATAGATTACTCATTATGTTCCCCAGTTCGTTAATCTTGCGTGGCGTTACAGGAATCGAACCTGTTAGCACATCCCCCGATGTGTTCCCGTCTAGTAACCATTACAACGCCGATCTCTTGAGGTAGAAAGGACAAGCACCTCAAGAAGTTTAGTTAGTTGGTTTTGCTCCCAGTTGTGCTAACAATGCCTGCACCGCAGGGTCATTGATATTGGCACTGGCAGGTGCAGCCGCAGGCGCTGCACCCGCGTTGCCAATAAATGCGTTTGCCTTTGCCACTGCATCGGCATCGCCTGTTGCATCTATAAGAATCCACGGCGCAGACTTTCCAGGCTTTGCTTGGCCCTGTCCGATACGAGCCAATACCTTTTGGCCAATCTTTGTTTTTAATGCGTTCTTCAAAGCTACATTAAAGAACAAGACTGATTCGTGATTGAATCCTGTATCTAAATCATTGATGCGTACTTCAATTGCATCGGCATCACCGTGAACTGTTGGGATGCCAGTTTTGTATTCAATTGCTTCAAGAATCAACAGGTGGCCGTTTAGGTCTGCCACCTTTACTGATTCTGTATTATTGCTAGGTGCTGAAAAAGCCATTTGGCTTTCCCCCGTTTCTTTTGGTTTGGTGTTAGTTTGTTTCTAACTCTGTTGGCGGTGTCAATTCCGCTAGTTCTTTAGCGATGTCATTGATCGTTTTGGTTGGCATATTACAGGCGCAACCATCACGCTCACACATCAGTATCACCATTGCAGGCAATTGATAGATCAGTGCTGAAAGGTCGGTAATACGGACAATACATACACATTCGAGATGGTGTTGCAGGAATCAACGGCCACATAGCAGGATTTTCCTCAACATCAATTGTAGATAGCAATGAATACACCGAATCAAGGCGAGCAAGGGCATCAAGTGCTGCCTGCTCGTCATAATCAAAGAGTTCAATGTGCATATCGTCAATGGAACCGCCAGTTGGCAAGAAAACAAGGCCAACCTTATTTACTTGCACACCTTGCTGGGCTTTCCCATAGCCGTAAAGCTGAACCTGAGTAATCTGTTGGCTGGTAGCGCCTTCACTGCGCTTGGCTTTGACACCTGCAGGTGAAGTTGTTTTCCAGTCCAGCACATAACCTTTTTCGATGTCAAAAAGGTCAATGGTGCCTGAAAGATTGGCGCGAATCCTTACTTTCTGCTCAACCTCATATCGTTCAGGCAAGGCAGCGAAAATCTGCTCCAAAAAAGAGTGAATGGCGGTTCCGACATTTGCGCTCCAGGAACCGCCACCCGACTCATTTGCCTTATCCCAATCCAGCAACTTGTAAGCAAGCCTGCGAACACACTCTTGGCCAACTTCACTAGGTCCAATATAAACCTGTTGGCTTCGCGGTGACCACTTACTTGCTTCGCTGATTATGCCGCCAAGTTCAACGGCTAACTGTTGTGCTGGCGAGTTCAAAGGCGTAAAATTCATTTGTTAATCATCCTCGTTCACAATAGAGAACCTACGGGATGTAGATACTATCTCAAGTGCCTCTATTACTTGAACAGGTAGGATTTCACGGGCGCGTTTTGTGTCAAAGCGCCGTGATTCAACAAATGTGTAGCGAACAACAGGTCGGTTTAAGAACATACCCAATTGGTTATCGCCTAATGCTCGCTCAATGTGTGCGCGAGCAACATCTGCAACTTCTTGCAGTTCTTTGATCTTGGCTTGGGCAGATTTATACTGCTCCAACCAAGCGGCAGTGTTGGCATCAAAGTCCACCACGCCTGTTTCTATTTCTACGCTCATATTGACCCCCATCAATAAAAATTGTTGCGTTTGAAATGTTCCCACGCTCCGCAAGGACCGCTGGAACCGTACTTTCTGCCTATGTAGGCAAGTGCTGCAATCGTTTGAGCAACAGTTGATTTACTGCGCTTCATTCCAAGATTGCGATAAGTACCATCCAATAACTGTCCAACACCTGATGCGGTGCTAGTCGGATTATCCTTATCTTGCCAGGCGCTTTCCTTGCTCATAAGAAAGTTAAAACACCTGAACTGATGTGCAGTCAGTAGCTCGCGAGCCACTTCCTTTGGATTGACCTGCATTAGATGTGGCCGATCTTTGTAGATAACCACTTCAGGTACTGCAGGTTGAGCCATTATTGCTTGAACTAATAATGAAGTTCCTACGCTAACCACAACGATTAGTGCAAGCCTTCGGATGAGTCTTTTATCTGTTGGTGTAATGGTGTTGCTCCTTGTTCAGTTGCCAACCATTTGCTCACAACTCGCTTTGCATAACTCGGCGATGTGTTCAATTGGCCTGCAATTTCGTTGACAGACAACCCTTTTTTATGTAATTGAATAATGCCAAGTGCCATACCTTTGAAGGTGACACGCTTATCCTTTACAACTGCAGCATCTCTTTCGGCTGGCGATTTGCCACCCCAAATGCCGTGGGTTATTTGCTTTTCTAGTGCGTACTCCAAACACTCCTTTTCGTGAATACAACTTGTGCATATTGCTTTAAGTTGGTGCAGTCTTTCTGCCTCTTGTGTGCGATTATCAGGAAAGAACAAATTCTTATCCTTAATATCTGCACACTTAGCTTCAACAAATCGTGGTAGATCAACAAAGAAATCAAATGTGTTCAATGCTTTTCTGCTAACCATTGTTGAAGGTCCTGGATTACCCAGGCTTTTTCAATCCCAGCGTTTCGGCGCTTGAGAATGATGTAATGCAATGGCACCTCGGATAAACCGCGAGCCTTTGCGTAGTTTTCTGCCTCAACTTCAGCTTCACGCCAAAATTCAGGCAAACTTATTGTTTTACGATTCTTGAGTTCAAGAATGTATTGCTTGCCACCAATGATTGCGACTAAATCGCCTTCATCATTTTTACCTGCCTTTACCAAACGCTCACATAAGGCACCAGCACCGCGAAGCCAACGCATAACATCGGTTTCAAATTGTGCGCCTTTGCGCCCGTTGGGATTAGCCATTGAGTTACTTAACCGCCTTCAATGATGGGTAATTTGTGCCAGCCTCACGGCTGATGCGGGCAAACTTAACTGATCGAATTAAATCTTCAGCCAAAATAAGTGCTTCTTGCTCTGTCATATTGCAAATCAATGGCGCGTTCTCGCCTAGATTGTCGCGAGCATTATCGAGGTGTTCAAAGTAGTTTTCAGACTTCACACTTCGATCTGCCGAATGGCGCAGTAAATCCAAATCATCTAATTCATAAGCGCCAACAACATCTTGGACTAAATCCTTCACGGCATCTTGTTCTTCAAGATAAAGGGCAATACTGCCGTCTGAATGATTATGAATTGAAAATAACGGTTCGCGTGCTTGCTTTTCAAAGTTCATCGGCCTTCACCGATCTCAAAAGCTGCAATGATGATTGCATAAAGGCAAATGATGCCTATGAATCCACACACTAAGCCTAACCAAAACATAGTTTTCCTTTCCGTTCAAAGTAGGTGCGCCCATACTACACACACTTGAACAGTGCAACGCTTAGACTCGCTGAACCTCAATCTGAAAAGGTTTGGCGGTGTTAATGTCATATTTAGCGGCAATGGCAAGTGCCTTGAGGATTTCAGCCCTGCCGACATTCGGCACCAGCCCCGCCAATGCGCCTAGCGCGTAGGCACTGCCTGAGCCGACCCCATACAGTCCATCTTCAGATTGGGTAACACTCAAGTCATCCCCAATTTCAAAGATATTGCCAGCAAATGCCAACAGGTATGAGTAACTGATTCCTTCTTTGGTGTAATCAAATCCCTGCAACTTAAATGCCGCAATGATGCTTGGGATGATCTTTCTGCCCATAAAGGTAACAGGGTTGGTGCCATCGTAGGCTGGTGGTGTCCAGTTGTAGGTAAGAATGTCACCTGGCCTGCAATCACCGCTAACTGCCAATAGGTACTTTTTCAGCTTCACAATCTTCGGCGTGCTGGGCGAAATGATGCGCTTATCCCCATCGGTCACCTGAGAGTCTGCCCCTAGAATGGCAAAATCAGGCCCCTGAAAGGCAATTAGCGTGGTCATTGCCCAAGTGTAGGGCAACGGTCTGAAATAAAGCCAAAACCAGTGCCAATGCTTCGCTTAGGCGGCGGTGGTGGCGGTGGTAAAAAAGCCAAAACCAGTGCCAATGCTTCGCTTAGGCGGCGGTGGTGGCGGTGGTAAAAAAGCCAAAACCAGTGC
>Ga0315905_10001012_pt1 | contig 30589 bp, 24 predicted proteins | sample LakEriMetagenome_5_FD_203522 | JGI IMG/M metagenome (GOLD analysis project Ga0315905, IMG submission 203522) | Freshwater fungal communities from buoy surface, Lake Erie, Ohio, United States - Buoy 4 MA121 | ecosystem: Environmental > Aquatic > Freshwater > Lake | place: USA: Lake Erie, Ohio... | reverse complement strand
TTTTTGTGGTTTCTAGCGCTTCGTTTAACGACATTGGTGGCAAAATAGATGGCAGCCTTTTCGCTAGCATGGATTTGCCAGCTCCGGGTGGCCCAACCAAAATGAGAATCAAGCACTATCTTACAGCGGCTCATTACTTTTAATTGGCGGCAAACAAAAATGCCTCTAACTAAATATTAGAGGCATGTAATATTGATAAATTGTACTAACATCTATCTTTTGGGATATAAATCAAGTTTAGTATACTCTATTGGAGTAAATAATTCCTGAAAAGATCTTTCATAAGGCCCTATTAATAAATCGTTAAGTTTTTCTTGAGTTTTTTCATTTGGTACGGTAATCTCCTCGAATGAAAATGAAACATTCTTTTTTATCCCAAACGTATTTTGCGACATGATTATATTACCATTTTCAATAGTGAACATTCTTGTTATTTTTCTAATTTGAATGTTTAAAGTAATTGTTTTGTCAATGAGCAGGTATATTTTTTTTTCTAATGGTAAATCCCCAAGATGTTTAGCAGCATGTCTCCAGCTTCTATTAAAATCAGTTGAGACTTTTTTGAAAGTTATTTCCAATATAGTGTGTTTCACCCCCTGGTACAATATCTTAATACCACTAATGTACAAGGAAGTATAGTATTTTAGGAGCGCCTTGTCATTTTCAATCTTCTCAATATTGTTTTTTATTATTTCCTCATAATTATGAATTTTTTCTTCCTCTAACATTTTTCTTTTTACGGTAATAGAATTTAGTTCTTGATCAACAATTCTTTTTTCAGCATCTAATCTATCTATATTGAGTTTAAATTTTTTCAAATGTTCTTCAACATTAAAATTTCTCATACTTCGGATTTTTTCATAGGATATAAGTTCCATCTTGAATTTCTCTTCCAAAGTCCACTGTCTTTTTTTGAGATTTTCTTCTTCCTCTTTTAATGTTTTAAGAATATTATCTGGATTGTTCTCGAATATCTCTTTGCTTAATAGGTAAAGATCTGATTTAATGGTTGACCAGATTGTAGAGTCTAGCATTTGCATAGAGAAGTGTTTTGTATAGCTGCATTTAATGATATTCCTAGTTGCTAGACATCTATATCCATATCTTAATCCTTCTGCCTTTTTATTTACATAATCACCCCCTAGAAACCTATGACACCCAGGGCATTCTATCAACTTTGACAAAATTGTTGTGTGTTTAGTAGATTTCTCAGCACGTGTATTATTGGTTTTCAATTTTGCTTGTACCGCTTCAAACAAAGCTCTGTTTAATATTATAGGGTACTTAATTTCAGTGTTTGTGGTGATATACTTAGGTTCATCACCATCCGTTGTGAAATAAGGATTCTTTCTCTTGTTATTTGTAGTTTTAAAACCCAAGTAAGCTTCTTCTTTGAGGAGTTTATTTACGTTCCTCTTAATATGGGTGTAATTGGAAAATCCCTTTTTAATGCAATGCAAAACAATATCTTTTATCGATGGGTTGGGACAGCTAATATCTATACCATAGGCATACCAATGAAATATTTTTTGAATTTCCTCTGCTTGATTTTCATCGATTGCATAGGTGTTTCTTTTGTTATCATACGGAACTTTTTTATATCCAAATAATAGTTTTCCTGAAAGAGATACACCCATTCCATTCCAATAAATTTTAGCCCTTTTAAATCGCTCTTTCTTGGTGCGCATTTCACTTTCGGCAATATAACCGTAAAATGTAAATGAAAATGCGGCTGAGTCATTAAGCCTATATTTATCATCAAACAATTGATACTGTCTATCCTTTAAAAAGAACTGTATTTTATTCTTTATAAACCAATCCTTGATTATGTGTAAATCTGCTTCCGTTCTTCCAAGACGTGACATTTCTGTACAAATAACAGTGTTGTAGTCTGGGTTGGTTTTTAGAAATTCAAAAAGCGTATTTGTTCCTTCCCTATTTTTAAAGTTAATAAGACCGCTCTCTTTGGTTTCAATTATTTTATATTGACCAAAACCCTTCTCCTTGGCAAATTTCTTTAAATCTGAAATTTGTGGATCTAACTCTTGCCCCATTGTTGAGACTCGGCATAATAGTACACATTTCTTTACGTCTTCCATATTTTATTCATAAAATTCACGAATCATGAGATCTTCAGGTATCTCAATTACCTTATCCACTTGCTTGAAGAAGTAAGCTACCCCCGTTTCTTTACACTCATCACGAAGACTTCTTCCCCAATCCGTATTGAATGGTCTTCTTCCTGGGCCCGATTCACCGCCCTGAATAATCCAATGAAGTTCACCACTCGGTAACCATTTCATCAAAGACAATGATTCAAGTTGTGGTTCAACTGATAGAAATCTCAAGCCATTAACCTTCAATAATTGTGGTATAAGGGTGTTAGCTGTTTTTTGATTAACTACCGATGCTCCGAACATCACATTTGACGGTGGGTTCGACTTCCACTCCTCTGGTATGTACTTGTTGATATTTGAGGGCCTTTTTGTTAAAAACAGGAATGTCAAATTCGGATACTCATTAGCCGAAATTCTTCGAAAAAGCTCATCCCGCAAATCACCAGTTGTACCACTTACAACCTTGTTTTTGAAGTCAAAAGTGGGCATTGATTTTTCGAATATGTCCATCATGGAGCCAATGAATACCCGATGGATTTCATTTTCTGATTTTGCCTTCCTCTGAAAAATTGACAGATTTTTGAAAGCTGATTGAATCTCTCTACGAACATTGTCTACTCCCCAAACTGAGAAACCCCACCGATTTGCAAGGATCTTAGCGTAACAATGATCGCATCCTTCATGTACTTCCGTGCATCCCCACCAGAGTGACAAGCTTGACTTTGCCCATTCGATCTTAGTATTTTCCATATTTCTTACTTTTTTCTTTTTATTAGTTCATTTTTCTTTTGAATTATATCGGATAGTTTTCTGTCAAATTCCAGTAAATTATCTCTTTCTGTTGCTGCGGTTTCGTAATCTTCTTCATCTATCGCTTTGAGCTTACTGAGCTCTGATCTGGCTCTAAAATATCGGCACCTTGTGTACTGAACCTTGAGCTCAATTAACCTTCTTTCTACGTTCATTATTTCCATATTTATGCGTTTAGTTAGGGCATGACAATTCCACCCCATGCCTATGGGTGTTTTTTTTCAATAAATTTTTAGTGGTTATTTATTCGAGCTTACAATCACCAAACGTTGGTATCATATATACTCAATGGACTAATCGATAGTGATTCTACGTCCAGAATATTGATTTCTAAGCTGCCTTGGGATATTCTCCGAAAACTAGATTTTTATTTATTGGGTCATATGCCAATGCTGCTTTATACATCGTGCTCGTGGCTGCCCAGATAAAATTTACATAGATATAAGAGCCCCCTTCTAATTGAACGGTCTGATTAAACGAAGATTTTCGAAAGATTTCTGTTTTGTATTCTACTCGAAATGATTTGTACGCTTCATCCACAAAAACCTCTAAGAACCCACTATTGGGACATTGTTTTTCCCACTCCTCAATAAGTATCTTTATGTTTTCCTGAACAAACGATATCTCATTGATTACATTATTTGGAATGTTCTGTGACACTGGAAGCTGTGTGTCTAGATTAATCTTATGGCATAAATCAACGAATTTTTCGATCGGAACAATTCCATCCCACTCAACCCATTCATCCCCAATTAGCATTTCAATGGAATCGAAATATTCTTTAGTGATTGGCGAAAAAGAGCAACTCCACTTTTCTGTATTACCACCCAAACGATTACTAAATTCCGTAAACTGAACAAATTCTATTGGAGAAATATTACCCAAATACTGATACTTTTTCCATGACGTTGTTTTTAGTTGATCGCTGATTTGGATTCGGCATACCCCAAAGACATCCCTCATTTCATCTACTTGCATGGTTGTTGAAGAACCTGTTATCGGGTCATATTTTCCCGAACTACAGCAGATTTCCCATTGATCTGATGCTGTTATCCAAGCAGCACGTCTTTCTCTCTTACTTCCTGTGATAGAAGTTGTTCGGATCATCCCTTCTTGGATGATTCTTGGCAAATGGATTGCCTTTGTGTAATGGTACTTTTTCATATGATATAATTTAAATTGTTACTTATTTTTGGGCAATAGGATTCCAGCCTCATGACTGAGGATTTTTTTTCGACTTAAAGAAAAAGGTTCCTTTAAACCTATTTAAAATGTTTCTGATTTTGAGGTCATGACGGATTAGGTTTCATTTCATGAAAATTTCCTAAGTGTCTTTTCACTCTGTCCAATAGCCCAGATGGAAGTTCAAAAAATAAATTTCTAAGGGGTGAACACAACTTTTTGAATGGAACCGACAGTAAAGGCTCCGAGTTGCTGTTTTTTCCATGAGGAAGATATTTCTGTGCTTCAATCATGTTACAATAATATACACAAAAAAGTTTACACGCAAAATTTTTTGAGTCACTAATTTTCAGATTTAGTTAAATATTAATTCTATATAATTGTTTATCAACAAATTAAATGCATTTTTATTTTTGAAAATATTTACAACCCTTGGGGTTGAAATGCCAAAAAACAGGTCATTTGATAGATATGTTCATCTTTTAACAGGGTCTTTAATTGCTGACTCCAGGCAGCCTCAACGATCTCAAAAACGCACTATTTTTCTTTCAACAGTTTTGCTATTCGCTTCTTGTGGAGTTCATTTACCTCTGCTGCGACATCCAATGCCTTTTGCTTTGGTTTGAACTCGAGGTCAATTAATTTCTCAAATTACTAGCTTAATTATTTTTTTGTTTTTGTTTTTTCTCCCTCAACAAGGAATTTATTGGTTTCATTTTTTCTCTTTTCTTTAGGTCCAAAATGTTTTCTATCTTGTGTTGTTTGATTTCTTCTGTATACATAATTGCCCTTTTCACCTTAACCCCTGTCCAATTACTAACTTTTACATGTGGGCGAAAACCATTGTATTTCTCACATGATTCCACAATAGCATCTTGAACGAGCTGAATGTTTTCTTTTAGAGTTAAGATACAATCGTGAACGGGGACGAACCAAATCCCTTTCTTTATTAATGTATCACAAACGTTGTTAATCATAACTGAACTTTCCTCTCGTTGCAGGTACTTTGCAGCTTCTGTATAATCGTCCTTTTTCATTGTGTTTATACATCCTATTAAAGTAGGATAAATAGCCTCAAGAGCTTTTAGATATTTGGTTTTTCGTTTTGGGTCCTTTTTTGAAAATATGGGCATCAAAGTTTGTATTTTATTTGCCTTTAATTCCTCTTCAGACATATCTAAGTGATCTCCAATAGAAATGTAAAATTTACCAGATAGTACATTTTCAATGAATAGCGGGACATCGGGTAATTTCTGACAAACGACATTCCAATCTTTCGAATTCGCTTTCATTTTACTATAGGCCACTAATTTTTTTATAATAAAAAACAACTGTGATCCACTTACATCAACACCCCAGATATCCTCACCCATAATTTTAAATGCTGGTCGGTATTTTTTACCTATGCTAGTTACGTTATGATGGACTCGTCCAAAATCGTCACAGGTGATGTAAATATCTCGAAGTCCTGTATTATGTTCTGACCTTTTACTTTTCTTTTGAATTGTTGAATCTACATTATACAATATCTGGCATATGGCATAAAGGTTGATTTGTGTTTTATTCACGAAATCTATGTATTTCCTATTAACAGTTATGTCAGCAATATTTGTTCGGATTTGATCAATTATTTTTTCGCCAGTTGGAGTAGATTCAATGCTATTTACTCGAGGTTTTGGTATCCATGTTTCTATTGGGACTTGATGGAATGACAGGTTATATTGAAAGTCTTTGATGGAATAACCTTTGGAATAATGTAGTGTGCGATACGAGTTGTTTACTATGATTAGATCTATTTCAATAAGCCTATCGATGACTTGTTTATATGTAACCCCACCTGATCTAGATAAGTTTGCTTTTAAGTATTTCGCTTGAAGATGAGCCATGCCATCATCATGGTTGTCATCCCAGATACTATTCATTTGTACCCTGAATATTTCGGATACTACGAATAGCATTTTGTCAATTAGAATTTTGTTATTTGCATCATTTGGATGGATTGATTTTAGTAGTAGCTCTCGAATTGATTCAAGGGTGATATTGGTCGGAACTCGTACGGTAAAATTTTTCATTTTCAATATTGTCTGTTCTAATAATAAGATTTATTTCTTAAAAAATCAAGTGGTTATTATATACCCTCAGTATTTGTCAACCCTTTTATTTTCAACACCCTCGGAACGATGGTGAAACATTATGGGGGTAATTAAATATATATTGAGTGATATCCAAAATAAGTTAGCATGGATATTTTGTTCAATGAAATTGAACAATATTTACTATATTACAACCCTGAAAACAAGTAATCAATGAATCGCATACAAGAAGTACTGGATGAAAAGGGAATTAGTCAGATTAGACTGGCTAAAGCTCTTGGGATAGCAAGATCGTCTGTTAGTCAATATTGTTCGAACAAAATCCAACCACCATTAACCCGCTTCATGGCGATCTGTGAACATCTGGGCTGCGATGCCAGTGAATTACTTGTTTCTAAAAAGAATAAGAAATGAATAAAGAAATTTATAAAGCGGGTTCAATTGTCCAGTTGCGCAATAGGCTGTGGCGTGTTGATGAATGTGACGGAAATGAAATTACCGCTACACCTATAAACGGAGAATCTTCCGACCAAAAAACTTTTTTGATTGACATTGAGCACATCAGCGAGGAAAGATTTGAATCGATATCCCCTGAACATGTTGGTGATTTCTCTGCTCAAAATCTGCTTTTAAGAGCTTATCAGTTTGATTTGATTCATGGTTCTGCCCCATTCTTAAGTCTTCATAGATCTTCCGTAGTACCATATAATTACCAAATGGTTCCGCTTGTTTTGGCGATGGAAAAACCCAATACGAGAATACTGATTGGGGACGATGTTGGTTTAGGTAAAACCGTGGAAGCTGGTTTAATTCTCTCAGAGTTGATGCAAAGAGGTAAAGTCAAGAGAGCTGTTATTTTAACCCCAGCTAACTTGAAGCAACAATGGAAAGAGGCTCTTGAGTATTTCTTTCACATTAAAGCAACGATAATTGATTCCTATACTCGAAAGGAATTTGAAAAAGAATTGCCCGTTGGGGCTAATCCCTGGCAGTATTTTCAAATTATAATTGCCTCAATTGATTATGCGAAGTCACCTGACATTAAACAACAAATCTCAGAACAGAATTGGGATTTGTTACTAGTAGATGAGGTTCATCTTTCTGCGAGACCTCATAATTCCTCAGTTACCAGTAAACAACAAAAGAGGTATGAGTTAATAAGTGATCTTGGCAAAAAAATTGATAATGTTCTTTTCTTGACCGCTACCCCGCATAACGGTTATTCAGACTCGTTTGCTAGTATTCTTGAAATCCTTAATCCTTCAATTGTTCGTTATACTTCGAATGGAGATGTTGTATTTAACAAAGATGAAGCAAGATTTAACGTAGTTCAAAGAAATCGGAAAAAACTAGAAGCTTGGTACAAAAAACAAGGCAAAGAGTCACCATTCCCTCAACGCAATCAAAAAGAGGTTATCGTAACGCCTAATTCCTCAGGTAAGCTGATGCAACTATTGGATGCAGTTGAAAGATACGGGGATTTCATTTTAACATCTGCTCTAAAATCGGAATCCAATAAAGTGAAAAACATTGCAAACTGGGTCGCAATTCACTTACAAAAAAGAGCTATCAGTTCCCCTCATGCGGTTTTTAAGTCCATAAAAAATAGGATTGAAACACTCAAAAACGCATCATCTATTCAAGGTGATGTCAACCCCGATACTTTAAGCAATCATGTATATGACCTATTTGGTGAAGATGAAAGAGTAACAGATGAAATGGCATCACTGAAGTTGGACTTTGAAGCACTCAGTGCGGATGAAATAGGTGAACTTAATAAAATTCTTGCTTTTGAATCGTCATTTACTCCAAAAGATGATGAAAAACTTCAAGCTTTAAAAAAGGAAGTCATTCCCGAATTGATGGCTCATGATCCTAAGGTCATTATTTTCACCAAGTATAAGGATACCCTAGATTATTTAGAGGCTAATCTTAAGTCTAAGGACTATGACACACTTATTATTCACGGAGAACTAAGTACAAGTGCTAGAAATGACGTCTTTTCTAAATTCGAACGCAGTAAAGCAGCTATTCTGATTGCCACTGATGTTATTTCTGAAGGACTCAATTTACAGAGACTTTCCGCATCCGTTGTTCACCATGAATTGCCATGGAATCCAAACCGACTTGAACAAAGAAATGGAAGGGTTGATCGAATTGGGCAAAAGAAAGACACCGTCTTTATCAGAACTATGGTGTTAGATAAATCATTAGATAAAGAGATATTAGACCTGCTTTTAGAAAAACAGCAAACAATCGAATCTGATAGAGATTATTCAGCGGCATTCTTTGGAGATGAGGATACATTAATCTCTATGGTTCAAATAGCTTCAAAAAAGAACAGAAAAAAGAAGAATTTTAGTAATCCCGATCTCCCAGATTTATTTACCGAAATCGGTATAGACCAAACTAAGAAAGCAGTAATCAAATCATTTAGCAACCCCGAGCAAGAAGCAACACGTAGAAAAAAGATCAAGGACGAGTCATTTTACAGCAGCTTGGATATTGAATTACCTGAGATAGATAAAAGGATTGAAGAAACGAAACGTATCGTAGGATCACAATCTGAAGTTTTGATGTTTACAAAAACAGCACTGAGTAAATTCAATTCAACCCTTAATGAAAAAACAGGTGGCTTTTACGAAATTATCATTAACGACTCCAGGCTAATCTTGCCCAAATTTGGCGATAAAATCACAAAAGTGGCATTTGACCCAGAACTAGGTTTAACCAATCCTGATGCAACAATACTAGATGCTGGTCATCCGTTGGTAAGAAAGCTTATCCAACTGGTGAAATCTGAGTTTTTCTCAAACAATGGTACTTATGGGAGAAGCGCATATTATTTCTCAGAGAATTGTGATACAGTCAATTTTGTCTACAATTTTTTAGTCCGTTTTACTGCTGGATTGAAAGAGAAACGAGTTATTGAGGAATTGATTCAAATTAAAATTGACAGTTATTCGGGTAAAGAAAGTCTTGCCTCGGATTTAAAGCCGACTATGACAACGACTACAATGACGCAATCTGAACTTAGCGAATACCTGAACGAAGCATTAAATCATGAATCTCTGAGCAAACTGATAGATTCAAAAATCAAAGCACGAAGGCAAAAATTGATTGAAGAGCGGAGAGAACTATATAAAAAAATCCTAATTGACAGTAAAAATGCAGACCAACCAGAATGGTTGGATGAAATGATTTACATCGAAGAGGCAGGATTTGATTTACTTACAGCCACAATAGTATTACCGAAATAGAAAGAATATGGCACTGAACTTTATTAAAGCAAGCGGTAATATCATTACAGAAGATTTTTGTATAAGTCTTGCAAGCGAGACAAAGGCAGAATATGTAAAAGATAAAAGCTTTGGAGATTCCTTCAAAAAGATTGATGAAGTCATAGCAACAACTTTTGAGAAATTACGTGAGCGATGGGAAGAAAACAGAACTTCCATAATCAATAACACATATGACAACTCTAACCTAAGACAGAAATGGATTATACCATTTTTAAAGGAACTCGGGTTTGATCCGATCTTTGTTGGTTCAAATATTAAAAGTGCCTCAGGAATTGAGTATCAAATCCCATATAAGGCATGGGATTCTGATTTTGCCCCTCTAATCCAAATGGTGAACAGCAGCCAAGATTTGGATGATAAGGATCGAACCAGCAGAACGCATAGTAACAAGAGTCCCCAAGATTGTTTGCAGCAATTTTTGAATACCAGTGATCATCAGTGGGCGATCCTAACCAATGGTAAGAAGGTTCGAATAGTTCGAGATTTTTATCATTCAATCACCAAAGGTTTTTTGGAGTTCGACTTGGAAGGAATTTTCGAAACTGCCAACTCTGAGCAATTTAGGGTACTATACAGAGTATTACATAAATCAAGGTTTGAGAACCAGTATCAAGGAGATATAGAACAGGAATTTGATGAAGAAGGTAATCTGATAGAAAAACCAGATAATTGTTTGCTTGAGTTATATCATAAAAAAGCAAAGGAAACAGGAATAAAAGTCGGTAACAAACTCAGAGAGCAAGTCATTAATTCAATCGAATTGTTGGGTAATGGATTTGCGGAACATTTGAATCCCGATGATTTTCAAAATGTAAAAGTCAAAGCTTATTACGCTGAAATTCTAAACATCATATATCGTCTACTTTTCTTAATGTTCGCTGAACAAAAAGGATGGCTACCAGTAAGAAATTCAATTTATGCGAGAACATATAGCATTAACAGCTTAAAGGAGCGTGCAGCTCGTGGTAATTACTCTCATGATGAAGAAAGCGATATTTGGGAAGGTTTGAAGATTACATTTAAACTCGTTACGAAAGGCTATAAATTTAAAAACGGTGAAAAAGTCAACGCATTCGGTGGACAGTTGTTTTCAGACAGAAAAATCAACACTATCATCAATCTCAAAATCAAAAACAAATTTCTTTTAGACGCAGTTTATCAATTGAGTTTCTTTAAATCCGAAAACCTTATAAATAAGATAAACTATGCGAACTTGGCAATTGATGAACTCGGAAGTGTTTATGAAAGCCTATTGGATTATGAACCTAAACTATCGACAGAATCAACGAATGTAGGAGCTAGACAAATAAATCGAGGGGAATTCTATTTGGATGACAGGGGTTCAGATCGCAAAACTTCAGGATCCTATTACACAGATAGCAGACTTGTTGCACAGCTAATAGACAGTGCACTAGTACCAGTTATAGAAAACGCCATTGATGCTAAAAACACACAGCATGAAAAGGAAACTGCCTTGCTAGAATTAAAAGTAGCGGATATAGCTTGTGGCTCTGGAGCATTTTTATGTGCAGCATTAGAGAAAATGGGAGAATATCTAGCCATTATTCGAAAGGGGGATGAAGATCGCCCAACTGACGAGCAGTTGCGTGAAGCAAAACGTGATGTGTTATTGCATTGCATTTATGGGGTTGATTTAAACCCAATGGCGCTGGAACTTGCGAAATTTTCATTATGGATTACGGCTTCACTTCCAGACATGCCATTAAGCTTTCTAGATCACAAATTAAAGTTCGGAAACTCATTAATTGGAGCAACTTCTGATGTGGTAAAACAAGGTATACCAATAGAGGCTTACAAAGAAGTTGGGAACGATAATAAGGAAACCTCAAAATGGTTGAGAGACAAGGTTAAAAAAGAACTTACCTCACTTGCAAAAGGCGGGTTTCAGAGTACACTTGATCTTAGGGTTGAAGTTGTGGATTCTACAGAAGATATTCACGCATACCTTGAGTTGTTAAGCAATGAACAAGAAACACCTGAAGAAGTTGACGCAGCTGAAAATGAGTACTATGCAATAAAAAAACATCTTCAACATGGTGTCGAATGGCGAATAGCTGATGCTTGGACCGCTTCTTTCTTTATTGAGAAAACAGATTTGCAAAAGCTTTACCCTACCAACGAGACATTGTATAATCTCAGAAATGGATTACCTGTTAATGAAAGTCTTTTAAAAGAGATTGAAGAAATTAGTTCTCAGCATCATTTTTTTCATTACTATTTGGAGTTCCCTGAGGTATTTGAAAAAGGGGGATTTGATTGTTTATTGGGAAATCCACCATGGGAGAAAATCCAAGCAGAAGAAACGGAATTTTTCGCCCCTTACCATCAACAAATTGCAGAGGAAAGTAATGCCAAGATACGTAAGCAGCTGATTTCTGAACTAGAATATGTTGATAATGAGCTTTACAACAAATGGAGATCCTTTAAAGATACCTTAGAAAAAATAAGTCGCTTCTGCATATCCTCTGGATTATATCAAAAATCTGCAATTGGCAATATCAACCTCTATAAAATATTTCTTGATAAATCTATCCAAGGGATCAATAGTAAAGGGAGAGTGGGTTTAATAGTTCAAAGTGGTTTGTTTACAGACGAATTAAGTAAAGATTTCTTTGAGGATCTAATGACCAATAGGAATTTGGTCACAATCAATGATTTTATCAACAGAAAGAAACTCTTTGGTATTCATTCTAGCATGCGTTTCTCTTTAATTACGGCTTGTAGACAAAATGAAGCACAACCGTTTTTTAGATTTTATCTTACCGATCCAGAACAGACACTCAACGAAAATTTAGGTGTTTACTTGGATTTAGATACTATTAAAATGGTTAATCCAAATACATTAAACTGCCCTATGATAAATGACCAAAAAACTTTGGACATACTGAAGACCGTATATTCTAGTTCAGTAATTGTATCTGCTGAGGATTTAAAAATAAATTCAAAACAATGTGCTTTTTGGGGTGAAATGTATAATATGACTCGAGGAGAAAAATTTCTCTGGAATAAGTTGGATGAACTAGACTTTGCCACTTTGCCCCTTTACGAATCAAAGTATTTTCATCAATATGACCATAGATATGCAACCTTTAAAAATGTTGGGGATGCAGATAAAATTAAGGGAAATGCAAGAATAGTTACTGAAGATGAAAAGTTGACTGAAAATCCAATGGAATTTAGATTTCACGTCAGAGAAAATACTGTTTTAGAAAAATGCAAAAGTGAAAAGTATAAAGTTGAAAATGATTGGTTTCTTTGCTTAAGAAGTATTACAAGTAGTACAAATGAGAGAACCGTCATAGCTTCAATACTTCCCAAATATGGAATTGCAAATTCAGTTAATATAGTTTTACCCAAAAGTATTAATGATGCTATTTTTTTATTAGGCGCCTTCAACACTTTCGTAAACGATTTTGTTGCATACACAAAAGTTGGCAATCAGAATTTAAATATTTTCATCATTAAACAATTACCTGTACCAGATGTAGACTTTGATTCTAGAGCATTCAGAGCAGTGAAAGAACGTATTCTTAAACTTTGCTATACTTCCTCTGAATTAAAATCTTTTGCAATCGACCTAGATTACCATGGTCAACCTTTTAATTGGAACTCAAGAGAAAGATTCGAAATGCAATGTGAATTAGATGCTATCTATAGTCATCTTTATAAAATTGAGAAATCTGATTTAGATTTTATAATGGAAAACTTCCCTATTGTTAAACGTAAAGACATAAATAAATTCGGAAGTTATCGCACCAAGGAAAATATATTAAAAATGTATGATAAGTTTTCTTGGGTTAAAGACGAAATCAACCAAACCTCACAAAACAACTAATAGATCATGGATCCATTTAAAATATACAACGCTGTTAAGGATCAGTACAAATCGTACATAGAGACCTTCCAAATCTTCAAAAACGAAGATATCAAACGATTCGTGCAAGACGGAATCAATAACAGAAAGATGTTATGGCAGGAGCCTGTTATTCAAATCAGCAAGCGCTTTAAAAATGGCAAAACGCTGGACGACATGGTTTCTGAAGGCTGGCTTCATAAAAATAACAAAACAATTTACAAGGATTTTAAACCTTATGCCCACCAGCATAAGGCATTTGAAGTTGCTTCTCACAAGAAAGAAAATTTGGTAGTAACCACAGGAACGGGTTCTGGTAAAAGTATGTGCTTTGAGTTACCAATTGTAAATCATTGCCTATATGAAGCTGAAAAAGGGTTAAAAGGTATTAAAGCCATAGTGATTTACCCTATGAATGCCCTTGCAAATACTCAATACGAAGAACTTGCAAAGAAATTGAAAGATTCAGGTCTTACAATTGGTCTTTATACTGGGGATACTCAACATACTGGAGATGAGGCATTAAAAGCATATAAAGAGGTGTTTGGTGAAGACGCTGTTCCTTCAAATGCTGAAATTATAGACAGGGAGAAATTAAGGCTCACTCCCCCAGATATTCTAATTACGAACTATGTCATGTTGGAATTAATGTTGACTAGAAATGACGATTCAGCCTTATTCAAGGACGAAATCAAAGAGAATTTGAAATTTCTAGTGCTAGATGAATTGCATACCTATTCTGGGAAACAAGGAGCAGATGTTGCTTTTCTGATCCGAAGACTTAAACAAAAGACAAACACGAAGAATAAGCTGATATGTATAGGCACATCCGCCACGATGGTTAGCGATGCAACGGGAACCGATTCCAACGAGGTTGTTTCCTCTTTTGCAGAGAGAGTTTTTGGTGAAACATTTAAGCCCGAGAATGTCGTTTTAGAAGAGGCTGATACTACTATCGAATATAACGGTAATGTCATTTCCTCAGCTATATCTGTTACAAAGGAAATGGTTGATCAATATGATGGAGAAAATCTATTGTCTACTTTACCGTTGTTTGAGGGTATAATGGGATATCCATTTGCAGGGGAATTGAGCATGGAGAGTTTAGGTGCAGAACTCACAAAATCATCGACTCTTTCATTTATTGAACAATCGCTCAAAGAAGTAAAAGACTTTAATGCTTTGGCTGTAGCATATCAGGAGAAATTAAGACAAGAAGAATCAATTGAAAGCTGTAAACTAGAGTTACAAGCAGGATTAATTTTAGGAATGATTGGTACTGTTCCTTCAGCAATGGGTAGACAAGTGCCTAGGTTTGTTCCAAAAGTTCATGCATTTTACAACCAAGGATCTGAGTTACGTGGGTGTCTGGTTGACGAATGTGGCTATTTAAGCGATTCAGGTGAAATACATTGCCCTAAATGTGAAGAAGCTAGCAGAGGAAAAGTTACCCTATATCCTTTACACTTCTGTAGAACTTGTGGTCAAGAGTATTATGGAATGATGTATGATGAACAAAATAACGAATCTTACCCATGGACATTACAGGACGATGCAAGTATGGGTATAGCTGGTTATTATTCCCCTGTTCATAAAGAAACCCTTTCAAACCTACCTGATCATTGGCTGAGTCCCGTTAAAAAAGAACTTAGATCAAAGTACAAGCATAAAAAACCAATAACAGGAACTTTAGACCCGATAAATAATCAGTTTAACCATTATCACGAGGATGAAAATTACAATGGCACCCTGGTTCCTGCACCATTTTCATACTGTTTAAATTGTAGGACAGAGCATATTGGTGGTGGGTCTGATTACTCAAAGTTATTCTTGTTAAATTCGGTTGGACGTGCTACTGGAACTGATGTAATCGTTACGTCTGCTTTAGCTGCATCTCCAAAAAATGAAAGAAAAGTAATTGGTTTCACCGACAACCGTCAAGACGCTGCATTTCAAGCTGGTCACCTTTCTGATTGGTATAACCAAATTTACTTTAGAAGAGCACTATATAATGTTTTAAAAGATCAGCATGCAGATATTCCTGTAACAGAAATACCTGCGCTCCTTTTTGATCATATTATTGACCAACCATATTTAAAAAGCAAGAATATTCAATTAACACAGATTAGGCAATTCAAAGAAAAGTATCTCAAATACCTTGAGGCCTACTTGTATATCGAACTACGAAGCACCAAACGATTCATAAGTATCAATCTTCTGGATACAGGATTATTAGAAGTAGGATACGAAGCATTAAAAGATGTTTTAAATGATACTATGGTTGACAAATATCAATTCTTAAAGAATGTTGACAAGGATTTGTTAAACGATTACATTAAAGGTTACTTGGAGATTTTTAGAGGCGAAATGGCGATTGGGCATCCAAGTCTATTAGATAGAGCTGTATTTAAACAACAAGTCATAGATTACATTGAACAGAAGGCTCCTGAAAAAAGGATTTTTGAAGCAATTGAAGAGACTAACGTTGGGGTATTTACGAATGCTGAAAAAGATAAATTCAGATTTACTTCCTTAACCTACCATTCATTTAACGGATCCAGATCATTGAATCAATGGATTAAAAGGTGTTTTGGAATTGACGATACTAGTAAAATCATTGAACTTATAGAAGAAACTAGAGACTTTTTATTGGAAGTTGGATACTTAGCAAAACAAAAGGTAGAACGGGAAGATGTTTACTATTTAGATCATAATATCATTTTGGTTCAAGTACCTGTCAATGGATTTAAGTATGAATGTAAGAAATGTGGTTCAAAGTATAATTGGAATACCATTCAAAGTTGCCTCAAACCAGCTTGCAAAGATTTGTTGATTACTGCTCAACCAACAGATAATTTTTATTCAAAACAATATAGTCATCCTTTTGATGGCAATGACACTATCGTTTCCGAGGATCACTCTGCTCAGGTTAAGGGTCAGGAACGAAAAGTCAGAGAGAATAAATTTAAAGCAAACCCAGCTGAAATTCAATTTTTAATAGCTACTCCCACAATGGAGTTAGGAATTGACATTGGTACCTTATCATCAGTTTATTTGAGAAATGTCCCACCTAATCCTAGTAACTACGCTCAAAGAGCAGGGCGTGCAGGACGAAGTGGCCAAGGATCAATTATCCAAACATTCTGTGGTTCTGGTGCAAGCCGTGGGGTACATGATCAATACTATTATAATCGACCAGTTGAAATTGTAGCTGGAAAAATTAGTGTTCCCAGGTTCAATTTGGCAAATCCAGAATTGTTTAAAGCACACGTTAATTCTCTTGTTCTTCAAACCATTGATAAAAAATTATATACTAAGCCTGAACAATTTTTAGATTTCAGCAATCTAAATGAACTTCCAATGTTCCCTGATTATTTGAATGGGTTAACTGATTCCATTACAAGAAACAGAGATAAGATTATACAAAATATTACAGATGCCTATTCCAATGAGATTACTGCTTCAAACGGCTCAATCACTATGGCTATGATTGAGGAGCAGGTAGACCAATTCACCTACTATTTCGATCGGACATTTAATAAACTAAGAGGGGATTACAAGGAATCAGTCGCAGAAATAAAAGAGATCGATAAAAAAATTCGTGAAGACGGGAATAAGGACTATTCCTTGCCAAGTAGAAGAAAAGCTTTAGAAGAGAGAAATAATAATTTGAAGTCAGGTTCTGCTGATTTCTATGTTTATCGTTACCTATCACAAGAAGGTTTTCTGCCAAACTATGCGTTCCCATTAAAAAATAGTTCAGCAAGACTATTGTATAAAGGGGAAGAAATTGACATATCTCGAGATCATTCTGTTGCGATTCGAGAATTTGCCCCATTGAACACCTTGTATTACGGTGGTTTAAAGTATGTTTTCCAAGCTGTAAGTCGGGAAGTGGATCCAAATGCATCGGCTCCTGTTCTTGTTTGTCCAGATTGCGAATACATCCACAAACTTCGGCAAGGGGAAATAAAACCATCTAATTGTGTTAACTGTGGATCAGTATGGGATAGTGTGGATGAATATCGTACAATGCAATTCCCTAAAATGAGAGCAATTAAACGCAATCGAATTACAGCGGATGAAGAGGATAGGTTGAAGGGTGGTTATAAAATTGTACATAGTTACAAACCCACTAGTAAAGCTCAAGTGTTTGATGTAATAAACAATGGATCTTCAATTTGTAAAATTACATTTGAGCGAAGTGCCGAATTAAATCATATTAACCTTGGAGCTAATTTAGACTTTAAAGAAGGTAAAGTTGGCTTTATGCTGGATACAGTTAATTTGAATTGGATCCCGCAAAATCGCATTGAAGAATATTGCAAAGAGAAAAACATTACTCAATCTCAAGTAAACAGAAACATTACTTTACTTACCGATTCAAAGAATGATGTCATAACTATTCAATTAACTGACCCTATAGCATTTGACGATGAGTCATTCGGAAAGACTCTTGGTAATGCATTTGTTCAAGCAATTTGCACTGTCATGAATTTGGATGACAGTGAGATTAATGGACTTTATCAGCCCATCGTTGGTCAAAATGGAAAGATTGTGATATTCGAAACTTCTGAGGGTGGCACTGGTACTTTAGCAGCGATTGTTAAAGACGTCAATCTACTGAAAAGGATTGCTTTAAAATCATTGGAGATTCTGCACTTTGATTCTTTAGGCAATGATTTAACAGGAGCTTGTTTAGACGCTTGTTACAATTGTATATGTAATTTCTATAATCAAAGGGATCATAAGATATTTGATCGTAATTCAGTTAAAGAATTTTTATTGAGTTTGTACAGTTCTGATACATTAGAAGGAACCTCAGATGACAATGTTTTACTCGACCAATTCTTATCAGTTGCAAAGTCAGATCTGGAAAGAATGGTTCTTAAACGAATCAAACAAGAGAAACTAAAAATGCCAAGTGAGACACAAAAAAATATTGCTAGTAAAGAAGGTGAGCCGATTGCAGAAGCAGATCTTTTTTATGATACAAAAATTTGTGTTTTCATAGATGGAACTCCCCACGATGAAGAACACATCAAATTGGATGATAACAGAAAGCGAACTAAGCTTCGGAGTCTTGGATATAGAGTTGTAACGATAAGATATGACGATATTGAGAAGGGTCTAGCTGAATTAAAATTAATATTATCGTAATGCAGAAATACTCATTAAATCAATATCCTATTGAAATTGTCCTTGGATGGGTAACATCAGGGGAAATTGCCATTCCAGAAATACAAAGACCATTTGTTTGGGATTCATCCAAAGTAAGGGACTTTATGGACAGTCTTTACCAAGGCTATCCAGTGGGTTATGTAATTGCTTGGCGCAACCCAAATGTCCGATTGAAAGATGGTAGTCTTAGTGAAGGAAAGAAAATACTAATTGATGGTCAACAAAGAGTTACTGCGTTAACGGCTGCAATTCTTGGTCAATATGTAATCGACAAAACTTATCAAAGGGTTAAAATAAAAATTGCCTTTAATCCAATTTTAGAAAAGTTTGAAGTACAAAATCCTGCTATTCTAAAGGATAAAACTTGGATACCTGACATTTCATCTGCCATCAATGGTGATTTATTCGAAATCGCTGACAACTATTTTGAGTTGAATCCAGACGTAGACAAGAAGGTTGTTCGCACCGCTTTCTCCAACTTAATTAACATTACAAAGAAGCCAATCGGTATGATTGAGTTGGCATCAGATCTGGACATTGAAACAGTCACAGAAATTTTTATCCGAATAAATTCTAAGGGGGTTGTTCTTAGTCAGGCGGATTTTGCAATGAGTAAAATTGCTTCAAACGCTGAATTTGGTGGAAATGAACTTCGCAAGGCAATAGATTATTTCTGTCATCTTGCCATTGCGCCTGAGTTTTACAAGCACATAATTGATAATGATCCAGAATTTGCTACTACAGAGTACTTTCAAAAAATGAAGTGGCTTAAGTCGGAAAACGAGGACCTCTATGATCCAGAATACACCGATTTAATTCGTGTTGCTTTTACGAGTCAATTTAACCGAGGTAAACTTTCGGATTTAGTTAGTTTATTGTCTGGAAGAAATTTTGAAACAAGAACTTTCGAACAAAATATAGCTGAACAATCATTTAAAACATTAGAAAGGGGTATTCACAGTTTTATTAACGAAACAAATTTCAAGCGATTCCTGATGATTATGAAATCAGCTGGGTTCATATCACCAAAGCTAATACGATCTAAGAGTGCACTAAATTTTGCATACATCCTCTACATTAAACTAAAAGATCAGGGTGTTCCTGATGTGCTTATTGGTTCATATATCCCAAGGTGGTTTGTTTTCTCTTTACTAACCAAACGATACAGTTCATCACCAGAGACTATATTTGACGATGATATAAAACAAATCTCGAACAGGAATTTTGATTCATACCTGAAAGAAAAGGAATCAGCTGAACTTTCAGATGCATTTTGGCAGTTTGGTTTGACTCAAAATTTGGACGTTGCAACACCCAATAGCCCATTTTTTCACGTCTTTCTTGCCTCACAAGTAAAAGCAAACGATAAAGGCTTCTTATCTAAGGATGTTCTAGTTGGAGATTTGATTTCCTTACGTGGTGATATACATCACCTTTTCCCCAAAGATTATCTGAAGAAAAATAATTTAGGTAAAGGAGAGTATAATCAAATTGCTAATTATGTTTACATGCAAAGCGAAATCAATATTAAAGTTGGTAACAAAGCTCCAAACGAATATTTCAACTCAGTAATCGAACAAATTGATTCTGGTGATTTACATCTTAGCGGAATAAATAACCTTGATGATCTCAAGGCAAATTTAGAAAGCAATTGTGTTCCATTTGAAATAGTAAATATGGGGATTGATAACTACCAAGACTTTCTTACTGAAAGAAGGAAACTGATGGCAGAAAAAATCAAGAATTACTATTTTAGTTTGTAAAGTTTAATTTGATAAACCGATAGATGCAAGTTGATTCCAAATACAAAGTCATTGCTTACGTTACTTCGATCGTAAATGATGATGAAAGTTACGAATACCTCACTGATGAGTTAAACTGGATTGATGCAAGGAATAAAGCTATTGAAAAGGCTTGTTTTTTGAGAGAATCTTCAGATCAAAAAAATAAATACGCTGGTATAGAGTTGAGAATTGAGATGGTAAATCAAGTTGACCCGTCAAAACTTGAAACTTATACTCTGCTAAACGGAAAACGAATGCATAGCCCTGAAATAGCCGAAATTCTTTGGCAAGAAGCCAATCTTATGAGAAATATGGGTTATTCATTTGATGCTGTCAATCTTACGGATGAAAATGGCAAATCAGGTTACGTTGTTTGTGATCATCATATTAAATTGTATTATTTCACAGCTTGATTTTTTTGCTTGATTAAATTAACGTGGTTATGAGAGATAATGATTACTTAAATATATTGATTGATGTCTGTGAACAGAACAAATTAATAGAAACAGTTGACGAAATTGATGGCCTAATTGATATTGAGGGTTACGATTTCAAGGTGAATTTATCTGATAATGACCTGATCAAAGACGCTATTTGTTGGGCTTTCGAAAATAATCGACTGACGGATTTCTACAACGAATATTGGGAAGAAGTTTTCATACACTCCGACTTAGCTTCCTTTTTAATTAGTGGGTCCATAAGTCATGATAATAGCATGCTCAATATGGAGTTTTCGCTTTACAGAATCAACTCTAAAAACAATTGCTATTATAAGGTTGAAAAGTCAGGTTATTTATCAGATGGATTGTGGGATGACGGGGCATACTTTGAAACTACCGATGATATCTCAAAAGAAGCTGAGGTTATAGAAGCATTTAAAGATAAATGTGAAAGTATCGCTACTAATTTTGACGAGTTTGATGACGATATGATGAATGAAAATGGAATCCAGGTAAGTTTTTACCAAGAAACATAAATCGCTAAATATTGGGAGAAGTACCCTTCTCAATTATTTCATATACAGAATAGGGTAAATCCATCATTCTCATTTGCGATAAAACAAGAATCTTGTTTTTGGTCGGAAGGAAATAATAATCAGTTCCTTGCTCACCATAATTTTCATCATAATATTCTTTGTCTTCATTATTTTCCACCCAATCTGCGGTAGCAAAGTCGTTATCACACTCGTAATCATTCCAGTCGAATACGCTATGTAAAACAAAATATTCTAACAATTCAACATTGTCCGTATTGTATATTGTCTGTGCAATAAGTTCAATAGATTCTTTTGAAACAGGTATGTCAAGATTAAATTTTGAGTTAATCTCATTTATACCGTTTATATACCACTGATCCTCAACATCGTCATTATAAATGTCATAACAAAGAATATCTTTAAGCTTATCAAGGTCAGTTTTCATAGGTAATGTTTGATACTTAAGATTGGAATATTAGGTGGTAAAAATGGCCCTTTTCTCCAATGGGTTGAGTTCGAAACTAATTAAAATGGTAAATAGCTAATATAGGAAAGTTTAGCAAAGCTGTTTACCCACTTTGGGAAAAGGTTCAAAAATAAATGTTCCAAACTGACCAGGAATGATTTCTGAATGGTCATTTTGGCGTAGTAATATTTCTTCAGGAATCCCATCAACTGGAAATGCTGGACAGCCTGTTATCGGATTGAAATGTTTGCATGAAAAGCAAATCGCTTTGTTGTTTTCACTCATTTTTTTCTTTTACAGTACGTGGCTTTTAAATTGACAACAACAGGACATTAAATTTAAACTACTAAGCTTTTTGAGATGAATCCTTATCTATAATCTCAGATAAAGAATAAGGGAGATCAAAAAAACGCAGGTGAGAAAATATGATCTGTTTTGATTTGGTTTCGATTACATAATAATCTGTTCCTTGTTCACCATACGTCTCATCGTAATCTCTGCGATTTTCATCATCGTCAACCCAATCGGCTGGTTCAAAATCATATTCTGCTTCATAATGGTCCCAATCAAAACTAGCTGGGCTTATAATCATATGTTTCGCCAATTCAATATTATCATTGAAATAGATCTCTTTACAGATAGATTTCATCGCATTAGCATCAACAGGAATACTTAAATTGAATTTTTGGTTGATCTCTTCAATATTTCCAATGAACCATTTGTTCTCAATGCAATCATCGTAGTTTTCAGCATAGAAAATATCATAAAGTTTTTTGAGCTCTTGATCCATAATATTTGGCTTCATTAAATTTAGTAAAAGAAATCATTTCTTCACCTTTTAAAGAGGAATTAATCACAAAAACACCGAGGTATGACCAAAGAATTATTTTGCTTAAAAAACAGTATATCAATTATTTGCACTATTAGGGTAAACAGTGAATTTGACCCCTTCGTCAATTATTTAGCATTTCCATGAAATAAATGTACTGATCCAGTGTTAGTCGTGATTTTATTTTACGCAATTCCTTTCCATCGCTATCGTAATTAATGACCGTAAACCGTCCAGGATATTCTTGATAGTTAATCATTCTTTCCAGCTCCTTAGGGGTTATGAGCAGTGAAAAATTATCCGATAACGAAAATAGAAAGAGCTGCAATATTTTTTTTTGGTACAACTTATTTTTATTTTTCTGCTGTTCAGAAACAAATCTGAGCCACTCATATATCAACCCATTTTTGAGGTCATTGATAATAGCGGTCTCATCAATTGTATCAAATTCAACAAGTTGCCAAGCTGCCAAATGATTAATACCGAAATCCTCGGCAATATCATGTATGGTGAAAGGTTTTCTGTGCATAGTTCGTTTAATCATAAATACTCACAGAAATCACAAAAGACCTTCTTTGTGCGATCTTTTTGTTTTTTTCAGACTATTTATGGAAAAAAGCCATGAGAGATTTTGAGAAAAAAATAGATTTCGTTCGTATTCGAGTTAGTAAAACTGAAAGAGATCGAGTAGAAAAGATAATGTCACTTACCCACCAGAAGCGAAGTGAAGTATACAGGGCAGCCATTTTCGAGTATATTCAAAAACATCATCCAGATATATTGGAATGATACCCCCTGGCCCTGGTATGCCTCCCTTCCTTCCTGGTATTAAAACTCCGAATCGGGTATACAAATCCTCAATTTAATTCTATCGGAGTTGGACCTTAAAATTCTGACTCATTTAAATGTATTCCATTTATTTCAGAAGACACCCGACTTTAATATTTGAAATGAAATTCTGAAAAATTTTTTACAAATTTTCCATTATCAAACAATCGAGTTTGCCAACTTATACTTTGTATAAAAGTGTAAGTTAAATTGACAAACCCCAGTATTATCAATGGTTTCAGAATGTATTCCATTATCGAATTTGCACATTAACTTTTACTTTTGTATTTTTACATCATTAGTATAAGTTTATGAGTTTAATCGGACAGAAAACAACAACGACTTTTCTACCTTGGGAGACATACTTAAGCCTAGTTGCCAAATTAGAACGAGATCATAATTATAAATTTTGTCTTCTACTTGCCGTTGGAGTCAATACAGGTTTAAGAATTGGTGATCTACTTAGATTAAAAGCTTCAGATCTAGTGGGTCATGATACGTTTAAAATTGAAGAAGGAAAAACTGGAAAAGAACGAAATATAAAAATCAACAAAGACCTTCGTGAGATTTTAGACCGTGTGTTACCCAAATATATTCAGGGCAGTTTTGACAGATTATTATTTCTCAATAAATACGGCACAAAAGCTATTGACAAAAGCTATGTAAACGTCAAGTTTAAAGAGATCTGTAAAAAATACAAAGTAAAAGTAGACGGCAATTTAAGCTCTCATACTTTTAGAAAAACATTGGGGCGCAGAGTTGCTGAGGTCCATAATTACAGTGATCAGTCTTTTTTAATGCTATCCAAACTTTTCAACCATTCAAATACCACGGTTACCAGAACATATCTTGGAATAACAGAGGAAGAGATTCATGAACTATATGATTCTATCTGCTTATGAAGTTGAATAATTTAACATTTGATACTTGGTGTAAAAATCATAATTATGACCATGATGCCAAATGGTTTCGGGAGCTATATCCATTTCATATTTTTCAAAAAATTGAATTTGATGAGAATTTAATAAACTCCGTTCAGTTAATCAATCAAAATGGTATACAATACAAAATAGTCATCCAACAGATAGAAAAACAAGAAAATGGAAGAATAAAATCAACATTCGAATTAACAACTAATAGTCCTTCAAATTTTCATTCATGGAATAATCGAGAATGGCATAATTTATTTCAAATAATATATTCAGAACAGGGTTATTTTATTACGGTATTTTCAAAAAAAGAAGACCCTTCGAAGGACCTAATTTCAAAATTTTTCAAAGGAAACTTTACAAAAATAACATCTGAACGTTCACTTCCAATTTCTGAGTTGCTACTAAAATCTTTGATATTAAATATTGCAGAAGAAATTTACCCGAACGGCACACATTATAAGAGATTTGATTTATTGAAAAAAGGATTTAGAGATTTACCCAATCAGACAATGACCAGTAAGCTTTGGGATGATTTTACACCGTTCTATTCGGTAGGTCGTAACATTTGGATTTGTTATTCATTCAACGAAGAAAAAGCTCACAGAATGGCAATTGCCAATGCTAATCAATGTGAGAAAATTATTGTAGTATATTGTTTGCCAACAATAACAAAGCATCACAGATGCAACTTCCCTAATTCATCGGTTCTTTCTCTTCCTGAATTTGTTTCTTTGTTGAGTGCAAACATATATTCAAAATATGCCCGACAGATTTCATTCTTGCAAAATCACCTTCATATTGAAACGATTCCGAATAAAGAAGAGCTACAAAAATTAATTGACTCTGAGATAAATGAAACTTATCCTATTCAAAAATCCTCAATTAATGAATCGCTTTCTTTAATCAAAATGATTCCAAAAAGCAAAGCCGATATTTTTCAAGTTTTATGTTCCTTCAATCTATTAAATGCGTGGCTTAAGTCAAACACAAATGAATCAAACAAAAGGGAAATTTATAGCTTCAAAAGCTATTTAACTCCATTTATAGAAAACTTAATTGAGAAAGATATTGTGGATGTTTCTATTTACATTGAAAATCATTTTGCAATCATCGATATTGATGGATTTCAATTTAGCTTCCATAATATTACAGTTTCAAAAACTATTAACAGTTTTCGGAATTCTACAGAAAACAAATTAATAATATGGAAAGGAAAAAAATTACAGCCAATCGCTCAAATATTATTTCTTTATTCGAAGCTAATTCGAAAAGAACAAAACCAAAACAATAGTTAAAACGAAAAAGGATGAATGAAAAAAACGATTTATACCAAGAGGCTCGAAAAGGTAATATAAAACTCAGACTTGCTAAAGAAATTATTTATGTTATTGTTATTTCCGTGGTTTGCTTATCCATATATGAAATTGGAGCATTTTTAGATGAAAAAAATGCAACAGAGCTAAAGCATAGCCAAGATAAATTGGATAGTTTACCACAACACCAGCTTCTTTGGTATAAATTGAAAAAACACAAATTATACAATAAAGATTATTCAAACTTCAAGTTGGAATTCAACAACACTAAAGATCAATTTTTTTTATATCAGCTTGTCTCAAATAGTGGACTCTACACCAAAGATTTTGATGATTTTAGATTAAAGTATTTTAAGAAATATGCTGCCTTAGATGACTGTATTGCTCTTTATTACAAAGAAGATCAGTTAACCGCAAATAATATTCAGTATCAAAGTGAGTCTTTCTGGAGAAATCACAGAAAAAAAGTAAAAGAGTTTAAAGTATTGCTAAAGGACAAGAAAGTTCTTGACGAAATGTATAAAATATTTGTGGGTTGCGGCTATGGAAGATCCAAGGAAGATTTTAAACAGTTAATTTTTGAACCGAATAAGGAAGAGTTGGATAAAGTTGAAATCAAATATTTAGAAACTCAAATTGGGCAAGGATTAGCAAATTATTCCAAAAAATCTGAAGATTTAATTTATTTAATCCTCATTCTTGCATATCCTTTCAGATTTTTAGTTTTAGTATTAAAGTGGAGTATTAATCAACTTAAAAGGAATTAACAAGTACAAATTTCACATCAAAATTAGAGTGCATTAAACAACATTTAGCTCAGTTTTGTACCAAGCCAACATATGAGTTTAGTAACTCAAATATTATAGTTAGTTGTTGACATTGAATGAAGACTTCTCCAAATAGGGATTTCTCATAAATCAAAATAGTATGGAAGAAAAAATTTTATTCGGATTAATTTGTATGACACTTGGTTATTTTATTGGATGTAATTATACCAAGAAGAAAAAAGAAAAAGAAAAAGCCGCTTTAAAGCGAACATTAAATTGTTTTTATAAAAGAAAGGGCAATAAAGAAACCATGGAATCTATTATACTTGATTCGATAGCCCTAGGAATTGATTTAAACTATATAAAAGACAGTGAAGATTTATATCAAAAATGGAATTATTGGAGAAACTACGGGGTCTTGTTTGCAAATAATAAATATCCTGAATGGGAAGGTCCTTACAAAAAGAACGGGGAAAAGAAAGAATTTAAACTCACGGAATATACAATTATAATCCCAGAAGATTTTTACCCAACCTATGTGAATCTAGATAATTATCGACATTTGAAAAGTTACGATTTGTACAACAGAAAATTATAAGTCAATATCTGTAAAAATTAATGCTTAGATTTCTTAATTTTAAGTCTGTTCATAAAGATAAAACTATGAAAAAATTGATCTTTTTACATTGGCTAATAACTACTTCAAGTATATCATTCGCACAATTCATTTCTTTTGAGTATACCCAAATTTTGGTGTATTCAGTTGAAATTAATTATTCCAGTTCCACTGGCACATACCAACCATGGACACCTGACTTAAACTTCTATGGCAACGCAATGGCCCAAATGCAAGCAAGATACGATAGAAATCACAGTAGTTTGTCTAAGGAATATTTTAAACTGAAAGATCTAAAATTAATAAATACAACGAACCAATCCATTCTTAATAATTATAGATCTACTAGATTAGGATGGATTTACAATGCAATTAGTACATGGGATGTGGGAAATGATGCAAATTATGCAAACATTAGAAATTATTGTTGTGAAATTTACTCATATCAATCAATAAAGAATGAAATTACCCTTCTACAAAGTTGTCAGGCAGAATTAAATCGAATAAAGTACAAAGATCCAGATAATTACATATACTCCAAAAGATATCAATCAATAATGAGAACATTAGATAAACTTAAGAATTGTGCCACAAGTGATATTGAGAAATTAAGTTGGGAAAGAACGGAACTTGAAAATCAAAACAATAATAGCACAACTAATAATAATTACAGTTCCAATTCGTATCAAACAAATTATAGAGTTCCAAATTCAAGTTTTGTGTATCAAAAAAATCATGAATCAATTCAGATTGATAAAATATGGAAATCAGAGGAATATACTGTTATTAATTTAACAACTTTTCCATCTAAGCAATATAGCTCAGGATGGTGGGTAAGTTATTCACCAAATGCTTATATCCTACAGAATGGAAAAAAGTACTACCTCAAAAAAGCTGTTGGAATTCCACTTCTTCCGAACAAGCACTACTTTAATAATATTAATGAGAGTCTAAGTTTTAAACTTTATTTTGACAAAAACCTCAATTTAGAGATAAAATTTGATTTAATCGAAGGAGTAGAAAACGGATTTGATTTTTACAATATTCGAAAATAATTAAATCATTCAAAATCCAATATCAAAATTAAATTCAGTTATTGACTAGAGAAAATAATGGCACTTCAGAAATCGAAATAGTTATTAACTGCAACGGATATTGAAATTAAACTTACTCTAACTACAAATTCTATTTCAATTTATACAATTTATACAAATCCTAAAACATGAAATACTTCTTTTGTTTTTTAAGTTCTATACTCTTGATCTTTCATGTTTCCTGTCAAACTATGATTAAAGTTGATAATGGATGTTTCTATGATGAGTCTAATAAATCAAACGAGATATTAGTTAGTAAACCCAAAAGTAACTTCTACCCAAATATTGCAAGTGAAATTTTACTTTCCGTAGGAATAAAAAAAACAGTTCTATATTATGAAGCCCCGATTGATAATGCTCTTGCAACAATATACAATGGGCAATTACTCATTGTTTACGACCCTTTGTTTCTTCAATCAATGGAGAGGATTAGTGGTAATCAAGGCGGAAGTAAATTAGTATTGGCACATGAGATTGGCCATTTATTAAATCTTCATAATATTTCCCAAAGTTCTTCTTCTCCATGGTGGGATGAATTAGACGCAGATTTTTTTGCTGGCTCAGTTGCTTATAAACAGAATATACCTATTGAAACTGTTTATAAATGTTCAGAAATTTACCCAACTACTTCTTACTCAGCAACACATCCACATAGAAATTCAAGGATTAAAACTATGATCAATGGCTATTGCAATGAGCAATTTAAAAAAGTACAGAATAGTGCGATTACGATTTCTAACAAAGCACAAAGAATTATTTCATTAAAAAATCAATTAATCAGTCTGTTTAATTCTTCAATTATAAACTTTGACTATGATAAAACTGTTAGGTATTTTTTTGAACAAAACACATTAGTTAGAGAATGGAAAGATTCAGATCAAAAAATAAAGAAAGATCGAATATTAATAAGTGATATTAATTCAATAGAATTGCTGCCGCATGATGTTGGAATCATTTCTTTCAACACTTATAGCGATAATATATGGTGGGGATTGGGTGGGAATAAGAGTAGAAGCTTATTGTCGAACAATTTAAATTTTGATGATTTGGAAACGGATAAAGAAGGTTACCATTTGTTGAAGCAAATAACCTTGCTTTTAGGTGAATTAAAAATGCTTATAAAATAACTCATTTCATCTGTATATTTTTTTGACTAAACTCGGTTGTATCTGGTCATTAGAATTATTTCAATAATCATCACATAGATTAAATATCATAGTGATTGGATTAAGTCTACGTGCACTCATTCTGCCCCACTTTATATAATCTATTTCTATCTGATTTAAATTAGGCTTAGATTCTATTTCATCCAGGTACTTGGTAATAAGTAGTGCTTTTTTCCAATTCTCAGCATCCAAAATTAGCTGTTCGAACTTTTTTTTTTCTTCCTCTCTAGCTTTCTGCTCGGCTTCTCTTCGCTCTCGTTCAAGACGATAAATTTCATTTCTGATTTTTGCTTCAGCTGCCATTTGGGTATCTTTAGCAACAAGTGACTCCAGACGAGAGACAATTGATTCTAACTTTTCCTCTAAAGGTTTGTTTGGTGTATCTTGAAATTCATAGCTCTCGATTCTTGCAATTTTAAAAATCAAAATATCTTCTGGAACAAGTTTAGTGGCAACATAGTATTTACTTCCTTTCTCATCTATGACACGTTTATGCTTTGTTCTAAGGCTTAGGTAGTAGTAGGTATGGTCGTTAATCTTTACTCTTGTAGAATTATACTCTATTTTTATTTCGAAACCTCGTTTTTCCATCGAATTAATTAACGTGTTGAAAATTCGGGTCGCTCTTTTAAAGTGAGCATCTTTAACATGAATATTCAATTCACCTCGTAGGGCATTGCTCCAACCGTCCTTTTGTATTTCTTTTTTATGGACGGCATACTTTTCCATAAAGCTCTTTACCAGGGGGTGCCAATCTTTGACCACCCTTTTTAATTCTACCTTTACGTCTTGGATCTTTTTTGTTTTTCGTTTTGGAAAGTGAATTTCATCTTCGATATCAGGATCCTCAACTAATGGCAAAATGGTTAGTGACTTTCCATATTCCTTTTTTATCCAAAATCCACTGCCTGGAATTGGAATCTTCTTTTCGATGCAGATACTTTTAATTTGAGCATAGGTCAAGCCCAACTCAAGTTGGACCTTGGTGAGTGGTTTACTCCAGATAAGATCATAAAGTTGTTTTCTTGCTATTCTTTCTATCATAAATTTTTTTTCTGTTTAAAATAAAAAAACAATTGTAAATCAACGCATTAACACAAATATTAGATGCTGTAAAACACTTATTGATTTAAATTTTGGTTGGGCCACCCGGAGCTGGCAAATCCATGCTAGCGAAAAGGCTGCCATCTATTTTGCCACCAATGTCGTTAAACGAAGCGCTAGAAACCACAAAAATTCATAGCGTTGCTGGTAAAAAA
>Ga0315905_10001011_pt1 | contig 30635 bp, 21 predicted proteins | sample LakEriMetagenome_5_FD_203522 | JGI IMG/M metagenome (GOLD analysis project Ga0315905, IMG submission 203522) | Freshwater fungal communities from buoy surface, Lake Erie, Ohio, United States - Buoy 4 MA121 | ecosystem: Environmental > Aquatic > Freshwater > Lake | place: USA: Lake Erie, Ohio... | reverse complement strand
CGGTTTCAGATCTTCTGGCAACGGCGCAGCAGTCGCCTGCTGTCAGCATCAACGCCGTGGCTAATGATAACATTGTGTCGGCATCCGAACTGTCCGGACTTGTCCTGACAGGTACCGTCGGCACAGATGTGGCTTCTGTTGCGCTTAGTGTTGGAAGCTGGACTAGAGCCGCGGTGGTAACCAATGGAACTTGGTCATACACCTTAACCGGGTTTGATGCGGCGGCAGTTGGTGCGGCAGCAGTTGGTGTTGATGGGTCAAAAGTTTTGGTCGCGACAGCTTCTTTGGCGAATGGGCAAACCGCGGCTTCGTCGCGCGCAATCCTGATCGACACCACTGCACCTGTTGCTACGATCGATAAGATTTTAGGCAAGGATAGCGTCAATGCAGCCGATAAATTGGCAGGCGTTGTCATTTCCGGTACTGCCGAAGCTAAATCGTCTATCCAGGTGATTTGGGAAGGCGCAAAGTTCTCGACGCAAGCAGATCTCGCGGGCCGCTGGACCTTGACCGTTCCGGCCGCGCAAGTGCCAACCAAAGGAGATACGACGGTCTCTGTTGTTGCAACCGACGTTAATAACAATGTCGGTACAGCTGTAACCCGGAATGTCGCTATCGACGCCACTTTGCCGTCAAAGCCAGCAATCAATGTGGTAAGCCAAGATGACGTGCTTGGCGCGCCTGAAGTCGCAAGCGGCATTAGTTTGACCGGGACGGCTGATCCTGCGGCTAAGGTCCTGCTCCGTTGGGGAAGTGCCACGGAATATTCTGCTACTGCCAATGACCGTGGTGAATGGACGATCCCCATCCCAGCCGCTGGAATTCCGGCGGCGGGCGTGCGCACGATAACGGTCCAAGCGGAAGATGCTGCCGGGAATTTGAGCACTAACGCAACCCGAGATGTTACACTTTATGGAGCCCTTACTGCGCCCGTTATCCTACCTGTCATGGGGGACGACGTAATCAATGTTGCGGACAGTGCAAACGGAATATTGCTGAAAGGCCTCGCCCCTTCGAATGCACTGGTTCGCATTGTCTGGGGTTCCACTATTGTGACGGCTGAGGCGGATGCGCTTGGGAATTGGGTTGCGCAATTTGGCCTTGCGGATCTTCCAGCAGACGGGGCTCGGGAGATTAAAGCAACGATAGTTGATGCATCGGGCACGGCGTTCGGCTCTTCGAGCCGTCCAGTTAACATTGACACCACCAACCCCGCAGCGGCTGGTATCAGTGCCGTTGCGCAAAACAACATTGTGAATGCGGCTGAAAAATCGGCGGGTATTGTCGTGTCAGGTACAGCCGAAGCAGGCAGCAAAGTAGAGGTTAAGTGGGGTGGCACCTCGAAACCAACAAATGCATCTGCATCGGGTGCTTGGACCGTGACTTTCGCGGAAGGTGAAGTCCCGAAAGACGGTTCGACGAACGTTGAAGTAAAAACAACAGATGCCGTTGGCAATATGAGCCGAATTTCGAATCTACCGATCACGATAGACACTGGCGTGCCACTGACGCCTACCGTCAGTTTGGTGCAAGATACAGGGAAGTCTGCTGCAGATAAAATCACCAAGAACGGTAGCTTTGGAGTCGTTGGTGTCGAGCCTGAGGCAAGCTGGAGCTATTCGTCCGATGGCGGAACAAATTGGGAAATTGGCAAAGGATCGACCTTCCTTGCTGCAGATGGTCAATATGAAGCGGGTCAGATACGGGTGCGGCAAACAGATGCTGCAGGGAATGACAGCATCGCTTATTCAAATACCGCCCCGGTAGTTATTGATAGCATAGCCGACAATATCGAAGTCGACCAAGTCACCGATGATGATGTCGTCAACCTTGCCGAGCAGACGCAGGGCGTCACGGTAACGGGCACGTTTGAGGCTGGGGCTTCAGTCATGGTGACTTGGGGCACAAAGGTTAAGACGGTTTCATCGGTTGGCGCGGACAAGAAATGGTCAGTCACATTTCTGGCTACCGAAGTGCCGGAGGATGGTAGCCGTGCGATTACTGTGTCAGCGATCGATATTGCCGGAAACAGCACAAATATAACAAAAACGCCGATTACGATTGATCGGGTTGCGCCAAGCGCGCTGGGTATCCAACTGGCTGTTGATACAGGGTTATTGAACACAGATGGCATTACCAAAGAAGGTATCGTCAACGTTAGAAATTTAGAGCTGGGCGGCGATTGGGAATATTCGACAAATGCTGGCGCAAGCTGGAGCCGAGGCTCTGAGACCAGCTTTGAATTGATCGAAGGTGTCTATGAAGCAAACACGATTTTAGTGCGTCAGAAAGACATTGCGGGAAATATGAGTGCAAGCTCCGCCATAACCAAAAAATTGGTCGTGGACACCTCTGTCGTTGGCTTGTCGATATCGAAGGTCACAGATGACGATACTGTTAACATTGCCGAGCAAGCAAAAGGGGTAACAATTTCCGGTACAGCGGAGGCCAATGCGTCGGTTCGCGTCACTTGGGGGGCAGTAGTCAAAACCGTCAACGCCGGGCAGGACGGTGTTTGGTCAGTTGATTATCTGTCAACGCCAGTTCCGGTAGACGGTAAATATGAAATCCAAGCCGTTCAAACCGATCTTGCGGGCAATGTCGAGGTTGGTGTCGCCCGCGCTGTTTCGGTTGATACGGCACGTCCTGAGGCTCCGCAAATCGCGGCTGTTTCTGCCAATGATATTGTCAACGGTGCAGAGGTGAAGGACGGTGTTTCTGTTTCCGGAACTGCCGTCGCAAAAGGACGGGTTGAGGTCAAATGGGGTGCAATATCCAAAAAAATCGATGCGGATGACAATGGAAATTGGACTATTCTATTCAATAAATCGGACATACCGGTAGATGGATCGACGCAAATAACTGCAACGGTCACGAACGGCATCGGAAATACCAGCGTCGCTTCGGCACCACGTTCTGTTTTGGTGGATACTATTGTTGCGGCTCCATCCATAGCAAATGTGTCTAATGATGGACGTGTAAACGCGGCAGAGAAAAGCGCGGGCGTAACGGTGAGCGGCCTTGCCGAGGCCAATGCGGCAGTGGTTGTGCGCTGGGGCACCACGGATAAACCTGTGTCGTCAAATCAGGATGGGAAGTGGTCTGCGAGCTTCAGCTCTGCTGAAATACCAGATGTCGGAGACACTTCGATTTTCGTGTCGCAGACGGACGCGGTTGGAAACAAATCCGTTGTGGGCAACGCGCCCGTTTTAATCGACACGCGGGGACCGCTTAGTCCACTAATCAGCGCTATCGCCGGTGACGACATCGTCACGTTGGCGGAAAAAAATTCTGGCGTGGTGGTGTCAGGACGTGCCGAAGCAAACGCCTTCGTTACGGCAACATTTGGCGGTCGTTCTGAGACCGTGACTGTAGATGCTGCCGGCAATTGGTCAGCAACATTCGCAAGTAGTTATGTTCCCACAGACAGCGATCAACGCATTGCCGTTACTGTTAAGGATGCGGCTGGTAATATCAGCGCAGAGGGCAGTCGATGGATCACGGTCGCGACGGCGCAAACATCTGCGCCAGTTATCGCCGTAATCGCGGGCGATAACGTCGTTAGCGCATCGGAAAAAGCGGCGGGTGTTCGTGTTTCCGGTTTGGCTGTTGCCGACAGTGAAGTGACCGTGGTGTGGGGAGGTATCACCCAAAAGATAAACGCAAATGCACAAGGCGGTTGGACTACAAGTTTTGCGCCTAGCGATATTCCAACGAATGATGGACCTTATACGGTAACGGCAACGGCAAATGGTATAACGAGTTCGCGGCAAATTCTTTTGGATACAACTCTTCCTGCTACGTCTGCGCTGACAACGGCGGCTGCTTTGCAAGGCTTTGATGTTGCAACCGGATCAGCTGATGCGGTCATCGCCTCTGCGGACGCGGCCGATCTTATGATTGGTGGGAATGGAAATAACATCATCCGCGGCGGCGAAGGTTATGATGTCCTTTATGGTGATGGCAGCGGACCTGCGCAGGGTGTTGATAATGACATTTTTGTCTGGGGCTCGGGCGATGCGGGTCTTGGTGCGCGCGATGTGATCCGCGATTTTACGGCGTGGAATGGCACAAGCAGTTACACGCCGGATCTTTCGGCTTTGCTCTCGGGATATCAGGCGGGCACATCTGACGTTTCTCAATGGATTTCCTTGCAGAACAGCGTGACCCTGCCTGGAAAAACGGGCGCTCTTTTGACCAGTGACATTGATGGTCTGGGGGCGAGTACCGTCATGCAGAACACCTTTTTAGAAAATGCGTCATTGGCGACAAATAATCCCAATCAGCTGATCCCTGGCGGAGTTATTTTGGCTTAAACTGCTTTGGGGCCGCTACGGCGGCCTCAACATCGGTCTATTTGATAAGTATTAAATTATAAAATAGTTAATCTATTTTTAAGAAAAAATATTTAGTCAAGAAATTTGAACAAAAATTCAGGAAATTAACATGGCACAAGATGTAAAAAGTTCGAATATTAATCCTACTAAGAATGTTGTTAAAGTCAATGTTCTGAGATCGAATGTAAAGCAGACTAAAGTCATTGATACTGACATTGTTTTCGTTCTTGAGGATGGTCGTACTGTTTTCATCCGGGACGGTGCCGTACAGTCGCTTCTTGATAATGGTTTTGCCGTTGAATTTAGCGACGGTGCCCTGGTTTCGGGCCAGGAATTGCTTCAATCCGCCGGTGCTGCGGAGCTATCTTCTATTGCTTTGACGGGGCCTCAGGCGTCAGCCAATGACGGCGTTATTGTTGTGCAAGCCCCACAAGCGACGGTTGCACCCGAAGTGGTGAAATCCTCTTCTGGTAGTAATCTCACGACGTGGCTTGCAGTTGGTACGCCAGTGGTCGGTGGCGTTTTGGCAGGCGTCCTTGGCGGCGGTGGTGGTGGCTCCACCCCAACCCCTGACAATGGTGCTGTGACGGTTAAGCCAGCGATGCCTGTTATCAATGTCATTGCTAATGACGATAAGGTGAACGCGACCGAGAAGGCGGCAGGCGTGACTGTCAGCGGGATCTCCGACGCCAGTGCGAGTGTGACCGTCAATTGGGGTAATACGACCAAGACCGTTACGGCGGACAGCGCCGGTCGTTGGTCGGCCAGTTTTGCAAGCGGAGAGGTACCTGCTGACGCCACAGGCACAACGGTCAGTGCCACGGTGAAGTCTACAGCTGGCGTTTCAAGTGATCCGGCAACTAAAACGGTTCAAGTTGATACAACGCTGCCTGGGTCTCCTGTCATTGCGAAAGTGGCTGGAGACGGCATCATCGGCCCGGTTGAAAAGGCGGCCGGTATTAGCGTTAACGGGACTGCCGAAGCAGGCAGCACGGTTACCGTAGTTTTTGGCACGGTTAGCAAATCAGTAATCGCTGATATTGGCGGAAGCTGGTCGGCTAACTTCGCATCGACCGAACTTCCAGAACCTGGTGCCTATGCGATCACGGCAACAGTGCGCGACGTAAATGGAAATATATCAGCTGCCCCCGCGACCAGCCAAGTCACGGTGAGTGCCGCAGTGGACGTAACGGGTCAGATTATTGCCGGTCCTCTTGTCGCAGGGCATGGCCTTAGCGTTGACATTTTCCTTGCAAATGGGACGCTCCTCATTTCCGGCGTTAAGGTAAATGCGGATGGTAGCTTTACCGTCAAAAATCTGCTTGCCGGCGTTGGGGACGTCATCATTGCCAAGGTTGTGGATGCCACATCCGGCGCAGATTATCTCGACGAGACAACGCGCCTCCCCACCGACCTTAATGCCGAACTGCTTGCCGTGAAGGTCTTGGAAAGCACAAGCGTTACGATGAATATCAATCCGCTGACGACTATTGCTGCCATTAAGGCTGGCTTGGCGGCAGACGGGACTGGAACGGTTGCGAACGCAGATTTGGCAAAAAATGCCAATATGGCTGTCGCGCAGGCGTTCGGTATTCCAGGTATCGATATCTCAACGACGTCTGTCGTTGCGACAAACTCTGATGGTTTTTCTCAGTCGGGTGGTTTGTCCGATGGGGAAAAAGTGGGCGTGGTGCTCGCCGCGCTGTCCGGATATGATAAGGTCAATAAAGGGGATAGCAAGGCGACGATCAGCATGCTGAGCGAGCAGCTGAACGTTCAGGGCAGCAAAGGCGAGCTTGCTAATAATGGCCAAGTGGCGCTGATGACAGGCGCGATTTCTGCCGAAGATCAGGTGGATGGGTCGCTGCAGACCATTATATCCAACACCGTTGCGGAATCGTCGCTGACCTCGCAAGTGACGATTGGAGCAGTCGCGACAGACAACATCATTTCGGGAAGTGAGGCATCCAGCCTGACGCTTTCGGGCAAGGTATCTTCGGACGTTGTAAGCGCTTCTATTTTGTTAGACACACAGAAATTTGCCGCGAAGATTAATGGCTCCGAATGGAGTTATACACTTTCGGCAGCCGAGCACGCTGCGCTTGGTGCAGACGGCGCCAAGATCATTATTGCCGAAGCAGAATTGGCAAATGCAACCAAGGTCACGTCATCACGATTGGTTGCCCTAAAAACGACCCCACCTGCCATACCAACCTTAGATGCCGTGTCGGGCGACAATGGGATTAACGCCGCGGAAAAAGCGGCCGGTGTTACCTTTACGGGCAGAAGCGAAATAGGCAGCACGGTTACGCTGAAACTTGGTTCGATCAGCAAAGAGGCTGTGGTAGACGACGCCACAGGCATATGGACGATCCGGTTGTTGAACACGGAGATTCCGACCGACGGCAGTTTGCCGGTTTCGGTGTCAGCAAAAGATGCATTTGGTAACGCGAGCGCATTGACAGTCCCGCGCCTGATCCAAATTGACACCGTTGGACCGGGTAAGCCGACCATTTTGCCGGTGACCGGGGATAACTTCATCAGCCCGTCGGAAAAAGCGGCCGGTATCCAAATTCAGGGTAAGGCAGAGGCCGATGCCACTATCAACCTTACCTTTGGCAGTGTGAAACGCACAACGACAGCCGATGCTTCGGGTAATTGGAGTGTCAGCCTTTTAGGCGCGGATCTGCCCAGCGACGGCAAGCAGAAGTTTACCGTTACGCAGTCAGACCGTGTGGGTAATGAAAGCGAAGCTGAAACGGGCGAAGTCACTGTCGATGCCAACCCTCCGGCAAAACCAGATATTCTGTCTGTGACGCCGGACAATATCATCAATGCAACGGAAAAAAATGTCGGCGTTACTGTGCGCGGTACATCGGAGCCGAATGCCACGATCGAAATCAAGTGGGGGGCAGTCACCCGCAGTGTTAAGGCCCTCGCGAATGGCACGTGGAGCGCGACTTTCGCGACTGCACAGATACCAATTGACGGGGCTTCACAAATTACTGCAACGGCGACCGACGCGTCGGGTAATAAAAGTGAACCTTTCACGCATAGCTTGAGCATCGATACGCGTACCGATGCTGTTACCATTGACCCCATCGCGTCCGACGATGTCATCAATGCCGCGGAAAAGAAGGCGGATTTGAAGATCACGGGAGCCGCAGAGGCTGGCGCCAAAATTGTGGTTAAATTGGGGGCCAATGAAGAGACAGGCTCAGCCGATAAAGACGGCAAGTGGACTGTTGTTTTTGCAGCGGCGAAAATTCCCGGCGACACAATATCAACCACGGTTACGGCGAAAGCAACCGACTTGGCCGGCAATGAAAGCGCCGAGACGCCACGTGCTATCCGTATTAATAGCTCGGCCCCTCCGGCACCGGTTATCGATATTGTGACCAAGGATGGCACCATCGATGGCCTTGAGGCAAAATCGCCGGTGAATGTGACGGGCACCGCCGTGGCAGGGACGAAGGTGAAGGTTACGTGGGGCACGACCACCCATGAGGCAAATGTACTGGCCAATGGCAAGTGGACGGTAACTTTTGAGCCAACGGAAATTCCAGCCGATGGAGCGAGTAAAATTGTCGCGATTGTCCGCAACAGCGATCAGAACGAAAGTGCGCCGACGGAGCGGGACGTTACCATTGACGTCGGCACCATCCCCGCAGTGATTGATGCCATTACCGCGGATAACAAGATAAACGCGATTGAGCGGAATGATGGCGTGACCGTAACCGGATCGGCCGAGGCAGCGGCGAAGGTTAGCCTTGTTTGGGGCAGCGTGACCAAAACGCCGGTCGCTGGCGCCGATGGTAAATGGAGCCAATTTTTCTCTACGGCAGAAATTCCGACCTCGGGCGACAGCTTCATTACAGCAACGCCTACCGACCAATTCGGCAACGTGGGTACGACAGAAAGGCGCGATTTTGTAATCGACACCACAGTGGCCGCGGCGACTTTTGACAATGTCGCAGACGACAATAAGGTCAGTGGCACTGAAAAGTCCGCCGCTTTAGGTGTGCGCGTATCGGGTACGGCCGAAAGGGACAGTAAGGTTGAAGTCACATGGGGTGGCACGGTTAAGCAAGTTAAAGCCGATGGGTCCGGCGTGTGGAGAACTTCTTTCGCCACCAATGAAATCCCAAGCGACGGCAAAACCAATATTACAGCCAAGGTGACCGATGTCGCTGGCAATGTCAGCGTGCTGAGCAATTGGGATGTTGATATTGATACCACGCCCCCCAGGATACCCGTTATAAATTCGCCTATTGCGACGGACGATATCATTAACCTCGCGGAGATCACCGCTGGCGTGAACGTTACCGGCACGGCAGAGGCCAATGCAACGGTCACGATCGTTTGGCGCGAAAAATTAACTGGCGCAGACATATTCACCACCGCGGTGCCCGCCGATGATAACGGCAATTGGACGCGGAAATTTACCGAGACTGAAATCGATCAATCTGGCATCGCGCAGATCGTCGTGACCGCACGCGACGCCGTCGGTAACACAAGCGATGCGGCGACGAAGGAGGTCACTTTCAACACAGGCCGGCCTTCCAAGCCTTTACTCGATTTGGTGACACCCGATGATAAGGTGAACTTGACCGAAGCGAACAATGGTTTGACGATCACCGGTAAGGGATTGGTCGGCGCGACCATAAACTTAACCTGGGGGGCCATCAAGGAATCGACCGTGGTCCTAAACGATGGCAGCTGGACGATTTCATTGAGCGGCGGCGTAGTGCCGGCCGATGGCACGCCACAACTGTCCGTTACGCAAACGAATTTGGAGGGCAATACGAGCCTACCCACATCGCGCGATATCACCGTGGGTATTTCGCCGCCCGCCGTTCCTGTAATCACCACACCGATTGCCATTGATAACATTATCAATGCGACCGAAAAAGCGGCTGGCGTCACCATTTCGGGTACGGCGCCAATTTCCACGAAAATGAAGGTCGCCTTTGGCAGCGAGGTCGAAGAAATAGTGTCCGATGCATCCGGCAATTGGACGGTAACCTTTGCTTCCTCGAGGATTGGGGCAGACAGGACAGATGTGGTTGTGCAAGCGCAAACCATAGATGCGCTCGGAAATGAAAGCGCATGGGTCAAGAAAACGGTTGAAGTTGATACAATCGTCGCCGCGCCAACGATAAATACACCGATTGCAGGTGACGGTATCGTCAACATCACCGAACGTAACGCTGGTGTGACGGTGACCGGAACCGCCGCGCCAAATGCCGATGTCACAGTCGCTTGGGGCACAACATCGACCAAGACGGTCAAGGCCGATGGCGCAGGTGTGTGGTTGGCGAAATTTACCGGCGCGGAAATCAATAGCACCGGAAATGCAACGATAAGCGCGACCCAAACCGACGCTGCTGGTAATGTCAGCGCGGCGGCGTCACGCTCTGTCACCGTGGATTCATCCCCGCTGGCAGCGCCTGTGATCACCACACCAATTGCCATTGATAACATTATCAATGCGACCGAAAAAACGGCCGGCGTTGTTGTTACGGGAACCGGTCCAGTTTCCAGTAAAATAGAGGTCAAAATAGGTGGCGGAACCGCCAAGCCAGTGACATCCAACGCATCGGGTGCATGGTCGGTGTCGTTCGCCGGCAATGAAATTCCGGAAGATGCAACGGGCGTGGCCATTGAGGCGCGCACCATTGACAGCGTCGGAAACCAAAGCGGCTGGACCTCAAAGCTGGTAGATATTGATACCCAGGCACCTATATTCCCGGCAGTCATAGGAGAAATCGGCGGTAATAGTGTCATTAATTTGGCGGAAAAAAATGCCGTTGGGGGTGTTGTCGTTTCTGGGGTCGCACCAGCCGGGTTCAAAGTCGATGTTAAAATCGGCAATTCCATCAAAACCGATATTCCCGTCGTGGATGGTAAATGGTCAGTCACATTCGGCACCGGTGAGATTCCGGGTGATGCGACGGGCGTTATCGTTGAAGGGCGCAGCTATGATGCCGCCGGAAACACAAGTGGTTGGACCGAAATGACGACCGTTGATATTGATACTACGCCCGACGCAGCTCCGGTGTTACCGGTGACGATTGCGGGCGATAATGTGATCAATTTGGCCGAAAAAACTGCCGGCGTTACCGTTTCGACGAGCGCAGTGATTACCGATAAGGTGCAGTTCAGAATCGATGGCGGAGCCGTGAAGGATGCAACAAAGAATGGATCCGACATTTGGTCATATACCTTTACCGCCGCTGACATTCCGGCAGACAAAACGGGTGCGCTTATCGAAGCACGCAGCGTCGATGCTAGCGGCAACCTAAGCGCATGGGTCTCTAAAACTGTGATCATCGACACAGCGGTGACCCCGAATGTGCTTAACCCGACACCCTTTGGGGATGATGTTATCTCCGCTACCGAACTTGGTTACGCCCTTGTATGGAACGGCAAGGTAGAGCTGAGCCCGTCAGGCAAAAGCCCAAGCACGGTGAAGGTGAAGTGGGGCGATACGGCTGAGCGCGTGCCGACTATGAATACCACTACCGGCGATTGGAGCATAACTTACCTTAAGTCGGAACTGACGAATGAAGTCAATAAAACGGCTGACTTCACCGTTACGTCGACCGATTGGGCCGGGAATGTCTCTGTGACAAGCCGAGCCATAACCATTGACACCACCGGGCCGTCGACGCCTGTCATCACCGGCATGTCCAATGATTATGGCACGCTTGGGGACTTTAAGACTGACCGCAACAGGGTGTTCATAACGGGAACCGGCGAAGCCAATACAACGGTTGAAATGACCCTCGGTAGTGTAAAAACGACTGTGAATGTAGATTCGTTCGGGCAATGGGTGTCACCAGCACTCGACCTATCGTTGCTCGGTAATAATGGCCAGCTCAAACCATCCTTCGTGGGTGTCGACACCTTGGGTAACTTAAGCGCAGCGTCCGTCACTGAAACCATCACGAAAGTAGCGATTGGCGGCGCCTCGCAGGTGAACCTGTCGAGCATGAACTCAGCCACGGGCTTCACGATTGCCGGTGCGCGTAATAATGATCGTATGGAAGGATTTACCACAGGCGACATAAATGGTGACGGCATTAAGGACCTGATTTTCAATAGCTCCAATGCTGCAAATAATTCGGGTGCTGCCACAGGCGCGGTTACGGTGCTTTATGGGAAGACCAGTTGGGCTGGCGCCACAAATGTTGATCTTTTGACTATGGGCACCGATAAAGGCTGGGTCTTGCAAGGCAGTACGACAGGTGGTGCCCTGGGTAGCAGTGTGGGCTTTATTGGCGATCTGAATGGGGATGGCTTTGGCGAGTTGATTGCGGGTGCGATGTCAGTGGCAAATGGAGCTAACGCCGGGGCGGGGGCGGCCTATATTGTCTGGGGCAGCGCCAATCCTCTCGGGGTAGTGGAGAACAACAGTCGCACGGTGCTAACATCTGGTGCGATGACATCGACCCAAGGATTTGTCTTCCGCGGGCAGCAAGCCGATGAGAATTTGGGAAATGCCGTATTGGGTATTTCCAGTAAGACTGTGAAGGATAGCACGAATACGATTACGAATTTGAAAAGCGACTTTAATGGCGACGGCATTGCTGATTTCTTCATTACGTCCCGATATTTTGATAGAGACCCGTCCGGTACCACGCAAACCGCCGCCTCAGATGTCGGCGCGGTCATCGTTGTCTTTGGACGGTCCGACCGGGATTATGGTACCCTAAATTCGTCCACTAATCAGCGTGAAATGACGATCAATGACCTGACGGCGGATAAGGGCTTCATCATTCGCGGCGCTGCTGAATTCGACAATGCCGGACATAGCATTGCGTCGGCCGGGGATGTCAATGGCGACGGCCTGACCGATTTGTTGATTGGTGCGCCAAATGTTGATCGCGGCGGCTACATACAGGCGGGGGCGGCCTATGTCATTTATGGTAAGAGTACATCAACGGGGGTCACTTGGTCTGGCCTGACCGATGACCCAACCATGGCGGGACGCAAAATTCTGGACCTCGCGACGCTCAAATCGTCCGATGGCTTCATGATACAGGGGGAAGCCCAAGCAGGCACAAACAACGAAGGAAGCACTTTTGGCAATTCGGTCGAAGGGCTGGGGGATATTAACGGCGACGGTTATGCCGATATTGGCATCGGTGCTGCCGCTGCACTTCCTGTTAATGCTGGCAAGGCTTATGTCATTTTCGGATCGGCGTCTGGCCAGGGTGTAAAGGACGCAAACGACCTTCAGGTCTTGGACGCGAAGACCATGACCGCATCACAAGGCTTCATTCTCCAAGGCGCAAGCGGGTGGTTGGGCATGTCCGTGGGCGCCGCAGGCGATGTGAATGGAGATGGCCGTCCGGATTTAATCGTCTCTGCACCATTTTCGTTCATTCAGGCGACTAATGCCGGTACTTCCTATATCATTTATGGCCGAGATAAAGGGATCCAATTTGGCAATTTGGTTAATGGCCAAGCCGTCATTAGTTTGGCTTCGGCTTCCTTTGGTCCTGCTGAGGGCTTTTCCATTAATGGCCGTGCTATCGGTGATAATTTGGGTAACGTGGTGACGGCGGATAGCAGTGTCATCGCCCCTGGGGATCTGAACAATGATGGCATTGATGATTTGTTCATCAACAGTTTATTTGCCGATAGCTCTAGCCCTAGCAGGACCAATAATGGCGAAGCGGTGTTCATTTACGGAGCCCGTGAGAATGCGACCGCCAGTCGCAGCATCGGTGGCCTGAGGCGTTTCGGAACATCTGACGCCGAAACGCTCAATGGCAGTGACGGTGGCGATTATATCAGCGGAGGGGGCGGTGCAGACGTGCTGCGCGGCTTTGCCGGTAATGACACGATTGTCTTCGACGCAACAGGCTTTACTCTCATCGATGGCGGCACGGGTACAGATACGCTGGCCATGGTCACTTCAACAGGCTTGAATCTTGACCTCTCCAAACTTTTGTCGGGGACGATAAGGGACATTGAAGTGATTGATATGAAGGTCAGTCAGGGGAACAATGTCCTGACCGTGACGCAGCAGTCCTTGATAGATCTTTCAAGCACCACGGACATTCTGAAGGTGCTGGGTGATAATAGCGACAAGGTTATTGCCACTGGCTTTACTTCTGCCGCCGATAAATTCGAAGATGGTATTACGTTCAAGGTCTACAAAAATGGAACGGCGGAGCTTTGGGCACAGCTGGGCGTGTTTGTAGACATTACGCCGCCGCCGCTTGTGGGTGACCCTCCACCGGTGAGCTTCGTCGTCCCGGACTTGTCATGGACCAACCATGCGGTGCTCGCGGCATAAGCATATCGACCTGCCCGTGATGATACGGGCAGGTCTATTACCTGTTTAATCAGAGCTTTGCGGAACCGATGACGGGACCAACAAGCGCAGTGAAGGGAATGTTATGGCGATGAGTCATGACGACGAAGACCCCGGCTTCTGGCCGGGCTATGTCGCGGCCACGGCGGGACTGGTGCAGGGCATGCTCATCATGTCGATGGCGTTGGGTATCGCAATCTTTGCATTGGGTCGCATATCCAGCGGCGGGCCGGACGGCAGCGTCCGTCCAATCGGGCCGGGTGGTCCATTGGACATTACCCCTTCATTGCCCGCATTGGCGCCCGCCCCCATAGCCGAACGCATGGCGTTGCCCGCCGCGGCGCCCATTCCCGATGTGGTTTTGCGTCCGATCCGCGTGTCTTTTGAAGGGGACGCGACCGTGACCCCATCGTCCACCGCGAATGTCATTGGTGACGCCATTTCCGAACGCGGTGCTTTGGGTGTGCGCCGCTGGCTTTTGGTGTCGGCGGGGAACCTATCCGACCCGCGCCAAAGCCGCGCCACATATGTGCGGGTTATGGGGGTGCGCGCGGTGCTGATGAATTTGGGCGTGCCAAGCAACGCCATTGAGATGCGCATGGAAAATGCCGAGACCTCGTCGAACCCAGACGATGTTGGCGGGTCGGTGTTGATCACCCCCCTCATGTCCAACAGCGCCGACGTCGCAACGCAATCGGGTGATCAGCCATGAAGCGTGGGAAGAAAGCCATAGGTGGGGCCGCCAATTTCTGGCCAGGTTATGTCGATGCCATGGTCAACGTGGTTTTGAACTTGCTGTTCATGGTTGCGATGTTCGGCATCACCCTCGCCGTATTCAGCAGCCAATCCAAAAAGGGTACAGGCGGCGATTCTGACAATGCGGTCGCTATTCTATCCCCGTCGAACGCGACGCTGGGTTGGCCCGCGCCAGATGCGCCGTCGACATCGGAAATGCGCCAAATCGATGACGTTGGCGACCCTGTGAATGTCCGTGTTCCTTCCGCGCCTGTGGTGTCTGGTCCGCTTGGCCCGACGCGTTTGGGCGACAATATCGGCCGCGCAGAAACCGATGTTGCAACGCCGAACCAAAATGCGCGTTCGGGCAGCGGCACGGCATCTGCTAATGTTGCGGGTGCCAATGTTTCGGGTATTGGGCAAGCCGTGCGGTCGGGGACGCAGACTGGGCCAGATGCGACCAATATTGTCGTCGCCGATGCTTTTGTCCGCAAGTCTACTCAGTCGGTCACGGTGACCCGCCGGGCGACATCTTCGGGTCAGGTCATCCTGACGCTGGATGCGGAAACGGGCGCGGACCCCGTGGGGGCATTTAACCGCGCCATGGTCACCGCGACACTCATCAAAAATATCCGTCCGGACAGCCGAAAAGTGAAGCTGTGGGCGTCCATCCCACGCGCCGACCCGAATATGCGGCGCAATGCGTATCTCGCGCTCACGACGCTGCGCAATCAACTCCTCACTATCGGGGTGCCGGCAACGGCCATGGAGGTCCGGGTGTATGAAGGGGCAGGCTCCGCATCGGGTGGGTTGCGTCTATTTATAGTCACAGAACCCTGACCATCGGTTGGGACAAAAGGAACGTTAGGGTAAGGTTAGGAAAAAATCATGGCAAAAACATATGTTTCAAAACTACCGCTGGACGATGCGTTAGGTGGCAGCAGCTTCGTTGGCCCGAATGGCAAAACGGCGCTGCGTTGGGTGCAGGCATTTTGGACTTTGGCGCTTGTTGTCATTGGCGGCGCTACGGTGTTTCAAGACGCCGTCGCCACATCCATCGCGTCCACCCCGCACCCGGAAATCGTCTATATCATTTTTCTTGTAGCGAGTGTTGCCGCGGTGTCCTTGGGCATTATCATGCACGATTTCCTGAAGGAACAATCATGGTTTGATGTGCTGCGGTCGAGCTCTATCGAAGAGCAGGACCAGATGATTGCGGCACTTCCGCGTTCGGGCAGCATGGCCTATTTCTACCGCGTCTATATGCAAACGCGCGGCATGTCGCTTGCCGTTCGTCAACCCGCGATGGAAGATGAGATGAGCAGCGTGGAATCACACATGCTCGGGCGTCTTGCCATGGCCAATTTGCTCTCGGGTAGTCTCGTTGGTCTCGGTCTCGTCGGAACGTTTATCGGGCTGCTGCAAACGCTGCACGAATTGTCCGGCGTGTTTGCCGCGCTTGGCGGCGGTTCAGGCAGCGATTCCGGCGCCATGTTCTCGACCATGATCGTGAAGCTGCAAGGCCCGATGCAGGGCATGGGTACCGCCTTCGTGGCGTCGCTTTATGGTTTGTTGGGTTCGCTCGTCATTGGTCTGACCGTCAGCAGTGTGAAATCCGCTGGGGAACGTCTGTTCCGCGATGTGCGGGAATTTGTGAATGAAGAACTCTACCCAGCGGGGGGTGCTTCGGTCGTGGCCCGGCCCGCCGCTGCCGCTTCCGCTGCTGATACAGGGCCACGCGGTGCGTTCTCTCCCGAACAATCGGCAGCACTGCATACGATGATAAGCCAAGAACATAAGGCTATGCGCGATCTGTTCATTCATTGGGAGCAAAGCTTTTCAAAGCGGTTTGATCAGCTCGCCAATGTGGCGACCCATATAAATCACCAGCTTGTGGATACCGTGAATTCGGTAGGTGCGCAGGCCGAACGTAATACGCAGCATTTGAAATTAGTGTCGGATGCAGAAGGGCGTCTCGCGACCGCTATCGACGACAAGGGCGGCCGGTTTGTCGATCAAATTGACTCGCTGCGTAAGGATCTGTCGGTCGCCCAACATGGGGTGTTGCCGGTCTTTGGACGGCTGGCCCTTGCCTTTGCCGTTATCGGGGCACTCGCAGGGCTGGCGGCGGCGGTCATGGCGCTCAGTTCGGGAAGTGCTGCTACGCCGCCAACGGCTGCTCCAGCCGCCGTCGTGGCACCTGCTCCTTCGCCAACAACGCAATCGGCTCCAGCACCGGCAGTCGCTACAAAGGCACCTGCAGCCGCAGTCGTTGCGCCGGAGCAAGTCATTGTAGCTGAAGGTGACAGTCTTTCTAGAATAGCAATCAGACGGGGTATCGCCGTTGAAGCGATGATTGCGGCAAATCCGCAATTGTCTAATCCCACGCGTTTATATCCGGGTGATAAGGTCAATCTGCCAAAAGCGGCGGGGGCACCCACACCAGCGCAATAAAGTGGGGCGGCGCAAATTGCGCGTGCCTGAAAATGTTGAGATAAAAGGCGGGGTACGCAGCCCCGCCTTTTTTATGCGCTGTTTCGCCATGGCGTTGCTGGCCCCAAAGCGGGATGTCAGCAAGGGCCTGTATAGTGACATGAAAAAGCCCGCCGCTGCACGTGGGCAGGGCGGGCTGATATTCTATGCAGAAATACGACCGATTATTCGGCAGCTTTTTGCATGTCCTTGCCAGCTTCTTCCGTAGCAGCACCGGCTTCGGCGGTTGCGTCAGCAGCGGCCTCTGCGGTTGCGTCGGCTGCGCCTTCAGCGGCGGTCATGGCGTTCTCGGCGCCAGCTTCCATAGCTTCGCCAGTTGCGTCGGCGGCTTCGGCGGTTTCTTCGGCAGCCTTTTCACCAGCTTGGCCACATGCGGTTAGCGATGCTGCAAATGCAAGAGCAGCAAAAGTTGCGACTAATTTCTTCATCTTGGTTCTCCTAAGTCCCTAAAAACCCTCACGGGTGTATAGGGGTAACGGATGTTGTTGGCATTAGGCAACTATTTTTCCAGCCCGCGTGAAATACCCCATTGGCGGGCGACGGTGTAACCGAGATAGCCGGTGCCAAACAACGCGTATAATGGCTCCGGCAGGCCGTTCAGATAGGCATTCATGCCGCGCGCGATATTATTTGCGGCCTCCGGCTGTACGGCGGCAATCAACCCCATAGGGATCGCCCACAGCAACATGGCATACATGACATAGAGGAAACTTGGCCGTGCGCGACTTGTCCAGGGGTCGGCGGATTGTGCTTCAGCCAATACGGCAGACAATTGGGTGCGCAATGCATCCATCTCCTGACTGCCTTGCAGCTTGATCAGCTCGAGCTTTGCCGCATCGCGGGCTTTTGGGTCGGGAATGATTTTGTCGATTAGATTGGCAATTGGGCCGACGATCCCTTCAATGAGTGACATGGCATACTCCTTTCAGTTATTAACCAATACGGCTATTTATCCAGCCATAAAGAAATGCCTCTTGTGCAGGGCGTGCTTCCGCCAAACGGAAATAATGCGCGCCTTGCAAAGCATCGATTGCTTTGGTTAGAACGCCCTCTGCCGGTGGCCCGCGTTTCGTAAAAAACGCCTCCAGCACGCCCAAGGTGTCGGGGCCGATTATGTGGTCGACGGCAATATCTGGATAGTCCGCGCCGTTGCGGTTGAGCGCGTTTAAGGCGCGTTGCAAAAATCCGATTGCGGTGCTGACCCCCATATTGACGCCAGTGTCAAATAGCTCCGCTGCCAATATTGGAGCAGTCTGCGCCACTTGGTCGAAGGCAGGTGCGCTCCAATACTGCTGTTTGTAAATCAACGCAGCAACGCTACGCGGCAGATTTTCCATCTGCCCCATATAGCCATACCGACGGGCAACCGCCTGGGTAATACCCCAACGTGTTGGCCCGCCCTTGTCTGCAGGATGATCGACAAAACCGCCCTCGCGCGCAATTAGGTCGTCAATCAGCCCGTCAATATTGTCTCGCATCGGCGCATCCTCACTTTCGCACAAATAATAACCAAATAGGTTATTTGTAGGAAAGTAAAATGTGCGAAACGCGTGGCAGGCGCCTGCTTGCGCGTGGTTTGCTTTTGAATTTTATAATGAATATTGGTCGGGACGACAGGATTCGAACCTGCGACCCCCACACCCCCAGTGTGATGCGCTACCAGGCTGCGCTACGTCCCGACCGCCAATGACCTCGCCGAGGCCAATGGAAGCGCGCGTATATGGCGGTGGTTTTGGAAAAGCAAGCGCGCTGTCGAAGCTTTGACGTTGCGTCCGCAGGGTGCAGGTGATAATCGCACCCGATTGTTTCCAAGCAGCGCTGCACATGGGCGCTTGATTTCATTATTGCGAGGTTTTTTCATGGAGTCTGTTATCGTATCTGCTGCCGCGGGCGGTGCTGGTGGTTCTGCATTTTTTGTGCAGCTGTTTCCGCTTCTGCTGATCTTCGTCGTCTTCTATCTCTTCCTCATCCGTCCGCAGCAAAAGCGCGCTAAGGCGCATGAGGCTAAAATCGCTGCTGTGCAGAAGAATGACGAAGTCGTAACCGCAGGCGGCCTCATAGGTAAGGTAACCAAGGTCGCTGACGAATATATTGAAGTTGAAATTGCGCCAAATGTGAGGGTGAAGGCGGTTAAATCGACCATTGCCAACGTTCAGCCGCGCAATGCGAAAGCCGCGAATGATTAACCGTCGGGGTTGAACGGCTTTGCCGTTGACCCCAGATATTGCTTTCATAGTTCGTTCGGAACCCATCTATGCTTGATTTTCCCCGTTGGCGCGTATGGATGCTCAACATCTTGATTATCGTCGGAGTGGCCTTTGCTATTCCTAGCCTACTGCCGACATCCATGCGCGCGCAGCTTGCACAATTTGTGCCGACCCCGACAATCAACCTTGGTCTCGACCTTGCCGGCGGTAGTCACATCTTGCTTGAGGCGGATACGTCGCAACTTGCAGAGGCACGGTTAGAGGCATTGGAGGACAGCGTCCGCACAGCTCTACGTCGTGCAGATCCGCAAATTGCGATTGCTGATGTCTCGCGCAGCGAAGGCAAGCTGAGTTTTAACGTAACCGACATATCCAAGGTGGACGCTGCCCGTGAAGTGATCTTGCCGCTCATCAGCAATGCAATGGGCGCGCGGGACTGGGATCTTGGTGTGAACAACGGCAACCGCATTGTTCTGTCGCCAGTCAGTTCTGGGGACGAAACTGCACTTGACCAAGCAATGGACACGGCCAAAGACGTCATTGACCGTCGGATTAACGCGCTTGGTACGTTGGAGCCGACGATTATTCGTCAGGGTGAGAACCGCATCGTTGTTCAGGTTCCTGGGTTGGAGGATCCAGAAGCATTGAAGGCATTGATTGGTAAGACCGCGAAGCTTGAATTCAAGCTGGTCGATGAACAAGCCGATCCTGATCAAACCGCGCAGGGCAAGGCCCGCGTTGGCAGCCAAGTTCTGCCCTATCCCGACAATCCTACAGGCTTGCCCTACATCGCGGTGCGTCGTTTGGGTGGGATATCGGGCGACAAATTGGTTAAGGCTGACCCAACATTTGATCAGCAGACCAATGAGCCTGCTGTAACCATCCAATTTGATTCCGAGGGCGGACAAAGATTTGCCCGTATGACCCAGCAAAATGTGAACAAATTGTTCGCGATTGTTCTCGACGGCCAGGTCATATCGGCGCCGCAAATTCGGGAACCGATTTTTGGTGGGGTATCGCAAATTTCCGGCAGCTTCACGACCGAAAGCGCTAATGCGTTATCAATCTCATTGCGCTCTGGTGCATTGCCGGTGGATTTGACCATCGTTGAGGAACGTTCCGTCGGTCCCGACCTTGGCGCGGACTCTATCCGCCGTGGCATATTAGCGGCGGTTATTGGAACCACTGCAATTCTTGTACTCATGTTCCTCGTGTACGGCCGTTTCGGAATGTATGCGAACTTCGCTTTAATCATCAACGTGGGGTTGATCCTGGGGGTAATGGCTTTTGCCAATGCAACTTTAACCTTGCCGGGTATCGCAGGATTTGTTCTGACGATTGGTGCGGCGGTCGACGCCAACGTTTTGATTAACGAGCGTATCCGTGAGGAGTTGAAACGGGGAAGGCGCGTCGTGCAGGCTATAGAATTTGGCTACAAAGAAGCTAGCCGAGCGATTTTTGACGCCAACAGCACCAACGTCATTGCGGCCGTTCTCTTGTTCATTTTTGGCTCAGGGCCGATACGCGGTTTTGCCGTGGTGTTGATGATTGGTATCGTTACTTCGGTGTTCACGGCGGTGACCATAACACGCATGTGGGTGTCCCATTGGGTTAAAAATACCCGGCCAACCGAACTGACGATTTGAGGATATTGATATGAAACTGCTCAAAGTCGTTCCTGACGATACAAATATTGATTTTCTCAAATGGCGCGGATGGGCCTTTGCGATCAGCCTGCTTCTGATGGCTGCATCGGTGGGTTTGGTCGCGACCAAGGGGCTCAATTTTGGCGTCGACTTCATTGGCGGCCAGATGATCCGCGCGACGTTCACACAAAGCGCTACAGCGCCCGTGGCCGAACTGCGCGAAACGGTCGGCGGTCTTGGCTATGGCGATCCGACGATACAGCGTTTTGGCGCGGAAAATCAGGTTTCGATCCGCATGAAACTGCCCGAAGGCGCGGACAAAAATCCCGAACTTGCCAATGCCATGGCAGAAAAAATTACGGGCAAGTTGAAGGCTGACCACCCGGATGTTCGGATTGACGGCGTGGATTCCGTGTCTGGCAAGGTATCGGAAGAATTGTTCAGCAAGGGTATTCTGGCCTTGCTTGCGGCTATGGCCGGCGTTTCAATTTATATTTGGTTCCGGTTCGAATGGCAGTTCGGTGTCGGGGCTATATGGTCGCTTCTTCACGACGTAACGCTCACATTTGGACTGTTCGCTATCACTGGATGGGAGTTTGACCTCAACATCATTGCCGCCTTGCTGACGATCATTGGATATTCACTGAACGATACCGTTGTTGTGTATGACCGTATTCGCGAGAATCTCATGAAATTCCGCAAAATGGAAATGGCATCGCTGCTGAATCTTTCGGTCAATGAAACCTTGTCTCGCACGGTGATGACTAGCGTATCGATTTCGCTACCGCTAATCGTGCTGGTGCTGTTTGGACCTGACGTCATCTTTGGTTTCAGTATGGCAATGGCTTTTGGTATTGTCGTCGGAACTTACTCGTCCATCTATCAAGCGGCACCGATCCTGATTTGGCTCAAGGTTGGGTCACATAGCTTCGTCCCGACCGATGAAGGCACAGGATCGAAAGCGGAGCGGATAGGCGCAGACTTCGGCGCGCAGCCTTAACGCTTATAACTTACGGACAAGCCGGACGGCTTTGGCAATCCAGGCTGGGTCGGTCACGACCTGCTGACGTGCGCCAGCCTCCAAAGGCAGAAGGTGCAGCTTGCCTGCATCCCGGCCAAGCAAGCGACCAAAGATGAACCGCCCGCCGGGTCTCGGCACAAGCACGTCCAAATTCAGCGCAGAGGTGAAATCATCCGGCTGAAGCTGCTCAAGCCATAATTCATCACCGCGCCGATACTCCCCCATTGCCGCAGCAATCCGAAGTCCGACCATTCTACCACCGATATTGGGAACCATGATACGCTCCGCCTTTGTTGGCGCATGGGTCCCGTCCTCATGCAGTACAGCCGCGACGGACAGAAATTGTTGGTCAGGCAGGGCAACAAGATCACTCGAATCCACGCCCAGAGCATCCGCAATGCGGTTGATCCAGATGAGCGACAACACGCGCATGCCGGTTTCGAGGCGGCCGATGGTTTGTGCCGTTGTGGGTGGATTGCAGCGTTCGGCCACATCGGCAAGCGTTAGGCCCTTGGCCTTTCGAACATCGCGAATTCGACTTTGCATGGCACACCTCATTACCAAATAGGTTTTTTCTTTCCTACAATATTTACCACATGGCAAGGGTGATTCGAACAATCAAAGGAGATTGACGATGCCCGCCAAATCACATTCGAACCGAAAATACCACGATCCACGGATGCTGGTTGAACATCCGTACGCCGAAAGCCACGGTACCCAGCGCACAGTGACGATTAATCTATCGGAATCGCCTTTGTCCTGGCTGCACGCGCGCGGCCATTTGTCGAACCGACAAATGTTGGCAGGCGAGACGTTGCGCGGGGATTATGAATCCGCCGCTCTGGGGCCTCATATCACCATGATGTGGGAAAATATTCCGCGCGGTCGTCGAAAACGCGGAGCGCCATCGGGGCTGAACCGCACGGAACGAATGATGCAAGCCAAACACCGCTTTGACAGCGCGCTGATCGCGCTTGGGCCCGATTTGTCGGATATTGCATGGCGCGTCATCTGCGTTGGGGAAAGCGTGCCCATTGCGGAGCGCGAGATGTCATGGCCCGTGCGGTCAGGTAAGCTCGTGCTCAAAATCGCACTAGATCGGCTTGCGGCTTTCTATCGCATTCCCAGCTAGAAACTGGTATCTTCGACCATCATCGCCAATTCTAACCAGCGTTCTTCGGCGGCATCCTTTTCAGCGCGCAGGCTTTCGGTTTTGCTGGTCAGTTCGGCAAAGCGTGCAGGCTTTTGTGTGTATAAAGCCGGGTCGCTCATTTCCCGTTCTGCTGCCGCAATTTCGGCATCGATTTCTGCGATGCGCTTGGGCAGGAGATCATAGTCACGCTGGTCTTTGTAGCTTAGCTTGACCTTCTTGGGCATTGATGGGGCTGCAGAGGCGGGCTCTGCCAAAACGGTTTTTTCGGTTTTCTTGAAGGTTGGCTTGTCTCGCTTGTCGCGTTTTTCTTCCCAATCTGCATATCCGCCGGCGATGATATCGACATGGCCTGAACCATCCAAACCTAGCGTCAAATTGACAGTACGGTCGAGAAAATCGCGGTCGTGGCTAACGATCAAAACCGTGCCGTCATAATCGGCAATAACCTCTTGCAGCAGGTCCAATGTTTCCAAATCAAGGTCATTGGTGGGTTCGTCCAGCACCAGCAAATTGGCCTCACGCGCAAATTCGCGGGCGAGCAGAATGCGCGATTGCTCACCGCCCGATAAGGAGCCGATCCGCGCCTCAATCAATGCCGGATCGAATAGAAATTCCTTCAGATAGCCCTGCACATGCTTGCGTACACCGCGCACATCAATCCAGTCGCTGCCATCAGCCAGCACATCACGCACGCGTTTTTCAGGTGTGAGCAATTTGCGTTGTTGATCAATGACGATGCCCGTCAGCGTAGGGGACAAGGTGATGCTGCCCGTGTCGGGTTCGGTCTCGCCCGTCAGCATGCGGATAAGCGTTGTTTTGCCCGTGCCATTTGCGCCGACAATGCCAATGCGGTCGCCGCGTTGAATGCGCAGCGTGAAATCCTTAATGATCGTCCGGTCGCCAAAGCTTTTGCCGACATTCTCTGCGTTGATCACCGTTTTGGTTTTGCTGTCGTCGCTGGCAGCAGCAAGCTTAGCCGTCCCTTGCGGGCCAATCATCGCGGCCCGCGCGGCGCGCATTTCCCATAGCTTTGCCAACCGGCCTTGGTTACGCTTGCGCCGAGCGGTGACGCCGCGCTCCAGCCAATGTGCCTCAATTTTTAACTTGGCATCTAGCCGGTCTGCGTTGCGCGCATCCTCTGCATAGACGCGCTCGGTCCATGCGTCATAACCGCCAAAACCGATTTCATTGCGGCGCAGCAGTCCGCGATCCAGCCAGAATGTCTGCCGCGTTAGCCGCGTCAAAAACGTCCGGTCATGGCTGATTACCATAAATGCTCCGCGATAGCGCGTCAGCCAATCCTCCAGCCACTCAATCGCAGCAAGGTCCAAATGGTTGGTCGGCTCGTCCAGAAGCAACAGGTCAGGCTCACTTGCCAGCGCGCGGCAGATGGCGGCGCGGCGTTTTTCACCACCGCTTGCGGTTTTCGCCTCACGCTCCAGATTAATGCCCAATTGGTCGGCAATCGCCCGCACCGCATATTCGGGCGGACCTTTTGCACCATGAATGGCAAAATCGACGAGCCGGTCAAAGGCGCTGACGTCGGGATCTTGTTCGAGCATCACGATGTTCGTGCCCGGCACGACGACGCGATTGCCCTTGTCTGCTTCGACGGTTCCGGCCACCAGCTTCATCAGCGTCGTTTTGCCAGCTCCATTGCGGCCGATCAGCGCCAACCGGTCGCGCGCGCCGATAAACAAATCAATATCTTGAAACAGCCAGCCACCGCCTTGTTGGAGCGCGAGATTTTCGAAGGCGAAAATTGGAGGTTGCGACATATGGGCTGGCGGATAGGGGGTAGATAGGGCAGGGGCAAGCCAGATTGTCCATTTGCCGTCTTTTGTCATGCATGCTTTTCCGGGCATGACGATGTGGATGTTGACGCCGAGTGAAGCTTCAAGCAAAACCCTTCTATGCGCACAATATATTTGAACGGAAATTACACAGCTGAAACCGAAGGCAAAGTGTCGGTATTTGACCGAGGCTTTCTGTTCTCCGACGCTGTGTACGAGGTCGTGTCTGTATTGGACGGCAAGCTCGTCGATTTCGGCGGCCATGTGCAACGCCTTGCGCGCTCACTCGGTGAAATCGGCATAAACGGCGCGCCAGATGCAGATGGATGGCTTGCAATTTGCCGCGAACTTGTTGCCCGCAATAACCTCGAAGAAGGCATGATCTATTGGCAGGTTACACGCGGGGCACCCGAAGACCGTGATTTTGTATTTCCTTCCGCCCACACGCCGCCCACGGTGCTTGCCTTTACCCAATCGCGCGCACTCGTGGATAACCCATTGGCACAGCGCGGAAGCCGGGTGATCACGATGCCGGATCTGCGTTGGGGCAGGGCAGACATCAAAACGACGCAGCTGCTATATGCCTCCATGATGAAAAACGAGGCGATTGCGCGCGGTGCCGATGATGCGTGGATGGAACGCAATGGCTGGATCACCGAAGGCAGCGCGCAAAATGCACATATCATCACGCATGATGGGGTTCTGGTTACGCACCCTCTTAACCGCGACATTTTACACGGCATTACCCGCGCCTCCGTGCTTCCACTTGTAGCACAACGCATAGAAGAACGGCCCTTTTCCATTCGCGAGGCAGAGCAAGCTGCTGAAGCCTTTGTGTCGTCCGCCTCAGGTTTTGTGATGCCAGTTGTGCAGATTAATGAGCAAATCATCGGAAATGGCCAACCCGGTTCGGCTACCGTTCAGCTTCGCCGTGCCTATATTGATTGGGCACGCCAAACAGCAATCTAAGCGCTTGGCATAAAACGGGAGTTTGACATGCGTAAATTGATTTTTGCAGCATTTTTGGCAACTAGCGTGATGATGTCCAGCAGCGCGATGGCAACGGAGGTCCATGTTACCTCCACCAATCCGGTTATTGACCTGATGATCTCAGAAACGGTTGAAACCCCTCCAGATATCGCCACTTTTTCGACCGGTGTTCAAACAATGGCGCCAACGGCAAGCGCCGCCGTGCGCGCCAATAATGTGCAGATGGCGTCCGTAGTTGCGCGGCTGAAGAAACTTGGCATTGCTGATCGGGATATCCAAACCACACAAATTAGTTTGAACCAGCAATTTGACTATCGCGACGGGCAGCAGATTTTCAAAGGCTATGAGGCATCAAACATGGTTAATGCCAAGTTACGCGATTTAACGAAGCTCGGCGCGTTCCTAGATGCGCTTGCCGTCGATGGCGCGACAAATTTCAATGGGCCAACATTTGGTATTGATGACGATAGCCGTTTTCAGGAAGCTGCCCGGGATAAGGTGTGGGCTACTGCTATGACCCGCGCGCGCAGCTTGGCGCGCAAGGCGGGTTATGCGGATGTGCGCGTATTGCGCGTCGCGGAAAATGATCAGGGACGTGGCTATTTGCCAGTGCCAATGGTTGCACGTTCAATGGACGCAGTGGCTGGGAAAACAACGCCGATCTCGCCGGGCGAGCTCAGCGTCGCGGCGAGCATGTCCTTCACCTTTGAGATGGTGAAATAATGGATCTGCGGCATCCAACGACGCAAAATTGCACTTCCCTATTCATTGTGCGTTCAATGCTGCGCGCTTAGAGGACAAGGATGTTACACCGTTTTGTCCTTATCTCTACGCTTGTAAGCATTGCTTTGTTTAGTTCCGTTGCGGCCGATCCGCGCCGGGGTGAGCAGAATGATGCGCGGCAGGATATGAGAGCAGGCAAGGTCAAATCCTTGCGCGAGATTGAGGCAAATATTGTACCGCGCATGCGCGGGATGCAATATCTGGGTCCTGAATATGACCCAACCGCTCAAGTCTATCGGTTGAAATTCATTGATCGTGACCGCGTCATCTTCGTCGATGTGGATGGACGGACGGGAAGCGTATTGCGGCAACGCGGATAGAATTTTGTGACGGCACATAAATCTGCTAGCCACATATTGATACAATTAATGACAATATAAGGGAACGGCATGCGCATATTGATCGTGGAAGACGAACCCAATTTGGGCAAGCAGCTTAAGTCAACGCTGGAAGGCGCTGGCTATGCTGTTGACCTCTCGGTTGATGGTGAAGATGGCCATTATATGGGCTCCAACGAAAATTATGACGCCGTCATTCTTGATCTAGGATTACCTGAAATTGACGGACTGACCGTTCTTGACCGCTGGCGCAAAGAAGGCAGGAAGTTCCCTGTGTTGGTGCTGACGGCGCGCGATAGCTGGTCGGACAAGGTCGCTGGGCTTGATGCGGGCGCCGACGACTATCTCGCCAAACCGTTTCAGACCGAAGAATTGATTGCGCGGTTGCGCGCGCTTATCCGCCGCGCATCGGGCAATGCGTCGAGCGAGTTGACCGTTGGCGAAGTTCGGTTGGATACGCGTTCGGGCCGCGTCACGTTGGATGGTCAACCTGTGAAACTGACGGCGCAAGAGTATAAGCTGCTGTCGTACCTGATGCACCACAAAGGCAAGGTTGTCTCGCGCACGGAATTGATCGAGCATATTTATGATCAGGATTTCGATCGCGACTCTAACACTATTGAGGTTTTCGTGACCCGTATCCGCAAGAAACTGGGGCAGAACGTGATTTCGACGATTAGGGGCCTTGGCTACAGCCTCGAGGAACCGGTGAGCTAAGGCTGCCAGTCGATATTATGTCCTTACCAAAGCAGCCAACATGGCGCAGCCAACTCCAAAGTACAGGATCGCTGACCCGTCGGATGATCCTGACGGCGGCAGCTTGGATTACGATTTTGCTTATCGGCGGGGGGGCAGCGCTGGACCGCGTGTTAACCAATTCGGTTGAGCAGAATTTTGATACCCAGCTTGAATATGTCCTGACCGCGATGATTGCCTCGGCTGAAATCGGCCCTGATGGCGAAATCCGTATGAACCGGCCATTGGGCGACCAACGGTTTTTGGAGCCAAATAGCGGACTTTATTGGCAGATTACGGGTGAAGACGTGACGCCATTTCCCTCTCGCTCATTGTGGGACCGTGCGCTTAATCCGCCTGCTGGGCACAGCGACCAAGCTGTCCATTTCCGCAACAGTAATGAATTTCTAGACGAGCCGCTGCGCATTGCAGAGCGATCGATAAAACTTCCGGATTCCGATGTTACTTGGACTTTCATGGTCGCGCAAAGCCGCAATAGCCTTGATGGGCAAATCCTTGAATTACGGTCGGTATTGGTGACAAGCTTCCTTCTGTTGGCACTTGGCCTCATCATTTTGGCCGCGTTACAGACATTTTATGGTCTATGGCCGCTGCGCGCGGTGCGCATGGCGATTGCGCAGATGCGCAGCGGTAAGGAAAGCCGGGTGACCGATGCCTTGCCGGATGAAGTGATGCCTATGGTCAATGAATTGAATGCGTTGCTTGATCATAATGAGAAACAGGCGGAGGAATCGCGCCGTCATGCGGGCAACCTCGCGCATGCGCTGAAGACGCCATTAACAGTCATCATGAATAGCGCGGCCGCGAAAGCCCCCGATATATCGGAAACTGTGATCCGCGAAGCCATAACGATGCGGCGGCAGGTAGATCATCATTTGGCCCGTGCCCGCGCCGTTGGGCGATTGGGTCACAGCCAGAGCCGTGCGCTGGTCTGGGGCAGTTTGGAATCGGTCGAACGTGCGGTCAGCCGTTTATATGCACATGTCCGAATCGATATGACCGGAGATAAGGCAATTGCCGCACGGGTGGAGCGGCAGGATCTCGATGAAATGCTCGGTAACTTAATCGAAAACGCCGCCAAATATGGTGGCGGCAGCGTGTTTGTGACCGTATCGGATGCAGGTGATTTTGTTGAAATAGCCATTGAGGATGATGGACAAGGCATCCCTGAAGGCGAGCGTGAGCGATTGTTTGATCGCGGTGCGCGGTTAGATACCGGCAAGCCAGGTACAGGTCTGGGCCTCGCGATCGTTCGTGACGTTATCGAAATTTATGGCGGGGCTATCGCACTGGCAAAAAGCGAGGATATGGGCGGACTATTGCTCAGACTAAGCTTACCAAAAGCGATAAGCTGATTAGTTTCCGTCGCGGATTTGCTGATGGTGACGAATGACTTCATCAATGATGAAGCGCAGAAATTTCTCCGTAAAATCAGGATCAAGTTTGGCGTCGCGTGCCAATTGCCGAAGCCTTTGTATCTGCAGTTCTTCGCGTGCTGGGTCGGCAGGGGGCAGCGATGACTTCGCTTTAAACTCGCCCACCGCTTGCGTTATTTTGAAACGTTCGGCGAGCATGAAAACCAGCGCAGCATCAATATTGTCGATGCTGTCGCGATAGCGGGCGAGAGTGTCTGCGTCGTTCATTGATGCCATCTGTGCCGATATTGACCGTAACGGACAAGGGAAAATACGCCATTTGCACTTGCCTATCCACGCTGCGCACGTCACAGCGATCAGATTATGACGGCTACTATCCACAAAATCGGCGGACATCAGGCGCCCTCGCTCGATCCAATCTTAAAATTGGTCGCGCCAGGCATGAATAAGGTCAATGCGGTCATTTTGGACCGCATGCAGTCCGAAATTCCTCTTATTCCCGAACTGGCTGGTCATTTGATTGCCGGTGGCGGCAAACGCATGCGGCCGATGCTCACTTTGGCCTGCGCGCAGTTGCTGGATTATCCAGGCGAACGCCATCATAAGCTGGCTGCAGCTGTAGAGTTTATTCACACGGCAACTTTGCTACATGATGATGTTGTCGATGGCAGCGATATGCGACGTGGCAAGACAGCTGCGAACCTGATTTTCGGGAATCCAGCAGCTGTGCTCGTCGGCGATTTTCTGTTCAGCCGGTCGTTTGAGTTGATGGTCGAGGATGGTTCGCTCAAGGTTCTTAAAATCCTATCGAACGCATCGGCGGTTATCGCAGAGGGCGAAGTCAACCAGTTGACCGCGCAACGGCAGATTTCAACGACCGAGGAAAAATATCTCGACATCATTGGCTCGAAAACGGCGGCATTATTTGCGGCCGCGTGCCGGATATCGGCTGTGGTCGCGGAAAGCGGCGACGCTCAAGAGATGGCGCTGGATGCCTATGGCCGTAATCTTGGCATTGCGTTTCAGTTGGTGGATGATGCCATCGACTATGTTTCCGACGGCGCGATTATGGGCAAGGACAGCGGCGACGATTTTCGCGATGGCAAGGTTACGCTGCCGGTCATTCTCGCGCATTGCCGCGGCGATGCCGAAGAGCAGAAATTCTGGCGCGATGCGATGCTTGGAAACCGGGTGAGTGACGACGATTTGGCACATGCCTGTGCATTGCTGCGTACGCATCGTGCCATTGACGATACCTTAGATCGGGCGCGGCATTATGGGCAGCGCGCGATTGATGCGATTGCGCATTTCCCAGCAGGCGAAGCCAAATCTGCGCTGACTGAGGCAGTGGAATTCGCAATAGCCCGCGCATATTAACGGACGCAGCGGTGTCGTCCGCGCTAAACATGACCGAAACATTGCCCGTCATGGCGGTTATGCCGCATTTGTTGGCATCTTTGCGCAAGGTGTCCAATGCTGTTCTTATCGCTCCACCGGGCGCGGGCAAAACTACGATGGTTGCGCCTGCTTTGTTGGATGAGCCTTATTGTAATGGCCAGATCCTGTTGCTGTCGCCGCGCCGCTTGGCCGCGCGCATGGCGGCAGAACGGATAGCCGAAAATTTGGGCGAAACGGTCGGCGGACGTGTCGGCTACGCGACACGGCTGGATAGCAAGCAT
>Ga0315905_10001010_pt1 | contig 30670 bp, 28 predicted proteins | sample LakEriMetagenome_5_FD_203522 | JGI IMG/M metagenome (GOLD analysis project Ga0315905, IMG submission 203522) | Freshwater fungal communities from buoy surface, Lake Erie, Ohio, United States - Buoy 4 MA121 | ecosystem: Environmental > Aquatic > Freshwater > Lake | place: USA: Lake Erie, Ohio... | reverse complement strand
AACGCACACCTATAACTTACAGCGTTGGAAGCACGCGTTGGAAATTCGTGGATGGAAGCGGAAATGTATATGGACCATACACGGGAACGTATCTTTTCAACTTTGGACAAGCGCCTGAAATTTGTGAAACGCTCTCTTCCGTTACTGCCTTCGTTGAAGTGCAGGCAAGCGATGCCGATTGCGGTAACATCTGGTGGGGTTATTCCGTGGCGCGTCCCATGAATATTTGTTCGCAGATTTGCCCTTCATTAAGCGCTGCAGGCGGAACTGTAAACTGTGGTGGAACCATTTGTGACATTTTCAATAATTCGGTAGCGGCATCCAATGTCGGAACCGGTTTTCAATACCAATTTCGGTTTGTTACAGACAACGGTCAGACCGAGTTCATCACTTCTTGGAGCGCATCTCCCATCTTTACCACTAGCACAAACCCTTACGTAAATTATTTCCGCTATGGAAAAGTTTATCAGGTATACGTGCGGGTGAAAAGATGCAATAACAACCCAGCCTGGTGTGGACCGTGTATTCTTAACTCTTGCGGATTCCCTTACGCCAATATTACGTCGGTCAATGCGACGAGCGGACTTTCCAATTACTGCCTGTGGCGCAATAAATCAGGGCCAAACATGGAAACATCTGCTATACCCGGCATGGACCAATACCGATTCCGACTTATGCCGGTTGACCCCTGTGCAGCCAACCCGTTTATACCGACCGGAGGAGCGATTACCACAGGCTGGGGAACCAACTATTTCTTCTACCCTGCCGCACATCCAATAACACTCAATCAAGTGTACATTTTACAAGCTCAGTGCAGAGTGCTACCGGCAACCTATACCAACCCAAGCGGACAAACTGCTACAATTCCTGGTCAACAATCAGACTGGGGATGGCCTTGCTTTGTAGGCTTCCGAAGCAGTGCTTCGCCGGCTGCCGGTTCCACCGTTAGTTGTTGCTCTTTCCCCACCCCTTCCTCCATGATGCTCCCGGAAGAATACTTGGGTGAAAACAAATGGACAGAATTTTACGAGTGGGAAGAAGAACCTCAACCGAGCATCACATCAGGGAAAATTACCATCATGAACACGAATGGTAACGAGGTTATCGTCAATTCATCAGAATCACTTCTCTTTGGTGCTGCTCAATGTGAAATATACTCCATGAGTGGACAATTGATTCAAACGGGACTGGTGCCTGCAATTCATGAAAGTGAGGTCGTAAGTATTACGACCAGAGAAGAGTTACCCAACGGCATTTATCTCATCACACTTTCTACTCCGGAAGGAAGAGTAACAGAGAAATTCCTTGTAGCAAGATAGGATTAAAAATTCAAGACCAACTGCTCAGGCAATAGGGTAAACGACATGCGATGGTGTTCGCACGCTCCATGCGTGCGTATAGCCGCGCGGTGATCTGCTGTAGGATAGCCCTTGTTCTTTTTCCAGGCATAGACTTCATACTTCGCGTGCAGTGTTTCCATGATTTCATCGCGATGCGTTTTCGCCAAAATTGAGGCCGCCGCTATCGACCGATAGATGCTGTCACCTTTAATAATGCACGCGTGCTTTATTTCCGGATATGCCTTGAAACGATTGCCGTCAATCAATAATAACTCGGGCCGTTCTTTCAATTGATCGACGGCTCTGTGCATGGCCAAAAACGAAGCATTGAGAATATTGATTTCATCGATTTCTTGCTCCGACACGATGCCAACAGCCCAGGCCAATGCCTTCTCTTCTATGATGGGGCGCAACAGCTCTCTGTGTTTCTCACTCAATTTTTTGGAATCATTGAGCAAAGGATGATCAAAACGTGGGGGAAGAATAACAGCCGCTGCCACAACAGGACCCGCCAGGCAACCTCGACCGGCCTCATCACAACCGGCCTCCAACATACCCTTTTGATGATATTTCTTCAACTCGCTCATTTCTGAGAAACCGTCATTTCGATTACGCGCCAAAAGCGCTCAGCTGATTGATCCCAATCGAAGGAAGAGGCACGCTTCAGACCCAATTCTATGCACTGATTTCGCAAGGATTCATCACTACTAATGCGCTCCATCGCCTTTGCAATTTCTTCCACGCTAAAAGGATCGACCAACACAGCGGCATCACCTGCCACCTCCGGCATCGCTGTAACGTTTGAGGTGATGACCGGAACACCGCTTTGAAAGGCCTCTACAATGGGCACTCCAAAGCCCTCGAAATAGCTCACATAAACCAGCGCCAACGCTCCACCCAACACATTACACAGTTGCGCCTGTTCCAGATGCCCGGTGAAGATCACATCAGCGCCAAATTGCATCTCCTGAAGTGTCGTATCGAGCAATTCATTCTTCCAAAACCGTCGCCCAACCGTTACCAACTTCACCTTTCTTCCCGAGTTCAATCTGAATTGATCATACGCCAACAAGAGACGCTGCAAATTTTTGCGCGGATGAATAGAACTGATGAAAACGAAATAAGGCTCCCCTTGCGTTAGACTATTTCTTGCGTCTGCGCGCTCCCTTTCGCTTATAACACGATAGGCTTGCTGCGCAGCATTGCACACAACGTGGACGTTGGAAGGATCCATTGAATAGTGCGCAACAATGTCGTTTTTACTGAACTCACTTACCGTAATTATTGAATCAGCCTTCGCGGCAAACAAAGGTGTTTGACTCCGCAAATAGCGGGCAATGTGGGCAGGTAAGTCTTGCGGATAATGCTCAAAATTCAAGTCATGAAGCACAACAATTTGCTTGCAGTTGGTGCGCAATGAGAGCATCATGTCGGGAGATACAAATATGTCTGCCCCAATTTGCCGCAGCTTGCGAGGCACCATCCAATTGTACCACAAACGAAACAACCAAGGGTGTCTTGCCTGCGGCATAACAACATGGGCGTGCACATTAGGAGCAAATACGAAAGCCGGATCGAATGGCCTGTCAAATAGGAAGTGAAACTCATGCTCCGGATGGGCACGAACAACTCTTGAGATAATTTCATGCGTGAACCAACCAATGCCGTCGAGCTTTCCTCGTAGCAATAATCTCGTATTCACCGCAATCTTCATGTGCCGAAATTAAACCTTGTACTACAAAAAAAGGCCGCCCTAAGGCAGCCTTCCATATTGTTACCGAAAGAATGCTGTTACAGACGAACAGTACCCTTGTGACGACGCTCGCTTGATACAGACAATTTCTTACGACCTCTCTTACGACGAGCTGCCAGCACCGCGCGACCTTTAACAGTAGACATGCGCTTGCGAAAGCCGTGCTTGTTACGACGCTTGGTATTCGATGGTTGGTAGGTACGCTTACTCATGAGTCAATTTTTTAAACGATTTTACACAATTATCCCTTTTCGGGGGCGCAAATATAGTCTGCCTAATTCATTTTTCAAGCTAACAGCGGATTTTTTTCACTTGACATGATCACATTCACTGATAATCAGTCGTTTTACTAAAAACCAAGGTCCTCCTTTCTTATTCTTTGGGTGAACTCTACAGGTACCGTTTTAGTTACCAAAAAAGCCTTTGCTGTTACGACACCCTTCCCCTCAATCACCAATTCCTTCTTGAATACCAATCCAATTGCTCCTCCCACGAGTTTGGGAATACTGGATGGCTCAGCAGTGCAGGTAAGTTTTAATCGCATATTTTCTTCACCATTCAAAACTGCCAATGAAGGAAGTTGAACTTTACCAAGGCGAGTGCCCTCCAGGAAAAGGTCGACTTCCGACTGCATCAAGGTAATCTTGTATGGATTCGGATTATATAACTCCACATCAAACTCGCAAGAAACTCCGTTTGCATTAAAACTCGTAAAACGCGTCTCCTTTACACCCTTGAACTCTACGTCACGGTATAGCCTGCATCCTTGCAATGTTAGGATTAAGAGCAACAATAACCCGTATCCTCTTTTCAGTACCATTACGACTGAGCGAAATAGTGATGGAAATACGGGATGGTTTCGATGCCTTTGAAGTAGTTGAATACCCCGTAATGCTCATTGGGTGAATGCAAAGCATCGCTATCCAATCCAAATCCCATCAATACAGTCTTTACACCAAGCTCCTTCTCGAACAAAGCAACAATCGGAATAGATCCGCCGCCACGAGTTGGTATTGGTTTCTGGCCATACGTCTTTAGCATTGCATCGCTCGCAGCCTTGTATGCTTTGGAGTCGGTTGGCGTTACAACCGGCTCACCACCGTGGTGCGGACGTACTTCAACTCGCACACCTTTCGGAGCGATTTTTTCAAAATGTTGCTGGAACAGATTCGTAATCTCATCGCTCACCTGATTGGGCACAAGTCGCATCGAAATTTTCGCAAACGCCTTCGATGGCAAAACAGTCTTTGCTCCTTCGCCTATATATCCTCCCCAAATTCCATTGCAGTCTAATGTTGGGCGAATTCCGGTGCGCTCAATCGTGCTATAACCCTTCTCTCCCCATACCTCATCGATCTCCAAGTCGCGCTTGTATGCTTCAACATCGAATGGAGCTTTGTTCAGCTCCTCGCGCTCAGCGGCCGACAACTCCTGCACTTTGTCGTAGAAACCGGGAATGGTAATGTGGTTGTTTTCGTCGTGCATGCTAGCAACCATCTTCGCCAGTATGTTGATCGGATTGCACACTGCACCTCCGTAAACACCGCTGTGCAAATCTCGGTTAGGGCCTGTCACCTCCACTTCGAGGTAACTCAATCCGCGCAGACCACAATCGATAGAAGGCGTGTCGTTTGCAATGATCGAAGTATCGCTGATCAGAATAACATCGCTCTTGAGTCGCTCTTTGTTTGCCTTCACAAACGGACCCAAGTTATTGCTTCCGCATTCCTCTTCACCCTCTATCATGAACTTGATATTGCAGGGCAGTGAATCGGTCTTCATCATAGCTTCGAAAGCTTTCACATGCGAAAACATTTGACCCTTGTCGTCGCATGAACCTCTTGCGAAAATGGCTCCTTCAGGATGAATATCCGTTTTACGAATAGTCGGCTCAAACGGTGGTGTATGCCACAACTCAAACGGATCGGCCGGCTGCACATCGTAGTGACCATAAACCAAAACAGTTGGCAAAGAAGCATCAATCAACCTCTCGCCATACACAATAGGATGGCCATTGGTGGCACAAACCTCTACGTTGTCGGCACCCGCGTTGCGCAAGTGCTCTGCAACCTTATCAGCGCAGCGCGCTACATCGGCGGTATATTTTGGGTCAGCACTTACGCTCGGGATGCGCAGTAATTCGAAGAGTTCGTCCAGAAAGCGTTGCTTGTTTTCCTGAATGTATTGGGTAGCTTTTTCCATATCCGTTTATTTGGGCCACGAATGTAGTCTACAATCAAATTTGTTTTGTGAAACAGGAAAGAGTGCTGAAATTCGCCGCGCATGGAAATACGACCGCAACCCTCTTTCGACAATACCGAAATTGCTTTCAGTGGCAAAACAAACGGTGAACTGAAACGAGCCTACTGGCTTTTCAAACTAATCGGAAATCCGGCGCTGGTTGTAGCCGGTCGCATCTTCACAAACGTTGCACTCACGCTGCGTATTCCCATTGGATGGGCGCTTCGAGGCAACATCTTCAAACAGTTTTGTGGTGGCGAAACCATCGTTCAGTGCGGGCGCGCTGTTGAGTCGCTCGGAAAATTCGGCATCGGCACCATCCTCGATTACTCTGTAGAAGGTAAAGAAAGCGAAGCCGATTTCGAAAACACCAAAGCCGAAATTATACTGACCGTGCAAGAGGCGGCTCGCCAAGGTTCCATTCCGTTCAGTGTTTTCAAGATAACAGGCATTGCTCGTTTCAGCCTTTTGGAAAAGGTGAATGCCAAGCAATCTCTTTCCGACACTGAAAAACTAGAATGGGAGCGTGTACAGGCGCGTGTAGATGCGATTTGCGCTCATGCTGCGCAACTTGCCGTACCTATTTTTATTGATGCGGAAGACAGTTGGATTCAAGATGCGATTGATGGTTTGGCAGACGCGATGATGGCCAAATACAACACATCAAGCGCCATCGTATACAACACCATTCAACTCTACCGTCATGACCGCCTTGCGTTTCTAAAAACATCGCATCAAAAAGCAGTTCAGCACAAATACTTTTTAGGTGTGAAACTAGTTCGCGGAGCTTACATGGAAAAAGAGCGCGCACGAGCAGTTGAGCTAGGTTACACCGACCCCATTCAACCCAACAAAGAAGCGAGTGATCGCGATTTCGATTTGGCGGTCAACTATTGCCTGGACAACATCGATCGCATTGCGGTTTGTGCCGGCACCCACAATGAGAAGAGCAGCCTGCAACTGGCCACGGCAATGGAAAGCCGCAACATCGCTCGCAACGACAAGCGTGTGTTTTTTGCGCAGTTGTTCGGAATGAGCGATCACATTAGCTACAACCTGGCGAACGCCGGATTCAACGTAGCGAAGTATTTACCTTACGGACCCATTCGGGAAGTCATACCTTACCTCATACGCAGAGCTCAGGAAAACACTTCTGTGAAGGGTCAAACAGGAAGGGAGCTCACCTTGATTTTGCGCGAGATGCAACGCCGGAAGGTGAAGTAAAGAATCGTTGCCAAATTAAAATCGCTAAGCCCCTAATACTTGGGGTTCAAATTGCGCACATACTTCTCCAGCAATGCAGCAGTGCCCAGACCTGTTAGCGCTCCTAGAAAGTCAGCCAACCAATCCAACAAATCGCATGAACGCTCATCGGTAAATGAATACTGCACCCACTCCAGGCATGCCCCGTATACAGCGCATCCCAGCGCAATCATGAGAATCGATCTACGGATTTCTCTTTTCGAATCACGCGCTAACAAACTGATTGCAGCCAGCAGAAAGAACAGCACGCCGTGTATCCATTTATCAGCGAAGGGAAAATCAAAACGACTTACCCGTTCAGTATCGACCGGCGCGACGTGCACCACAAAAACAAAAGCCGCCCAAATCCATTGGGCGGCTCTGAAGAGTTGTTTATTTCTAAATGAGCTATTCATTTGCTCATTAAAGTTCAAGCTTAAAGTGACGCTTCGTATGCTGCCGCGTCCATCAAGTGGCTCATGTCGGCACCGGCGTCCATTCTAACTTTAATCATCCAGCCACTCTGGTATGGATCATTGTTCACCGCCGCAGGATCATCAGCCAAAGCGCCATTCACCTCGATGATAGTGCCTGTAACGGGCATGTACAAATCGCTCACTGTCTTTACCGCTTCCACAGTTCCGAATACTTCGTGAGCTGCAAAGGACTGGCCGTTGGTTTCGATTTCTACAAACACGATATCACCCAATTCACCTTGAGCGAAGTCAGTAATTCCAATGGTGGCTACATCACCTTCGATGCGCATCCATTCGTGATCTTTTGTGTACTTGAGGTCTGCCGGAAAATTCATAGTAGATTTTTTTACAGGTCCAAATGTAAAGGCAACCTGCTGCATTGTATGAATTCAAAGAAGGAAACTTTAATTTTTGTGCATCGCTTAAAATTAAAAGTACTTTCGTTCAAAAATGAAATTATGGATTTTAGCGTAACCCAATTGTTGATTCTTGTGCTGGTAGGGCTATTGGCCGGGGCGCTCAGCGGCTTTGTGGGCGTTGGCGGGGGAATCATTATCGTACCGGCCATGATTTACTTTATGAACATGAACCAAATGCAGGCTCAAGGGGTTAGTCTGGCCTTGCTCATGCTTCCGGTAGGTGTGTTGGGGGTTATGAACTACCACAAAGCCGGTCACATTCAATTCAACTATGTACTCATCATGGCTATCGGATTTGTGTTGGGCAATTACTTCGGGTCCAAATACGCCATGCGTGTACCCGAGCATAAAATAAAATTCCTCTTTTCACTTCTGATGCTCTACGTGGCAGTCCAAATGCTATGGAAAAGCGGAGCGAAATGGGCGTCAGAACTTTATTGAGGCCATGCGCCTTCCTCACGTTTAAATATGCTTTCCTGATAAAGAACTCCGGATGGATATTATTCCTCAGTCATCAGATTGGGGAACCTTCGCAGAATTTTATCAAGGACCTGCTGCATGCGATCTTCGCCGGTTCCTCGCACAACCTCTACCGTTTTACCATCGTTGAACAAGTCTTCCATGTACATGGCAAATAAGCGATCGCGGTCTGCTTCATTCTCTCGAAGTGGGTCGGCTTCCCAAGGTAAATCGGGCTGACACACGAGGTATAAATCAAAATCATAGGTTTCCTTCATCATGGAAATCTCTTCATTCGATTCACCATAACGTTCGCGCCACCAGATATCCAGGACATAGAAATCGGTATCGACAATAAGAGCGTCACTGTTTGATTTAAATGCTTTCGATAGTAACTCCGAAGTTCTGCGCGCAATGAGCAGCACGTCTTCCTGAGAATAGACAAAGTCCTTCCCTTTCTTTTGGAGGTATTCGCGAGCGTATTCTTTCACTACCCGCGCATCAAATATTCGTTCTGAAAGCCAATTACACAAGGTTGACTTCCCACAGCACTCAGGCCCCGTAATGGCTATTCTGATCATAACTCAAACCAATGCAACTGAAAATATCCGTCGACCGACATTATAAAATAAAGCACAAACATACACGCGGCCATGTATAGACGCCTACGGAAATAGATGAAAATTGACAAGGCATTTACGGCTATCAAATAAAGCCAGCAAGAGTGAACCTGAAACATCATCAACCAGGTGGCCAACATACCCCACGCAGCAACAAGCGCATCGAGCCTGGGAAAATTCGCATTCGTAAATCGCTTCAATGCCCAACCCCAGATTATTGCGAGAGCAATACTCGCGGCTGATAGTGTGATTTGCGCACTCGTTTCCAGCTGCCCTGTTTTCCAGCCGGCTTGAACATGATACCATCCTACTACTGCCGAAACGATATACACGAGTTGCAAAACCGGTTCTGCATAGAGTCTCTCGCGCCAACTCAACACCAGCAAGAGTAACGGGCCTATAACTCCCATAGGAAAGGCCCATTGACTTTGATTTAAATACAAAATGGTAAACGACACATTGGAAAGAACGGCTGTCCACTCCAACATCCATCTCCATGAACTATCTGAAAACGCCTGTGTTTTAATACCGTCTTTCAAAACTTATTTTTGGTGTGTATCCCAACCTTTATTTAGATTAGACAAAAATCCATTAAAATCAGTCAAACAATGAAGCAAATCTTTACACTAATAGTTGCAGTATTCGCTTTCCAGCAAAGCACGCTTTCGCAGCGCGTTTGCGGAACAACCGAATACCAGATGATGTTGGAACAGGAAGATCCGAGTATCATCAATCGCCGAGAAGAAATTGAACAGTTCACGCGCGATTTCCTTATCAGCAATCCTCAGGGTGAGCGTGCATTGGTGCGCATTCCGGTTGTAGTGCACGTGGTATATAATACTACAGCTGAGAACATCAGCGACGCGCAAATTCAGTCGCAGATCACAGTTCTTAACCAAGACTTCCGCAAACTCAACGCAGACGCGGCCAACACTCCTTCAGCATTTGCGGGCCTAGCAGGTGATGCCAACATTGAATTTTGTTTAGCTAGCGTTGACCCCAACGGCAATGCAACGAGTGGAATTTTGCGTGTGCCAACCAGCGCAACATCTTTCGGTACCAACAATACCGTAAAATCTTCCGCGTCCGGTGGATCTAACCCATGGAATGCCGGTAAATACCTGAACCTTTGGGTGTGCGATATTAGTGGTTCAATTCTCGGATATGCTCAATTCCCCGGTGGTTCAGCAAGCACCGACGGCGTAGTGTGTGACTACCAATACTTTGGAACTATCGGAACTGCCACGGCTCCCTTCAACAAGGGCCGCACAGCAACACACGAAGTGGGTCACTGGCTCAACCTGTATCACATTTGGGGTGATGACGGCACCGGCTGCACAGGTAGCGACCAGGTCACAGACACTCCAAACGCAGGTGGTCCGAACTATGGTTGCCCTGCTTTCCCTCGCGTCACTTGCAGTAACGGCCCTAATGGAGATATGTTTATGAACTACATGGACTACACCGACGACGCGTGTATGTTCATGTTCTCTAACGGACAGATTTCACGCATGCAGGCATTGTTTTCCACAGGTGGCGCTCGTAATGGTTTGATCACCAGCAATGGATGCGGCACACCTACTCCTGTTCTATGTGGTGCTATCACAAACCTCACTTCAGCATCCATCACGCAAACCGGCGCGACCATTAGCTGGGCTGCAGTTACCGGTGCAACGGGTTATGTGCTCCAGTATAAGCCTGCTTCATCAACAGTTTGGACTACTGTCAACGTGACTACAACTTCATTTGCTATCACAGGTCTTACAGCAGGTACTGCCTACAACGCACAGGTGCAGTCTGTTTGCTCTGCCGGAAATGGTTCTTTCAGCGCTATTAACTTTACAACTACAAGTGCAACAACTTCATGCACTGATACCTATGAAAGCAACAACAGTTCCAGTGCAGCTAAGACAATACCGGTCAACACCAACATAACAGCACGCATTGGCACTAGCACTGATACAGATTGGTTCCGCTTTAGCAATACTTCGACAGCGCGCAACATTCGTATCGACCTGACAAACCTTCCTGCCGACTACGATGTTCGTCTTTACAACCCTAGTGGCACTCAGGTGGCTATCTCTCAAAACGGATCAATCACTTCGGAAGCTATTGTTTACAACACCACTACAACGGGAACATGGCGCATTCAGGTTTATGGCTACCAAGGCGCATTCAATTCAACCTTGTGCTACACATTGCGCGCATCCATCAGCGCCTCTACCTTCCGCGAGGGAGACGAAACTCCGGCAGCTGAACTCAATTCTACTGCTTCATATTCTGACGTAGTGATTGCGAACGTATTCCCGAATCCAACCAATGGAAAACTGAATGTGATTCTTGAAGCCTCCGAAGCTCAAAACACTCAGCTAAGCATTCGCGATATCACTGGCCGAACGGCTCTGCAACAAAATGTTGTTTGCACATCCGGCAGCAACACCATCATACTCGACATGGAATCGTTGCCTAACGGTTACTACTTGTTGGTTATCGACAATGGTAACTACAGCTCAACTATGCGCGTAGTTAAGAACTAAAAATCGAATTTCAATTGCATAAAAAACCCCCGATAATACGGGGGTTTTTTTATGACTTTACTCTCGGCTGATTAACCGTGCTGAACCTTGTGAATGAAATCTTCATATCCGATTGATATCTCATTCAAGCTGCATTTTTCCTTCACTACTGCAATCATCTTTTCTTCATAAAGGAAATCATACACGTTCTTGGCCTCTTCCTTTTTCGCCAATGTCTGCTTCGCAAACTCGGTAAGCATTTCATCTTCCATCGGCAAACCGTATTGCGCATAGCGCGATGCAAGCACCTGCTTTACGTGGGTCAATGCATCATCAGGGCTCACACGCAATTCGTACTTGCGAATGATTTTACCTTCGATTAATTCCCAACGCAATTGCGCAGCATAGAATGGATAATCATGCTCCACCATTTCAGCGGTTACAGGCTTCTCGTTCGTAAGTTGAATGTAGCGCTTCAAAAAAGAATCGGGCAATTTTGGATCGATACTCTCCGTAATTTTCTTGGCAAACTCCCGCTTGAATAGAAAATCTGAATCACGTGAAAACATCTGCTCCAAATCTGCCTTCACTTTATCGCGCATAACCTCTTCAGCATTCACTTCACCGGGACCATAAAGCTTGTCGAACAATTCCTGATCAACAGCGTGTGGCTCGATGCGCTTAATTTCATTCACCTTCAATTGAAACTTGGAAGCGAGGTGGTGTACATCGTGGTGGGTGATGCCCAGCATTTTGGCTAAGTCTTCATGATTCTCTGTTAAGTGATGAGGATCTATCTCAACGATGCTTCCCACAGTAAGCCCAATAAGAGACGCCTTGGTTGAGGCGTCCTTCACAAACTCGATAGATACTGTGGACTTATTCGAAATCCCACCCTCCTTCACCATTCCGGGCTCAACCAACTCGTTCAACTCGACCATAAGCATGTCATCGCTTTCGCTGGTTTCCGGGTCCGACATCTTACCATAACGTCGAGCCAAATCTTTTACCTGACGGTTGATGAGTTCATCTTTCACCGCCACTTTATAATAGTCGAAGGTGAGTGATGAATTCAAATCCACGTCAATGGAAGGAGCCAAACCTAATTGATACGTAAACTTGAAATCGGCAGGGTTGTCCCAATTGCCTACCTCAGCATTGTCTGCGGAAGGAATAGGGCTACCAAGCACTTCAATTTTGTTTTCAGACAAAAACTTATATAAGTTGTCTTGTATTACCTGGTTTATTTCTTCGGCCAAAATGCTCTTGCCATAACGCTGCTTTACAAGCGACATAGGCACGTGACCCGGGCGGAAACCGGGCATCTGCATGGTTTTGCGGTATTTCTTTAAAGCATTGTCGACGCGCTCTGTATAATCAGCCGGCGCTACGTGAATGAGCAACTCGGCATTGAGGGTGTCTATGTCCTTTCTTTCGATATTCATATTGAACGATTTGTAGGTGATTTATCGCCGCATTTGCGGGGCCGCAAAGCTAATGCACGGAACGCATTCGCACGTAATGCAAAATTGGCGCTTGAGATTCAATTACTGTGTGTATATTCGCGCCGCTTTGCTTGCGGGCGTGGCGAAATTGGCAGACGCGCCAGACTTAGGATCTGGTGCCGCGAGGCATGGGGGTTCGAGTCCCTCCGCCCGCACAATGAAAATTCCGGCTTTGTCCGGAATTTTTTTTACCCCCATATGCCCGTCGGCATTTGAATCAAACCCTTATCTTGGCCGCGATGATGACACGTCTGATTACACTGCTTTTTGCTACTTTTTTGGTAACAGAGCTGTCCGCCCAGTTCAACGACAATGCCGGAGGAAGATCCACCGGTATGGCCGGAGCTTATGTGGCTCTTGGCGATGGCTGGAGTGCTTTTCACAATCAGGCCGGACTTGCCTCCGTGCAGACCTTCGATGCCGGTATTTATTACGAAAATCGGTTCGGATTAAATGTGCTGAGTGATAAAGGCCTTTTCGTCGCTGCGCGCGTGGGCAAAGGAGTATTTGCCGGTAGCTATCACAGTTTCGGATACGCTGAATTTGCCTCTTCAAAAGGAGGTCTGGCCTACGCGATGGGACTCGGAGAAAAACTGGATGTGGGAATTCAACTCAACTATTACGCTGTGCGACTGGGTGAAAATTACGGGCGCGCAATGGCCGTAAGTGCCGAAGGTGGCTTCCTCTACCGACTCAATTCTAAACTGACTTTAGCAGCGCATATCAGCAACCCCAATCGCGCGAAACTTTCCGACTATCTCGATGAACGCATCCCGGCTGTTTTTCGCATGGGCGGCACCTATCGCTTCTCCAAACAAGTATTGGTCACCGGCGAAGTATACAAGGACACACAATTCGATGCCTCGGTGAGAACAGGCCTGGAGTATCGCATCTCTGATGCCATTGCCGTGCGTGGCGGATTTGCTTCTGCCCCGCGTCAATTCACCTTTGGGTTCGGATGGAAGTTGAACCAATGGATGTTCGATATGGCAGCAGCCTACCACCCTGTTTTAGGGTTCAACCCTCACGTATCATTCACTTATTCGGGCTCTGCAGAAAAATGACAATGGCGGCATTTCATAAGCGCTCCCTATTAAATGCCTGCGGTTTACTGCTGTTGCTTACACTCGCAACATCCCGAAATTCATTTGCTCAAATAGATGAATTAAAAACATCTGTCATTGAGCAAAGAATCGAAGAAATTGCGAACTCACTCGATGAGGGTCAAGAGCTGGATTATACCAACCTCTTCGAAGACCTGGCTTATTATTTCGAGCATCCGCTCAATCTAAACACGGCTGATATTGATGAGCTGCGAGAGCTGTATATCCTTACGGATATTCAGATTGCCAACTTGCAAAAACACATCACTCGATACGGCAGTATGAGAAGTATCTATGAACTGCAAGCCATCGAAGATTTCGACCTTCCTACCATTCGCATCCTAACCTGGTTCGCTACCGTTGAGCCTGTGCTTAGCCTACAAAACTTCAGCGTGTCGGAGTTTTGGCGGGAGGCGACGCACGATCTTTTTATTCGTTATAAAAGAAATTTGCAGTTGGATGAAGGCTTCACGCCCGACCCCGAAACGGGGGTTCCCGATTATGCAGGCTCTCCCAACTATATCTACTCGCGATACAGACTGAACTACAAAAAAAGTTTTCGCGCGGGTTTCACGCTGGAAAAAGACGCCGGCGAGTCGCTTGAAAAAGGTCCTGACTTTTACAGTGCACACGCCATGTACAGCGGTCAAACATGGCTGAAAAGGTTTGTTGTAGGCGACTATCAAGCATTGTTCGGCCAAGGCCTCACGTGCTGGAATGGATTAGCTTTTGGTAAGTCCCCTTTCATTTCGAACGTGAAGCGCAATGGCATCGGACTTCGCCCTTACTCGAGCGTTCAAGAGGCGAACTTCTTTCGTGGGGCGGGAGTAACTATTGGGAAAAAAGATATTGAACTCACGGCTTTTTTCAGTGACAAGCGTGTTGACGGCAACGCCGATGAGTCGGCCGATAGTGTGCTCACCGACGACGAGTTTATCGTATCCAGCTTGCCTCTTGGAGGGCTTCATCGAACGGAAAGTGAAATAGCCAACAAAAACCTCGTTCGCGAGAAAGTTTATGGAGCAAACGTGAAGTATTCGCACCGCTTGTTTTCGGTCGGAATAACAGGGCTTCACACGGAAATTGACGCTACACTTCTGCCCAAAACCGATCTCTATTCGATGTATCGGTTCTCCGGCTCTCAAAACACGACTGTTGGTGCCGATTACCAGGCGGTTCTGGGCAATGCAAACTTATTTGGAGAGGCCGCAAGAAGCGCCAACGGAGGCTTCTCCATGATAAACGGCTTGGTCGCAGCCCTTCATCCAAGCCTGACCTTTAGTGCTGTGTGGCGCTATTTCGGGAAGGATTTTCAAAATACGAAAGCGAATGTTTTCGGCGAAAACAGTCTTACAGCGGCTAATGAAAGAGGACTTTACACCGGTGTGCAAGCCAACCTGTCGAGTAAAATAACACTAACAGCTTATGCCGATCTAGTGCGCTACCCATGGCTTCGCTATCGGGTGGACGGCCTCAGTGTAGCCACCGACTACCTTGCTCAACTCAATTACAAGCCCGACAAAAAGAATGAAATTTATTTGCGCTATCGCCGCAGAGAAAACGTACTCAATTCTTCGCTTGAAGGGGCAATCATTACAGCTCCGGCAGCTACTCTGCAAGAGAATTGGCGCATAAACGGATCATATCAGGTACACCCAAACGTTCAACTGCGCTCCAGAGCTGAATGGTCGTTGTTTACAAAAGAACAAGAGAAAAGTCGAGGATTTGTTATTTACCAGGACGTGAACTACAAACGACTTGGTTCGCGAGCCACCTTCACGCTGCGTTATGCCATTATGGACTGTCCCGATTGGAACGCACGCATTTACGCCTATGAAAACGACGTGCTGTATGCATTCAGCATTCTTCCTTACACCGGCCGGGGCTCACGGGTTTATGGAATGGTCAAATGGGATGTTGCCCGCGGAGTTGACTTATGGGTGAGATACGGAGCCTTTTTATACAATCAAACCCGCGTGGTTTCAGCTGAAACAGAGGATCCTACCGAACGCATCAAATCAGATGTTCACATTCAATTGCGGCTTCAGTTCTGATTTTTTGGAATTATTAGCCATTTATTGTTGATAAACTTTGTGTTTCGTGTATCTTTGCCAGTGTTCTTTCGTAGGACAAGTTAGAGAAATCGTACATGAAGAGAATTTTTACATTGCTCGTATGCTTCATTCTGATGGCCGGCTTCCAAGCCAGCGCTCAGAGTGGTATGCAGCATCCGATCTCTTCAGTGCGAATAGTGGGAATGGACGGCAGAGTTGAATTAGTATTCGATGAACCCATGACAGATGCCTTCACCATCAGTGTGATGGACCTAACCGGAAAATCCATTTTTACCCAAACTCACCAAAGCTCAGCAGAACCATGTCAATTCGTGGAAATTCCGATTGAAAATTTAAAGCGCGGTATTTATATGGTGCGCGTGTTAGGTGAAGACGGAAAAACGAAGACACTCAAACTCCAACGGAACTAGATTACATCAAGTATATACGAGAGAGCCATCTGATTAAGTTCGGGTGGCTTTTTTGTTTTTACTTGACGTGTCTGATTTTAACGAGCGGACTGAAAAGATACTCGTGCTTGGTGGACTCTTCAAAGCAACGATAACGCGTACGCAACCTTTCTCCCTTCACAAAAACACGGTGTTCACGACCGTAAATAAAGCGGGCATTGTGCGGTATGTCATCAAGTAATTGGATGTCAGGATGACTTTTCTTGTCATACCGAGCCAGCGTTTTTGATAAATGAATATCGGCGCAGGTGCTTGCGGCAGGGTTCGATAAATAAGAAGCAATGGCTTTTGCAACATCGTCAGGAAAAACATTGCGACGCAGAAAAGGACCGAGGGTCTGCTTGAAATAACTTTTCCATTCGGCGCCATGGGGCTTTACCTTATCGCGATGGTTGATGTAGGTTACTAAGTGCGCAAGCTCGTGCATGAGCGTTATGAGGAATGCGTACTTATTCAGGTTTCCATTGACGGTCAGAACGTGTCTACCGCCCTTCGGGTCTGCCGTAAAATCACCAAGCTTCGTTGAACGAGGCTCGGTAATAACCAGGTGATGCGGGTACTCTCTCAGCTTATCACAAGCGAGCGTAAGCGCTTCTTCCGGCAAAAACGATTTAAGGGCGGCTTCCAGATTGGTGCTGTTCTTCATGCTCCACCTGTTGTGAGGTCCATTCTATGCGGTCTTCCCACTTTGGGCAGGTATTGCAGCGGCGTTTCTTGTTGGAAGCGCACGCAGACAATGCCACCATGATTAGCATCCCGGCAAGCCCGATTTTCAATTTGACTGTCATAGATTCGCAACTTTACCGCGAATATAAAGGATATCATGTCAGACAGTTGGCCCCACATCATATTGCTGCTCATCGGAATCATCGGGTGGGTCTGCTCGGCAACTCCTCTCCTTGCGCAGATGGTTTTCCTCGCAGAAAAGGACTTTCGTTGGTCATTACTCGGCTGGTTTGCGGGAATAACCCTTTGCATTTTCCTTATCAAATTAAGCCTTTTCAGTCTCTGCGGATGGCCGGCACCCGGCACTTGGTCGAGCCGTTTGTTTTATCCTCTTTGGCTGTTTGCTTCGCCCTTGGTACCATTCCTCATTGAAGTTCTTCGATCAAAACGCAATTAACATCTTCATTCACGTGCAGTTGTGCAAAGCCCTGTGTAATTTGCATTTCACTTTCAACTCTTTGGTGTACGTTTGAAGACGATGTCAACGGTTTATTTCAACATAGGTAAGTATTTTCTCCTGATGGTGAACACGTTCACCAAACCGGAGAAGCGCAGAATCTATCCCAAACTGATTGTGCAGGAAATCGATAAAATTGGCCTGCAATCGCTGGGGATCGTTGCGTTATTATCACTGTTTATGGGGGCCGTCGTAACTCTCCAAACAGCAGCCAATATCGATAGCGGATGGATACCACGCTGGACAATTGGATTCACCACACGACAAACAGTGATTCTTGAATTCTCTTCAACGATTGTTTGTCTGATTCTTTCGGGTAAGGTTGGAGGGAATATAGCCTCAGAAATTGGCACCATGCGCATAACCGAACAGATTGATGCCATGGAAATAATGGGTATTAATTCTGCGAGTTACCTGATTTTACCAAAAATAGTTGCGGCACTTTTCATTTTTCCTTTCATGGTAATTCTTTCCATGTTCATTGGAATTTCTGCGGGGGCATTCGTAGGGTATACTACAAGTGTTACCTCCTTAAATGATTTTGAGTACGGTCTTCAGTATGACTTCGAAATGTGGCAGGTTAGCTATTCTGTTATTAAAACATTCTTCTTCTCGTTTATCATTACAAGCGTTAGCTCATATCATGGCTACTTCACGCACGGTGGACCGCGCGAAGTTGGAGCCAGCAGCACACGAGCCGTAGTATACAGCATGGTGCTGATTCTCATTGCCAATTACATTCTCACTCAATTATTGTTGCTATGATTGAAGTGAAGAATATTTCCAAAAGTTTTGCGGGCAATGCTGTCTTAAAGAATATCACGACCGAATTCTATCCGGGCAAGGTAAATTTCATTATCGGTCGCAGCGGCTCCGGAAAATCGGTTCTAACCAAGTGTATTGTGGGACTTATGGAGGTTGACCAAGGTGAGATTTTTTTTGACAAACGAAACTTTACAGTCCTAGACCGATGGGATCGCAAAGACATTCGACAAGAGATGGGTATGCTTTTTCAAGGCAGCGCTCTCTTTAGCTCGATGACCGTCGAAGAGAACATCCTCTTTCCTCTGCAAATGTTCAGTTCATTCAGCAAAAGTGAAATGCTAGACCGCGTCAACGTTTGTCTCAAGCGTGTTAACCTGGAAGGAAAGAACCACCTCTACCCCAGCGAACTTTCCGGTGGTATGCAGAAAAGAACCGGTATTGCTCGCGCCATTGCCATGAATCCGCGTTATCTCTTTTGCGATGAACCCAACTCCGGCCTCGATCCACAAACAGCCATCGTAATCGACAATCTCATTCGCGAGATTACCTACGAGTTCAATAGCACAACAGTTGTAATCAGTCATGACATGAATTCCGTTCTTGAAACCGGGGATCACATTAACTTCATCTACCAAGGAGAACTGACATGGCGTGGCAACAAAACAGAAATTCTTCATACAGAAAACGAAGCCCTCAACAACTTTGTCTTCCCCTCGAAATTCATGCAACAAATACGCGAGAAACTCAAGGGTTAAGCTTCCAAAACTGGTCATTAACGAAACGCACTCAGGCGCTCTGCATCAAGACGCAAGAAGATAAAGAGCAACAGGGTGAAGCCCATCAGTGATGACCCTCCATAACTCATAAATGGCAAAGGAATACCGATAATTGGGGCAAGCCCTATTACCATGCCTACATTAATGAGCAGATGAAGAAAAAATATCGACGCAACGCAATAGCCGTAAATACGTGAGAACTGCGAACGCTGGCGCTCTGCCATGTTGATGATACGCACAATCAGAAAAACAAAAAGCGCTACCACGGCAAAGCTTCCCAAAAAACCCCACTCTTCAGAGATAACACTAAAGATGAAGTCCGTCCAGCGCTCTGGCACATACTTATTTTTCGACATAGGCCCCTTCATGTACCCTTGGCCGATAAGGCCACCATTGCCGACTGCAATTTTCGCCATACGAGCATTGTAACCCGGATCATCCTTTTTCTTCGCAGAGAAAGTTGCAGCATCTGCGCTTTCAACATCCGCAAGCATGGTTTCACGATCTTCTTCTTTCTCTTCCAAACCAAGTGTTACGTAAATACGGGTCTTCTGGTGCTTTTGCAATACGCCGTCTACCAGAAAATTCACCGAATAGCTAAAACCAATAGCGGCTACCGTAGATAAAAATGTGATCAGATACAGTTTACGCCTGTTGCGCGGAACTATAAAGTTTCGGATAAGGAACATAAAAATGACTCCTATAACGAATACGATTGTCATCAGAACAAACACGCCGCTTTGCTCACCGAAGTATGGATAGTTAATCCGATTAAATCCGGTTATGATACTCAGAACTCCGAACACAACTGCTCCCAGTCCAATAATGAGAATATTACCGGAAAGTCCCTCTCGATATAGGGCAAGAATGAAAGCAACGAACGTTAGTAGGGAGCCTACGTCGGGCTGAAGCAAAATCAGTACTGCAGGCAATCCAATAATTAACCCCGCCATGAAACGTGGTTTCCAGCTATTGAAACGTGTCTTCGTGTTGGAGATGTACTTTGCCAACATAAGGCCGACTCCAATCTTCGCGAATTCGGCCGGTTGCAAGGCAAAGCCTCCAATTTGAATCCAAGCCTTGGCTCCGTTCACCGTCGTTCCTATTATGAGCACCAGACCCAACAGTAGAATGAAAGTGCCATATATGAAAATGGCAAACTTGTTAAAGAACTCTCCCTCCATGTACAATACAAGCAGAGCCAGAAAAGCACTGATGAGAATGAACATAAACTGTTTTCCATATTCCTGACTGATATCGAAAGGGCTAGGGTTGATATCAACCACAGCAGCGCTGTATATGTTCATCCAGCCAAAAAGCACCATGATGCCGTAAACAATCACAGTAAGCCAATCTACATTGGCAAGCGGATGCTGTCGAGGTGCACTCATCGGTCGAGGAAGTTTGCGTCAAGTATTGTTTTTTCGCGCGCCTTGCTACTCTCCGCTATGGAGTCGTTGAGGTATTGCTCTATCATGAGTGTGGCCACCGGCGCGCTCCACGTTCCACCAAAACCGGCGTTCTCGGTATAAACTGCCACGGCAATTTTCGGATTGTCCTTTGGCGCAAAACAAATGAATACAGCATGGTCCTCTTTCCCTCCTGCATTCTGAACCGTGCCGGTCTTACCGCATACCACAATGTCTTTCGGCGCAGCACGCCAAGCTGTACCACCGGGCTGAAGTACCTTTTCCATCGCATTTATGACCGTGGTAAAGTGTGTCGAATCGATCCCCAGCTGATAGCGCTTCATGTATTCTTCACGAGGCATTCCGCCTAGACCAATTTGCTTCACGGTATGCGGAGGAACATACCAACCCTTGTTGGCAATGACACACGCCATATTGCACATTTGGAGAGGGGTTACAAGCATTTCGCCTTCACCAATACTCAATGAATAGATAGTACTGAAAGCCCATTGCTCTTTGCCATACCACTTGTCATAGAATTTCACGCCGGGAACACTGCCCGTTTTCACGCCGGGAATATCGCAATGCACGTCAGTACCGAATCCAAACTGCATAATATAACCCTGCCAAATCTCCAGACCCAAACGAGCGTCTTTAAAGCGACTGCTGCCATCTCGGTCAGCCTCCACTACACGATGCATGACTTCGCGGAAATAAGGATTACATGAATGTACAATCGCCATTTCCAAATCGTCATTGCTGTGACCACCGTGACAACCAATTACGCCTCGATTACAATGAATCCGAGTTTGCGGAGTGATTGCGCCTGTTTGCAAAGCAGTTAGTGACTGTGCAAGTTTAAAAATGGAACCAGGTCGATACTGTGCTTGTGTGGCACGGTTGAACAGAGGCTTCTGTGGATCGTTGTTCAACACATTAAAATTATGACCGCGAACACGTCCAACAAGCAAATTAGGATCGTAGGTGGGTGCAGAAACCATCGCGAGTATCTCGCCCGTGGAGGGTTCAATGGCTACAATACAACCGCGCTTATTTTGCATAAGCTTTTCACCGTAGACCTGCAAATCTGCATCCATTGTACAGATCAAGTCCGTGCCGGGAGTGGCAGGCATATCTTCCTTATCACCTGCGTGCTCCTTAATATTTCCAACATTATCACGGAAAGCATAATTGATTCCCTTCACTCCTCGCAATTCCTCTTCATACGCCTTTTCAATTCCGCTCTTTCCAAGATATTCCTGTTTCGTGTAGTAGGGATTTTTTTTATACTCTTCCGGAGAAATTTTACCCACGTCGCCGAGAAACAGCGCGCCTACGCTTTGCGGGTAAACGCGCAGAGTGCGCGACTCAGCGAAGAAGCCCTTGTACTTGTAGAGCTGCTCAGACATGGCTGCATAATCGCTTGGCGTTATCTGTTCAACCAGCAATTGTGGTCTGTGAAACTCTCCGCGTGCACGAGCGCGTGCGAACAAATTATCGATATCCTCCTTTTTAATACGCAACAACTTACACAACGAAGTAGTATCAAACTCACCAGCCTTCTTGGGAACCACCATCAGGTTGTACACCGTTTGGTTGGTCACGAGCATCTTACCGGTGCGATCGTAGATGATACCGCGAGGCGGATAGAGAGGAATTTCCTCTTCTGTGAGTGCCGTTGCTTGTTCCTTCCAGGTAGAGTTAACAACTTGAAGGAAAAACAAACGAATGACATAGATGATTGCAATAACACAAACAATTAGAATAATCGTAATCTTTCGTCCGTCGTATTGATTCACCCTTGCGCGCCTTTAGAATTGTAAATCAGATACTGGCCAATAGTCATCAAAACCAGTGTAGCCAAGGTACTCAAAAGAATGTGCACTACCTGATACAAAAAATCCGAAAACCGGAACACTTCCATGAAAAAGAACCAACTGTGATGGGCTAGCGCAAGCACGCCTGCATAAGTCACATACCACGCAAGACCCATGCGCTGCACGGTAGGCCGCTGAGTCAGATCATACCCTTCGCGCGGTGCCAATACATTTTGAACGATGGTCTGCATAAATCCCAAAAACACACATGCGGAAGTATGTAGCCCGATAGGACCGGAAAAATAGTCCATAAGGAGCCCTACAACGAAAGCAAAGATCATTACAAGCCAACGCGGAGTTTCAAAGGGTAACATAAGGATTCCAAAGATGTAGATCCATGGAAAAATTAACCCGTCGAATAACTGCACACGGCTAACGACGAGCGCTTGCAGCAAAATCAATAAGATGATTCGTATGATGTTAACGCTTACTGTTTGCAGCATCTTGTTGTTCTACTTTATTCAAGAGGGTGTCTTGTTCTTGCTTGAAAATATCACTCACCACCAGCATGTGATCCAAGCGGCGGAAGTCTGCGCCCATGCGAACTTTGATGAGATGGTAGTCGTTATCACTATCATCTACCCACTCCACCGTTCCTACATGAATGTTGGCCGGAAAGTAGGTTGAATAGCCGCTGGTTACGATAGTGTCTCCAGGTGCAACAGGAATGTTTTTCGGTATATCAATAACGTCTGCAATTTGTGCATTCCCTCCGCGCCAAACCAACGAACCAAAAGCACCTGACTTTCGAAGGCGAACACTTGCTTTAAAGTCAGAGTGAATAACGGGCATTACCACGGCAAAATGCTCACTTGCACTGCGAATCACCCCGACAATATTTCCGGCAGAAATTACTCCCATGTCGGCGGTCACATTGCCGAGTGTGCCTCTGTCAATGACAATGTAATTCTTCTCTCGGTTTACGGATGCGTTCACCACTTTCGCTGTTCGGTAGATATAACGCTGAATGCTTGTTGTATCGTTGAGTGTATCCACATCCGTTCGCAGATTCCAATAGTTTTCCTGAGCATCACTTCGCAACTGGGCGTTTTCCAGTGACAATTGATCATTGATTTCACCGAGACGGAGATACTCTGATAGTTGTGCGCGTTGTGAATAAATGCCCCCTACCCAGTCGCTGCTATGACGAACAAACTCAGAACCGTGAAAGCGGTTGTTGCGAAAAAGCATGGTAAGCGCAATCGCCTGCAAGGCCAGAAACAGAAGGAAGAGGTAAAACCGACGGAGCAGTGCTACTATGTTCTTCATCGATTCGCTTCGCTGCTTGAATGTTAGGTTGAGGTGAAAACAAATGCGTCGTGAATGATCACTCGCGCATCAAGAACTGGAACTTGTTGATGTTCTTCAATGCGATTCCGGTGCCGCGAGCTACTGCGCGCAATGGATCATCGGCAACGTGCACAGGCAATTTTGTTTTCTGACTGATTCGCTTGTCAAGACCGCGCAACAATGCGCCACCACCGGCCAAGTAGATACCTGTTTTGTAGATGTCGGCTGAAAGCTCCGGCGGAGTATTCTCCAAACAACTCATGATAGCCTCCTCGATTTTCGATATCGACTTGTCGAGTGCATGAGCAATTTCCGAATAAGATACCGCAATTTCTTTCGGTATGCCGGTCATCAAATCGCGACCGCGCACGTTGTAATCTGCCGGCGGATTGTCGAGCTCGGGCAATGCTGCACCCACCTCGATTTTGATTTGCTCTGCCGTACGCTCACCGATGAGGATGTTGTGCTGACGGCGCATGTATTCTTCAATATCCTGGGTGAGTTCATCGCCTGCAACACGAATGTTTTTATCGGTAACAATTCCACCCAGAGCAATTACTGCGATTTCAGATGTACCACCACCGATGTCGATAACCATATTACCCATCGGCTCTTCCACATCGATACCAATACCAATAGCGGCAGCCATCGGCTCGTGAATGAGATATACCTCTTTGGCACCTGCGTGCTCAGCGCTGTCTTTTACGGCGCGCTTCTCTACCTCGGTGATACCGGAAGGAATGCAAATCACCATGCGCAATGACGGCTGAAACAACCCACGACCCTTGGCAATCATCTTAATCATGCCCTTGATCATGTCTTCAGCAGCGTGGAAGTCTGCAATAACACCGTCCTTCAGCGGGCGAATGGTCTTGATATTCTCGTGGGTCTTCCCGTGCATCTGCTGAGCTGTGCGTCCAACCGCTACCGTTTTATTGGTTTGGCGATCGCGAGCGATAATACTGGGCTCATCGACCACCACCTTATCGTTTTGAATGATGATGGTATTGGCTGTGCCAAGGTCGATGGCAATTTCTTGTGTTAAGAAGCTGAATAAGCCCATGCGTGGTTTAGTCTTGTTGTTGTTTTCCGGTGGTTTCTGTGTGCTACAAAAGGTCGGATATCGCACATATCCGACAGCACACACTTTCTCGGTTCAAATATATCCTGTCGTTATAGGATTAACGGGAGGTTATCCACCTAAAAAACGTGAGTTATTAACTGCGTAATGACGAATGACCAATGGCGAGTGACAAGTTATTTGCATTCGTCATTAGCCGCTCGTCACTAGTCACTCGATTACTATTTTCGCATTCTAAAATTTACCCATTATGGCATTTACACTTGCACCCCTTCCCTACGCATTCGATGCGCTGGAGCCCCATATCGACGCTCGCACCATGGAAATTCACCACGACAAACACCATGCGGCGTATACCAATAATCTCAACGCTGCAATTGCAGGCACCGACCTTGAAAACCTCACCATTGAAGAAATTCTCGTGAAGGGTTTTGACAAAATGCCCGTACGCAACAACGGCGGTGGTTTTTACAACCACAATCTGTTTTGGGAAATCATGACACCGGGTGGATCCAACGTTCCAACAGGTGCTCTGGCAACCGCTATCGACGAGGCTTACGGCAGCTTTGAGAAGTTCAAAGAAGAGTTTGCCAAGGCAGGCGCTACACGCTTTGGCTCAGGCTGGGCTTGGCTTTGCGTTCACAAAGGCGGCAAAGTTGACGTTTGCTCTACAGCCAACCAAGACGTACCTCTCATGCCCGGTATCGGCTGCGGTGGCTTCCCTATTCTCGGTATGGACGTATGGGAACACGCTTACTACCTGCACTACCAAAACCGCCGTCCTGACTACATCACAGCGTTTTTCAATGTGATCAACTGGGATATTGTTGGGCAGAAATTCGAGGCAAATCGATAAAGATAACCCAAACGAATACCTACGTGTAAGGACGCGCTGCGGCGCGTCCCAATTTAGGATGGACGCACAGCAGTGCATGGACGCACAGCAGTGCATGGACGCATAGCAGTGCGTCCCTACGAAACTTTTGTATGGATAAACTGTTTATCGAAGTATGACTTCCCCCCGCTACTGCCCCTCTATTTTTAACTATCAACGCTTTCGTACACGTGAAGTGATGATTGGCTCAGTCGGCTTCGGAGGCGACAACGCCATTCGCCTGCAGAGCATGACCACTACCGACACCATGGACACAGGGGGCACAATTGCCCAAAGTATCCTCATGATTGATGCCGGTTGTGAGCTTGTGCGTATTACGGCGCCGAGCAAGAACGAAGCAGAGAATTTGGCGAATATCAAGGCAGGGCTGCGTGATAAAGGGTATGCAACACCTATCGTCGCTGACATCCATTTCACACCCAACGCCGCAGAAATAGCGGCGGGTATTGTCGAAAAAGTGAGGGTGAATCCGGGCAACTATGCAGACAAAAAGAAGTTCGAAGAAATAAACTATACCGACGAAACCTATACGGCAGAGTTGGAGCGCATTCGCGAACGATTCACGCCATTGGTGCTGTTGTGCAAGCAAAACAAAACTGCGATGCGCATAGGCACCAATCACGGTTCGCTTAGCGACCGCATCCTTTCACGCTATGGCGATACGCCGCTGGGAATGGTCGAGAGCGCGATGGAGTTTTTGCGCATTTGCAGAGATCATGACTTCCACGAAATCGTGATTTCCATGAAAGCCAGCAATGCGCAAGTGATGGTACAAGCCTACCGTTTACTTGTAAACCACATGATGGATGCCGGCATGAACTATCCGTTGCACCTGGGTGTAACGGAAGCCGGCGATGGTGAAGACGGTCGTATCAAAAGCGCAGTGGGTATTGGTACGTTGCTCGAAGACGGCCTTGGAGACACCATTCGTGTGTCGCTTACAGAAGCCCCGGAGGCTGAAATCCCCGTGGCACGCATGCTCGCCGAACGTTACGAAAAGCGCGCAGGACATTCGCCTATTCAGGAAGTTGCGGTTCCTATCAATCCCTTCGAATACACACGCCGACAGAGCTCGACCGTGCTCAACATCGGGGGTAAAAACGTGCCTCGCGTTGTGATGGATTACTCCCACCGCGATGAAATAACCGCTGCGAGTCTGTTCGCCGTTGGCTGCAACTATTCGGTGCCGCTCGATAAGTGGAACCTCACCGATATGGCGTGCGACTATATCTATTGCGGATCAAATGCAGTAGACTTTGAAATACCGGGAACACTCGGACTCATCTTCGATCGCGCAACCTGGGAAAAGCACGCCGCAAAAGACCGTTGCTATCCGCTCATCGCCATCGATGAATTGCACAATCTGCCGCAAGCCGAAGCCGTGTTTGTGCATGCTTCCTTAAGTGATCTCACTGAAACGCACATCACTGAAATAAAAAAACATAACCACCTTGTGTTGGTGCTCACGACCTCGAATGCGCACGGCATGGCTGAGCAGCGTGCCGCGTTTTTTACACTGATGAATGCGTCATGCGACATTCCAGTGATGGCGTGGCGCAGCTATAGCGCACTTAACGAGGATCAATTCATGTTGTATAGCGCAACCGATTTGGGCGCTTTACTCATTGATGGATTGGGTGACGGTATATTCATCAGCGCACCGGAAATTCCGATGCAACGGGTGAATAGCACTGCCTTTGGTATTCTTCAGGCCACACGCACACGCATTTCCAAAACAGAATACATCTCGTGTCCGAGTTGCGGACGCACCTTGTTCGACTTACAAGAAACCACCGCCAAAATTCGCTCACGCACCTCACATCTGAAGGGAGTGAAAATCGGCATCATGGGCTGTATTGTGAACGGTCCGGGTGAAATGGCCGACGCCGATTATGGCTATGTAGGCACAGGTCCTGGTAAGATTACCCTATACAAAGAGAAAAACGTCGTCAAGAAAAACGTCCCCGAAGAGCAAGCCGTGGAGGAACTCATCTCGCTCATCAAAGAGCATGGCGATTGGGTGGAGGGGGTGTGACCCAATTCACAGAAACTGAATCCCTGATTTAAGGAAAATGGAGAATAGAAAATGAAGCCCCTCTTCGTTCTCTATTCTCTTTTAAGTCTATCCCAAATTCGTAAAAAAATGTAACCTTCTACTTTCTCGCCCCGTTATAAGGGTGTGATTTGTTTTTTTGGTTAATTAATGGATTTGGTTAAGTAAGAAAGCCTCCCTATGCGGGGGCTTTTTTATTTGGTGGTCAATTGATTTTTAACCGCAAAGGCGCAAAGAATCGCAAAGAATCGCAAAGAATAATGTCTCTTGATTTTTTCTCTGTGCCCCTGCGGTAAAAAAAATTACAAAACGTAACCCTTCAACTTCACCCCCCGTACTAAAGGTGTGATTTGTTTTTTTGGTTAATTAATGGATTTGGTTAAGTAAGAAGGCCTCCCAACGGGGAGGCCTTTTTATTTGGTGACTATCCCACCTTCACCTTACGTAATTCGAAGTTCTGGCCAAGGTATACTTTACGTACTTGCTCATCTGAAGCGAGCTCTTCCGCTGTTCCTGCCTTGAGTATTTGCCCGTCGTACAATAGATACGCCCGATCGGTGATTGAGAGCGTCTCCTGCACATTGTGGTCTGTAATGAGTACGCCTATGTTGCGCTGCTTCAACTGATATACAATTTTTTGAATATCCTCAACGGCGATTGGATCTACTCCCGCAAAAGGCTCATCGAGTAGTATGAACTTAGGGTCCGTAGCCAAGGCCCGTGCAATCTCTGTTCGACGGCGCTCACCTCCACTGAGTGTCCCTCCCATGTAGGTGCGTTTGTGCGTGAGACCAAACTCCTCGAGAAGTGACTCCAATTTATCGGCCTGCTCCTTCTTGCTCAGCTTGGTCATTTCGAGCACGGCCTTGATGTTGTCTTCAATCGACAACTTGCGAAATACGCTGGCTTCCTGCGGCAAATAACCCACGCCCAACTGCGCCCTGCGATACATCGGCTCGCGTGTGATGTCGATATCGTCGAGAAAAACGTGTCCTTCATTGGGTTTCACCAAGCCGGTTACCATGTAGAAACTGGTGGTCTTGCCCGCTCCGTTCGGCCCGAGCAATCCAACGATTTCCCCTTGATTTACTTCAAAGGAAACACCCTTCACAACGGTTCGCTGGCCGTATTGCTTGATGATATGTTCCGCACGTAGTTTCAACTAGAAATTCTCTGCAGCGAAATTAGTCCTTAATCACACTCGTGGGAATGAGTGAATTTTCACGGAATCCGAAATCTTACTTTTTCTGTCCGTCGTATTTCTGCTTGTACTTTTCGTATAGTTCTGTTTGCTTGCTGCGCAATACGATGCTCCTACCCTGAATGAACGCGTGTGTTAGGGCGTTGGTGCGCATGTCGAGCGCGTCGCCATTTGAAATAAACAACGTTGCATCTTTACCTACTTCGAGTGTTCCACAGGTGCTGTCGATTCCAAGAATTTTTGCGGGCGTTTGGGTCAATGAACGAACCGCTTCTTCATAGGGCAAACCGTATGCTACCGCTGTACCTGCGTAAAACGGCAAGTTGCGGGCTCCCATGCGTTCCATGTCACCCTCGTTTTGCAAGGCAAATTGAACACCCGCCTGGTGAAGTAACATCGGCAATTTGTATGGTAAATCAACATCATCTTCTGCATACATCGGCAACTCGTGCAGTCGGCGCAGCAAAACAGCTACTTCATTCGCTTTGAGCTGATCGGCAACAAGATGCGCATCATACCCACCGACAATAACCATGTGCTTTACGCTCTGGCTTGATTTAAAATTGAGAGCCTCTTGTATTGACTTTGCATCGTCGGCATGCACATACAACTTCTGTGAACCGCTGAACACTCCGCGTAATCCTTCAAAGCGCAGTTCACGCAATGCAGGTTCCTTCACAGCACAATAAGCACGAGCCTCATTGAAGAAGGTGTGTATTTCACGCAGCTGTTGGTCATAGGTTTTCACTTTCTCAACATTGACCTTGCCCTTGTCGTAGTGCTTATGGAAAACACCCGGCCAATTGAGGTGCACACCGTCGTCGGCCTTTATCAGCGCATCCTCCCAGTTCCATGCATCGAATTGCATAACGCATGAAGTGCCGCTAATAACACCTCCACGCGGCGTTATTTGCCCCATCAATACACCGTTGAGACGCACAGTGGGTATGATCTCCGAGTCGGTATTGTAGGCTATCGCTGAGCGAATACCAGGCTTGAAGGCACCTGTTTCTGCCACATCGTTGGCCGGACGAATGGCATCCAACTCATGCAATCCCAGTGTTGAGTTTGTTGCAATGAAGCCCGGGTAAACTTGCTTGCCCGCCGCATCAATTGTTTCATCATACGCATTTGCTGCCAGGCGAATGGTGCGCGCATCGGCCACCATATCAAGCTTACCGTTGCGAAATCCGATGGCTGCATTTTCAATAACGGTTCCATCACCAATGTGTGCAGTCGCATTCATGATGAGCACCGAGCGCGTTTGTGCAGGTGCTACCGTTGGGTTTTGCTGTGCGTTCACGAATAGACTCGCAACGGCAAAGAATGTAAAAAATAGGTTTCTCATGTTTGCTGCTTATTTGAATGAAACACCTTGTGAAGTTTGATCGAGCGTATCGCAATGGAAATGCTTCTTGTCTTTGAAACCCGGGGTGCGCACAGGCTCTCCCGCACCCTTTGCATTGAGCATTTTCTGAATAAGGCGCGCACGTTCTGTGTTCATAGTCTTGCGCATCTCCACATCTCGCTCTGTATCGAAATAACAGATGCCATCGACAAACGTCTTCTCCGCTTTTGCATAAACGCTTAGAGGATGATCGGTCCAAATAACCACGTCAGCGTCTTTTCCTGCAGCCAGACTTCCTGTGCGCTTATCTATGCGCAGCAGTTTTGCGGGGTTCAAGGTCACGAACTTCAGAGCCTCCTCTTCCTTTACTCCTCCATATTTCACGGCCTTCGCAGCTTCCTGATTGAGGCGGCGTGCCATTTCAGCATCGTCGCTGTTGAACGCCACGGTTATTCCTTGCTCGTGCAACAGTGCTCCGTTGTGCGGAATAGCGTCCTTCACCTCGTATTTGTAAGCCCACCAGTCACTAAACGAACTGGCACCGGCACCATGTGCCTTCATTTTGTCGGCCACCTTATAGCCTTCCAAAATGTG
>Ga0315905_10001008_pt1 | contig 30714 bp, 17 predicted proteins | sample LakEriMetagenome_5_FD_203522 | JGI IMG/M metagenome (GOLD analysis project Ga0315905, IMG submission 203522) | Freshwater fungal communities from buoy surface, Lake Erie, Ohio, United States - Buoy 4 MA121 | ecosystem: Environmental > Aquatic > Freshwater > Lake | place: USA: Lake Erie, Ohio... | reverse complement strand
ATCGGGACTCTGATAGTAATCCGCATCCGGGATCAGGGACAGAACATTGCTATAGGTTTGGCCATTGCTGTCGTTGAAGTAGGGATAGTAGGAATAGCGCCACATCGAACTATTGATTTTCCCGGTCGAGGGATCAAGCCAGGCTGTGTGAGCGTCGCTGAACGCGGAAACCCAGGACATGCTGCCGTAGATTCTGCGGATGTGGGTTTTGTAATGAGGCAATCGCGACGAATACGATCCGGATGCGGTTGTGCCAGGCAGGATGTAGTAATCTTGCGTGGTATCCTCTATAATGTCGATGTCATCGTCCTCTGAAGGCACGAGCGACGGCTCTTGGCGCATAATGGATTCGTATGGCCCGTTATACAGGATGCGTCCGCTGTCGTCGGCAGCAACAAAAGGCGAGGCATCGCCGTTGCCGGTATTCAGGCGCGTTTCCACCTTGTAGACACCAATGGGAGTTGTGCCGATTTGGGATTCGCGCAGGTTGGTGACACGGTCGTTGTCGGGGTCGAGCGCGGCATCGGAGGCATCGAGCGGAAGCAGGCCCCACGAGATTTCCCAGGCATCTTTCATGCCGTCGCCATCAGTGTCGGGATTGCGGGGGTTGGTGCCGTTGCGGTATTCTTCGACGTCTGTCAGACCGTCCGTGTCGCTATCTGTGGATGAGATTTGTTTGTTGAAGGCATTAAAACCATAGCGATTTTCGAAGGCATCCGGGAGACCATCGCCGTCGGTATCACGGTCGGGAGTCAGGAGGATGGTGGTCAGGGCACCATCCTTCCAAGCAGTGGCGAGCAGAGTCCCGTTCTGGTTGAGGGAGGTCACTCCGTTGAGGGTATAGCCAGAGGATGGTGGCAGGCTGGTGTCGAGCTGATATGTCACGCCATGACGCCAGAGCGTTGGGATGGTTTTATTGCTCGGCGAGGGCATGAAGATCGTGCCGAGGACCTCACCGGCATCGGTGACCGTGCTGAGAGACACACTGGCACCAGGAGTGCCTTGGGCGCGGAGAATCCAAGAGGAAGAGGAGCCGTCAAGGGAGGCGATGAACGGTTGGGATTTCAGAGTCTTGCCATCGAGGACATTCGAGGTTCCCGCAAGCACACCGCCGGGCGACATGACGGTGACCGTGGACGAATTCCCTCCGCTGAGGGTTCCCAAATTGAAGGCGGTGAATGATGTCCCGCTGCGTTTCCAAATCGTGGCGCGTTGTAGTCCGCCGGTGATGGTGGAGGTTCCCGCGAAGATAGGATCCGGCTGATTGGAAATGCCAATGGTTCTTGCCCAAGTGCCTCCGGAAAGCACGGGGAGCGTGCTGGCGGTCACGGCGGTGCCTGCGGCATTGACCTGCCACACGATCGGGCGGAACTGGCCTCCAATAGTTGTCGTGGCAGAGGCTGTGATACAGCCGTAATCATTGACAAAGAGCTGTGATGACTGGCTGATGGTGGTGCCAGCTGGCGCGAGCAATTTTATTGGTTTGAAAGCCTGCGTGCTGGAGGCTGGCATTTTCCAAACTATCAGTTCCTGTACGTTGTTGCTCTGGGCAGTTCGCGTTCCCACGAGATAGTTGCCGGACGGGGAAAATGTCCCGTTAGTTAGGGTTTTTATATTGTGAGAGCTAGTTGCGCCAGAAAGGGAAATGGGCAAGGCAGATGGAGAAGACCAGTAGTAGAAAACATTGGGACTAGCACCTGTATGAGCGAGCATGGCACCCGAGGGGGATTGTGCGATCAGAGTGCTGGATGACGTGGCAGCAAAAAACGAGAAAGCGCCCTCGGCCTCGGTCCGCTGAATCGACCACATGGCTGGTCGGCGCCCTCCGTTGCTTGAACCAGAAGGCACAGCGGAGAAGAAAACCGATTCTGTGATATTGTCGCCCACAAAATCAACCAAAGAGGTGGAAGCAATACCGTTACCAAGCATTACGGGTGACATGGATACCGAGGAAGCACCCGGGAAAGGGCCAACTGGACGAATGCGATAGGCGGGGGTGCTTCGCGGATCAGTGCCGAGACGATACTCCTTCAGGTTGGAATAGCCATCACGGTCAAAGTCCTTTCTAGCGTCACTGGCGTCCTGGTAGTCGAGACCGTTTTTCCATTCCCACACATTGGGGATGCCGTCACCGTCGGTATCGATACCGGCACGGGTATCAATGAGTTCACCATCTGCATTGAGAATCGGCGGGGCATTGGGATCGGAGCGCAGGAGAAATTCACCGAGATTGTTGGTGCCATCATTGTCCGCATCGGCAAATGCATCGGCGGCGGAGTTCTTGTCGAGACCATGAAAATCCTCCCAGTCATCGGACATTCCATCGCCATCCTGATCTTGATCGGGCGAGATCACTCCAATCTCACAAGCATCGGTCAACGTGACAATTTTCCCGTGATTGTTGATCTTTGCGTAGTCGACACCATACCCGGGGAAAAGCTCCCCAAGGAACAGCCCGACACCGTCGTCAAAAATGAACGTTGACCCGTAGTAATTTCCGTCAAAAGCACAGCCGACGATCGTACTCTTGGAATTGATTGACTGTGGACTTACAGACTGAAAGTTTGCTCCAGCTAATTTGATTTCATGGAATTCTCCATCGAAATGGTAACCAGGATAGCTCCATTGATTATCTTCCAATATGCCAGCGCCACCTGTGAATTCACCGTAGGCGTTCATGGCGGAATTCCACGACCACGAGTAATTACTCGAATTATAATTCGGCATCGAGCTATTTAGACCCGTGTCGAAGTACCACAACCCGCAGGCAAGGAACGTGAAGGTTTGCCCAATATGGGGATTGTAATAAGTGCCCATGGCTTCGCCAAAATCATTGATGTCGGTATACCAGGCATTGCCCCACCAATCAACTGATGAATGGTAGTTGACGCCATCAACAACATAAGCACTCCGCATTTCTCCTGTAGTGGGGTCTTCCGCATAACCGATCCAATCCCCATAGTTATTAATTTTCTGCGCTTGAGCAGGGAGCCCCTTGAACGTAAAAGGCCGGCAGCCCAGCACACTGTCCCAAATAAAACCCCCATAAACCGAATAGTCTGCGGAATACATTTCACCCACTACCTCTCCCCGGTCATTGAAATCATGGGCGATTACATTGCCAGCGACGAATGAGGCAGGTGTGGCGATTTCCGTCCACACGCCTTCTGGGGTGATGACAAATGACCGCTCACAGTAGACGCCCCCCCGATACACTGGATAGGCAACAACAAGAACATCTCCCTTGTCGTTGATATCGACAGGATAGAGCCACGCATCGGAAAGCTCAAGCGGCTGCAAGATTTCTTCCGCGTGCCACTTACCGAGAGGGTTCCCTGCGGCACCGTTGGTTTGCGTGTGTAGCTGATACTCCTCGCTGGCAGTAAGGCCATCGTTGTCGAAATCAGCTCCGGCGTCTCTTGCCGCATTGGGGTCATGATGAAAGGTCGTTTCCCAAGTGTTTGGAATACCATCGCCGTCGAGATCATCGGAAGTGGCCACAAGCGAAGGCGCGACAGATGGCGGATTTTGACCGCCCGACTGAACGCTGCCGGGTGAAGCGAACAAGCTATGCCCTAATTGGAAAAATGATATGGCGATCAGCGCTCCGAGAATAGTGCCGGTAAGCGAGGCATGAAACAATCGGAGAGGGATTGAGTTCATCATTGCAAAAATTTGCTGGAATATGTTCTTACTGACCATGTCCATGGGGGGGAGCGGGGGGTGAGGAGCGGGGGTGAGGGGTAAGGCTAGCAAAGCCCAAAAAAGGGTGAGCGAAGTGAGAATTGCCGGGTGAGCAGTACGGGCGACCACTTACAAGGCGATTACACGTTTAATCACTAAGTGCTAGTAGGCATTTTAAATCTGCTATGTCAATAATATTAACACATTGAGTATATTTTAATTTTGAGGAGACTACCCGTGCAGGGATTTACCGAACCAACAAGCTTCAATCGCACATTAATTCCTATATTATTTAAGGACTCCCGCCGGAAATTGTTTATCCTGGAAGGGAAAATGAAACGGGTTGCAATACCGTTTTTTTACCACGAATTTCACGGATTGAAGAGGATTTCACGGATAATATCGGCCTGATCTATCAAATCTCTGGCTCACCCAACTGGTGAAGGCCGTGATATTCATCACTCATTTTTTATCCGTGAAATCCGTGGTTTCTATTTTCCTATCTAGGATTATTGAGAGTCCTGTATCACAAATGTTCATCCGCTGAATCAGTGGTTCTATTTTCCCTTTTTGGTTGAAGCACGGGTGCTACCGTTGCGCAACGAAGGCGGAGAAACTGATACCCGGAAAACCACGGCGTTGGTCGCGGTTACGCCGTTACTGCGCCAATTGGACGAAGTTATTTATATGCCGAGACCGGCTTTGGCACGACCCCGAGTTCCTCGTAGTCGAAACCGCTTTCGAGGGGTTTGTAGGTGCCGATAATCTCAACACTGCGTTCGGCTGTAATGGTGGATTCGATTTCCATGCTCCAGTAAGCTGCATTGATGATCAACCGGCGCAAGCCCGCGCTTTCGAGGTCGGTGGCGCTGCCCATGGTCGATTGAAACACGCGTGCGGTTTTGCCTTCGCTGGTCTGCCAGTTCTTGAACCATGCGACCGGCAGGGGTTCGAGTTTGGGGTTCGGAGCATCGTCAGGCTTGCGGCCCATCAACGGCTGGCCCCAGACCAATGCCGTGCAACCTGCGGGAAGGCTAGTGCCCTCCTTGTAAGTACGATACACATCGGAGTTCCCCCAGATGTCGCTCACGCCGATGAGGATCGGATGATCCTTCAGTTCCGGAACGATAGTGCCGCGGGTCGAATCCTGATGCCAGTTGCCGTGGTGGCCCATGAATGCTCCGCCGAGCACCTCGTTGCCCCAGTCCACCTGCTTGCCGTTGATTTTATAGGGCAGCGCGCCGTGAAATCCGTGATTGGCGGTGCGCAGGGCGATGATCGGTTTTCCGGAATCGATGTACTTCACGATCATCTCCCGTTCGGACATCGGCAAGGTCAGTAGTCGGGCAAAGAAAATCACCAAGTCCGCCGAGGCCAGATTCTCGAGGCCGGGGATATGGTGTTCCTTGAACACCTTTTCCTTCACGGGATACACCGGCATGGTGGGATCGACCTCACCTTTTTCATTCACCGCAAACAGCACTGTGCAATCGAAGCCGTGATGTTTGCTGAGGATCTTCGCCATCATCGGCATCGACTGTTCGCTGCGGTATTCCTGGTCGGCTGCGATCAGAACGATCTTCTTACCTTTGCCGGGACCCTCGCCGCCGGGATAGGTCAACCACTGCGGGCTATCCTCGGCGTGGATGGCAGCACTTGTTAGAAAAAGGGCGAAGCAGGGAAAAAAACGATGCAGCAATAATGTCATGACGGTTGGGAGTGGTGGATTACTTTTTCGGGATTTCGTTGACTGTATAATAAGCCTTGTTGTGGACAAGATGTTTGCCGTCCGCGGACATGATTTTGGCAAGGTCGAAGTCGTGGATGTGGTCCTCGGAGATTTTTTCCAATTGGAGCATCACCGAAAGTCCGTCAGCCGCTGGAACAGCTTTCAGCACGCGGGGTGTGGTCTGGTCCACCTCCGGGCTGCCGTATCCGGCATCGTAAATATGCGTGTAGGTGCTAATCTGGTACGTCGCGGCATCGGCGGCGACCGCAGTGTCGACAGGCTTAGTGAAATTGATCAGGAAACCATCTTTCTTGATATTGATTTCCTTGATTTCGAAAGGCACGATGCCCGTCCAGTCGATGCGCTGAAGAGCGAACGGCTCGGTTCCGCGCACCGGCCACTGGGTGTTGGTAGTGAATCCCCCCGCCATCAATTGCCCGGTGGGGGAGAACTCAACATTCATGGTCCCCGATGCAAGTCCCTCGCGAAATGGGTAACAGGCGCCCTGCCAGACACCGTTGATTTGTTCTGTCGTCGCCCGCAGGATGATGCTCAATGTATAGTCGCCGAGAAAAAGCTGATTGGCAAAAGGGCCGAACTTGCCGCCGGTTTTGTCCAGGCGGAACCCGGAAATCGAGCGGCCCATTTTGATATAAGGAAAACGCACGGCGGGCGGCACCAATTCAGGAACCCGTCTTTTTTCCACTGCCATGCGCGAGTCGCTGTTCGGTTCATTCGCCGGAGCTTTCATACCGGGGACGTAGGGATACCAGTTATAACTCGCTGGATGCCCGAGAAAGCCTCCTTCCTTGAGATGCTTCAACGAACAGCAGCCATTCCACGGGCCCTGACTCTCGATGACAAACATCGCACCTTCAGCATTCGCGCCCACGCCACCGGGACTGCGCAGACCGCTGCAGATCGGAATCATTTTTCCATCCGGTGTCACTTTCACCGCCCAACCACGAAAGAGATTGTGCGATTCATACGATCCGCTCAGACCCAATGCCACCCAGATGTTGCCCGAGGGGTCGTGTTTGGAGGCAAAGGCGAATTCGTGACCCTCGGCGTAACCCCAGTTACTGCTTAGCGTGTCGTAGTTATCAGCCACACCGTCGCCGTCAAGGTCAGTGATGCGGGTGACCTCACCCCAACTGGTGGATGTAAGCGCACCATTCTTCCACGATAGCGAAAAGATTTCATCCTGCCCGCTGGCAAACAACTGAAACTCCGGTCTCGGCGGGGTATCGAACGCGCCTTTGACGAAATAAATGTCGCCTCGCCGGGTGCCGACGGCAAGTCGTCCGTCAGGCAGCATTTCCATGCCACCGGGACGCAGCGGAACAGCGGGAGAAATCGGGATATTGACGATCGGATAGTATTTAGCTTCCTCCAGAGCTGTGCCCCACATCGCCCCGAGGTCTTCATCGGCTCGAAGCTGCGTAGTGTTGACCAAGGCCAACAGGGCGATGAGATGACGTGAATTTACCATTGGAATTCGAGGTTGAGGGTGGAGCGGCCTTTCGGCAGAGTCAGAGGAATCAACAACTCCGCCGGACTTCCGTCGCGCACGATGGCATTGTGCTCGCTGGTGATGCGCAATTGCAATTGATCGATGCCAAAAACGCGCTCGGATGACTTCTCGATTTTCTTACCTGCTGCGGCACGGAAATAAAATGGTTTTTGAGCGGAATCGGTATCGAAACGAAGTGTCCTCTTGAGATACGGCTTGCCGTCCTTGTCATGCACATCCTCGAAATAGTCCTCCACCGCGATGTCGCCGAAGTGATAAAGAAATGTCGGTCGACGCGCGGCATCGAGATGATACCCGCGGAACTGGTAGCCTAGGTCCTGAGGAAATGTCTGATCGTTTTTTCCTTTGTACGGCCAGTTGTCGTCGAGCGACTTCAGGCGGTGGAATGGAATGCCCTGCGGAAAGGAAATCATTTCCGTGCCGCGCGGATGAAACGATCCCATATCGGCATTGGCAAAATCACCCTTCCAGAGCTGGCGCAGCGACATTTCTCCAGAATCAAATGCCAGATTGATGCGTTCGGGGTATCCCACGGCGATGCCGCGATAGCCGACAGAGCTGCGCCCACGACAGATCTCGGTCACGTCGCTCACGCTTAATTCATTTGATTGCCGCGACAAGCCTAACGGTTTTTTCGCGCGCGGACCGTCCTCCAGATAAGTCCACAACGCCTCGATCTGCTGGTCGGTATTGCCGCCGAGAATGTTCGGTCGAATTGACTGCCCGCCCGGCCAATAGCTAGGCATGATCACCGTCGGATGAAACCGCGAGGGCTGCTTCATGTAGAGATAGAACCAGTTTTTCTGGATTCGTTCGGTCACATGACTGATGTCAAGCGCGCTCACTTCTCCTGATTTCTGACCGTTGAATTCATGACAGGCGATGCAACTGAATCCTGCGTTGCCGATCATCTCGTAACCGGCGGTTTTGGATTCCTTCATGCTGGCGACTTTCGGTATGACCGCCGATTCCAATTGATCGACCTTGCCAAAAAGCTCGACGAGATGACCAACATTCGCCTCACCAAACTGCGGCATGCTGGCATCGACATAATCGCGCTGGCGTTTGCCATGCAACAGCACTTCAGCGATCCACTCGGGTTTCAGCTTCGCGCCCACATGGGACAGCGGCGGAGGAAGGCGGCCTTGGTCTCCCAGTCCAGGTTGCGTTCCGGTGAAAAATTCTTTGCGTTCCGGAGCGATTCCTCCGAGACCATCGCGCTGATGACAAGCGATGCAGTTAAAAGTGACCATGGTCTTTTCGATCTTTTGCTTGTCGGTCAGTTGCGGCTTCTCCGCATTCGGCATAGCCTTGGTAATCCAGCCGCGCTGTTCGGCACTCAAGTCATACTTCGGCCAGGCCCCGGCCGTCTCACTGAGACATCCGCGGCTGGCGTCCAATTTGGAAAATGCGGGCGCGGGACTGGCAAGCGCCTTGAGATCATCATGGCAATTTGCGCAACCGATTTTTTCAAAATTCTCCCGACCACGCGCGGCAAGACCAGCATCGACATCCGGCGGGACAAATACCGGAATTTTTTCGTTAGATACCGAAAGCATCGAAGAAGGAATCTCCTGTCGGGAAAATTCCGGGCCTTCCATCTCGCACGAGAATTTCGCTTCGTGCCCGGTATGAAAGTAGGTGAGCTGGATGCGACGCCAGCCGCTGTCCAGCTCTACCGAGCCTTTCAGGTCCTTGACGCCGCGGCGATCACTGGGAGCCTCGTGAATAAGCGGCTTCCCATCCACGATCAGCGATCCACCATTCATCGTTAGAAAAAACGTATATTGCCCCTTGCGCTCGACGTTCAACCAGCCGTCGTATTCGATAGCCGTATGGTGCTGGACACCACCGAGGCTCTTCAAATCGAAGTCCTTCACCAATCCGGCCCGCTCGGCTTTCACTTCCGCGCTAGTTAGACCCTCCCAAACCTGGCCGCGATACAACTTGTAGGCAAGCGGCCCCGGCACCCGGGTATTTTGCAAAAGATAATGGGCGATGCGTTCGACATCCTGACCTTGCAGGCGCATGTCAGGCATGCGTCCGGACGGTAGACTTGCGTGTGGCTGGCGCAGGAATTCGCTCAGGCTCGCGACACTGTATTTCTTTTCCAAGGCCCCGAGTGGAACGGAATTCACGAAAGACAACTCCACGCCCTTGTCGTCGCGAGGTGAATGACACTGTGCACAGCCGCGCGAATGAAACAACACCTTGCCCTTTTCCGCCGCCACCACATCGGGCGCTTGCAGGGAAAAGTTATTCTTCTTCAGCGATAGCAAAAACTGTGCGATCGATGTTGCGACCTGTTTTTTTTCCTCGCCGCCTAGCTGAGAAAGCATGTCCGGCATGGTCGTGCCGGGTTTGACTGCGTGCGGATTGCCAATAAAAGCTTCGAGATACGTCGGGTTCAACCGCGAGCCGACATCCGAAAGTCGCGGCGCTTTTTTCGAACGCCCCGCCAGCGAGGGATCAGCGCTGTGGCAGGCTGCACAATTCAGTTCCTCTATCAAAACCTGTCCCTTGAGTTCCGGATCCAGTTTGCTAGACGCCACCCCGGCGACAATTGGTTCTGCGGCAACGACGGGAAACAGGCCGATCAAAAGCATCGATCCCAAGGCAAAAATCATTTCGCGATTCACTGAGCTGAAGATACCTCGATATAGATAGCTGTCCATGCTTTTTTGGGGATGCCCGCACTTCGCACGGGGTCGTTCGCGTTTCAGTCCATCTTGCGCCAGCAGCCATCCAAGCCGGATTCGGTCGTGATCATCGGACTTATAATTCCGCATTTTTCCGGAACTCATCGTCGGCCTTTTAGCAACCGATGAACGTATGGTAGTCGTCGATAATGACCAGCCCGCCCTCGGATTTTCATACTAGTCGTTGTCCGGAAGCAACACTGCAATCGGAATCACCCAGCCCCTCAATCACCCTTCCTTCAGCAAATACGTCTTCAGTGACTTAGGCAGGCGCCGGGGTTTGCCTTCGGGCATTTGCACTAGTGCCAGCGCCTGACGCGCCCGCACGAGAACCTGGCCGTCGGACTCGCGGAACATCACGAAGGAGCACCAGAATTTCGCGCCCTCGACTTCGGCGAGCGTGCCTTCGATGCGCAACCAGTCGCCGAGTTTCGCAGGGGAGCGATAATCGACTTCGGTGCGAACCACCACCGGATAAAGCCGTGTTTCCGACATCGTCGACAGGTCCATGCCCAGCTTCGCTGCGAGCCGGGTGCGGCAGGTTTCAATCATTCTCAGGTATGCGAGGTTGTGCACAACTCCGCCGCAGTCCGTGTCGAAAAACATCACTTCTTCGCGTGTGGTCATCGGCAGCAAGGGTAACGCATCATCCAGAATTGGCAACGCTCATCTCTATCAGCCAACTGTGTCATCGTTCCAAGACTGCAGAAAATCGATCAACTGCGGTTTGTCTGCACTGCAACCGTGGCGGACGAAAAATCCGGCGACACCGCATGCGAGCGCGAGTGATTCCACCGCATCCGCGCTGAGGGCGAGAGCGAGGCAATAGCCCGCGTTAAAACGATCGCCTGCTCCGGTGTTTTTGCGGGGTCTTTCGCAATACGGCACCGCCTGCATACATATTTCCCCGCAAGTCGCACTTACAGAGAAACGGGCGCGATGAATCACCACGCGGGAAATTTGCAAGGTCTCACGCAATGACAACGCCTGACCGGCGATGTCCGACATCGCGGCACCGGCATCGAATTCTGTTAGATCATGTAATCGACAAAGAATGTTCGCCTCGTTGCCATTGAGTCCCAGAGTCAAGGTTCCGTTAACCTCGAAATCGTGCAACATCGCGGCCATGGCGAGAATGTCCTGCGGCGAGCGGCTCGACGGGTCGACGAGATCGATGAAAAAATGCGGCCGATGATCGAGCCGGGAAAAAACCTCCGTTTGCAACATCTGCCAGACGGCGGTCATGTGCGGATACATGGTCCAGTCGGTGAGGGCAATGACCTGCGCAGACTCACAGGCCTGAAAAAAAACACCATCCGCCAGTCGCTCCCGCACCGCCGCCGGAGTAAAACCTGCGAGCTGCGAACCCGCGCTGAACATCAGCTTACCGTCATTGAATTCAAAAGCCAGTGTGCGTCCTGGCTCGGCTCCCCAACTGTGAAAACCACGGCATTTCCCCGCGATCGGCGCAAAAGCCGGATGCACGGGATCACCCGCCGTTGCAAAACAATCGACCTGCACGCCCATGCTAGCGAGACCGTCGGCGACATTGACCGCGCAGCCGCCGGGATGCACGTCGTTGACGACAATCTCGCGCAAGCTGCTGTGTCCGGCGGACGCGGCGACCATCGACGCGAAAGATGCGATGTCGGGTACCGCGCTGAAATCATCGAGCGACCTCCGTTCACCGACCAAGGTGATCATTTCATCGATGAAACCATCGAAGCCGGTCACGACCCGGCAATTGCGGAGGTCGTGCCGCACGATTTTCTCCGCCAATTTTGTTAGAATGCGCGGGTCCGGCTCATGGTAGTCGATTGTCTTCACCGATAGCTCGTTTTTTGCGTGGTCAGTTGCAGGTCCTGTTGAAGCGGGCGGAGTGGGCGAATGCCGCTTTGCTGCAACACACCGTGATAGGCCTTCACGGCATCGGGCGGGGAAATTTCGCCGTCGACTACCCTACGCAGGAACTCGATGAAAGCCAGCGGGCATTCAGACAGATTGATCTTGCGTCCGAATAATGCCACGCGTGCACCGTATTTCCGGGCGTCGTGGATCAATTGAAACGCATCGAGCGTGGTGCCGGCGCTACCGCCGAGAATGCCCACGACTAATTGCGGATCATAGGCGACCAGTTCCTCGAGCGGTCCGGGGCCGTTGTAGGGGATCTTGAGAAACAGGGGACGTCCCGACTGCGTGACACCGGCAAGGGCGCGAATCACGTGGTCGTTCAAAAAAGAGGCGACCTTTTTATCCGGGATACCAGGATTCACGTTCGGATTGAATACTTCGAGAAAATAGCGAAAGGATTTGCGCTCGGCCTCGATGCGGAAATCGTGATAGTCCTGCAAAGCCTTGTAATCCCAGTCGATGTTGTTGGTGAAGGTAATCGAATAAAGCCCCAGGTCCGCGCCGATGAAAGACTGGGCGTGATTATCGGCCAAGGAGCCATGCATGATGTGGTCGAGCGTGGCCGAACGGAACGAGCGCGACGGATATTCGGTCGGGTACTTGCCGCCGCGAACCGCCCAAACATCCGTGGTGTCGTTTGCCCGTGCGGCAGGGGTGATTGCCGAGTTGTGGAAAAGTTTTTCCACCATGCCGATCTGCTCCAAGTTCGAGGCGGAGAGCAGCACGATATCGACGATATCCTGCGCGATCACCGAGCGGATTTGCTCGCGGTATTGGGGCAGGGTTTTCCAGCAACCTTCCGATTCATTGTATCCGTGGCGGCAGGCGCCGCGCTGCGGGCCGGGAGCGGTGACGCCGAATGCCATATCGGCATCCTTGGCATCGGCAATGATAAAATCTGCGCTGGCAGTCGATCCCATTCGGATATTTTGCAGTTTCCGGTCAAGTCGTTTCATGAGAGCAGCGCCAGTATGACAGCATCGCGCTCGTATAGCCATTGATTTTTCAGCCATGGTTCCGCACACGCGGGATATTCAGGATCCGCCGAGGGAGGATTTGACAATCGGGCGATAATTTGCAACCTTTGTCTCGTTGGCTTGTTTTCAGGTCAATGGCAGTCCACCAACCATGACCACGAAAACCATGCACACCAGCGCGATCCTGCGGATGATGGCCCTGCTTTTCCTCACCAACCCTTGGGCGATGGCGGGGTTCGTCCCGCCGACGGAACAGGCGCCTTTCCGTCGCGATCAGGTGCCCATCGACCTAGAGACGATGTCGCAACTCTCCCGCCAACTCACCGCTTTGTGCAGCAGTTTGAAACCAACGGACCCAAGCCATCCACGGGTCGCTGCGCAATTGCTGGCGATGGCCCGCGCGCTGGATCCGATGAATCGCAATGTGGAATTGCTCGGTGATACATTCACCTTTGAGAAACAACCGGGGGCGGTATCGAAACCTGAGTTGGACGACGCAATGAATGATGCCTGGCAGACCCAGGCATGGCTTTCCAGCAAAGAAGCGGGTCGTGACGGCCAATTACTGGCGAACTGCTTGGGTGATGTACTTGCCAAATTTAATACCGAGCGCCATGAAGCCGCCGCTTTCAAAACGGAAATGGGGCAATGGAACGGCTGGGTCGCACCTGCGACGGAGTTCGCCAAAGCCAATTCAACGCGGCCTGAAATCAGGCAGCCCAACGCAGAAACAATCCCGAAAGAGGAAACGAAACTGGAACTCACGCCCAGCGGTGAAATTGACTTCGCCTTACAAAGTGCCAGCGTGCAATGCCCTTTGTGGCTCTTCAATGAAGAAAAAAAAGCTTACAGTCTCAAAGTTGCCACCGTGACGATGAAAGCATCTACCGGCAAAAAGGGGGAGCCATTCCACTACCATCTTGAGAATGTAAGTGAGGAGCGAATCAAGCCTATCCTGCTAGGCATCAACCAAAACACCGCGCCATTCCTGAACCACCGCTACAAAGGATTGCCTAAAAATGGAGTCATCGGCCTGAACATCGAGGGCGTGGAAGTCTATTCAAGCATCCGCAATAACGCCAACATCTCCGCCGCCGCCGCGGTGCTGGCCTCTGCCTCCCTGAGCGGCGAAGAGCCTGTCGGAATCGTGATGGGAATTATCGACAAGAACGAAAAACTGATATTGCCACTCAACAGCTGGGAACTGATCGCTTTGCTCGACAGCGTACCACCGTCGCGGATTGTTCTGCCGAAGGCTGCCGCGGAGTTATTGCCCAGCCTGCTGGCGCTCGACAATCTATCATTTTTCATGAAACACGACATCCTATTTGCGGAAAATCTCGACGAGCTAATCCGCTTCAGCAAAAAATCACCGGACCCCGCCGTGGCTGAAGCACTGGCAAATTTCGCAGGCATCCGCCAGAAAGCCACCAACACACTTGGGCCTTTTGTCACCAATCCTTTTGTAAGCAAACGCCTTGAGGCACTGGCATCGGCACTGCCGCAGTATGCCTCCGTGCAATGCTTGCTGATGCAGGCCAAAGGTCAACGCCCGAGGCTTCTCAATGACAAGATTGTCGCCCACGAAATCCGGCGTGCCATGCTACCACTGCAGCCGATCACCGCGACCCATGAAAAGTGGTCGCTCGCCGATCTGAACACAGCACAGATCCAGGCCGCCCATCTTGAAAGCCGCAAGATTTTGGACCCCATGGAAAAACTCGTTTCAGCCAAAGCCAAAACCCAGTACACAACGGCATTGAACCTTTCCAACACGGCGCGCACTCTCGCCAGAGCTAGCAAGAAAATCCACGAACGTGGCTTCGGCTATGGGTATGTCGAGGGCTATCACGACAAACTGGCGCGGGAGTCGATCGCACTGCTCCGCAACGATCTGCGCGTGCTAAATCAGGATATTGCCATCTCCCTCGGCGAAGCCAAGCCTGTTCCAAAACCAGATAGCAAGTGACCGCTGCACAGCCTGTCGCTGCAAAAACCATGCCTCCCCTCAGCGGAGATGATTTTCATTGTCAATCTCGTGGAGACACCGACTAAAAAAAAGCGACCACGCCGAGAGGCATGAACGCTTGTGAAGAAAGAAGAGCCCGTCGCAGTTTTACTTACTGGCTTTCAGGCGCATCACCCGTTTCGGATTCCCAGCCCGCGGAACCATGTCGCCGACCTTGATCGTCACCCGACCTGCGGATGGCGTGCCGACAACGATGTGCGAGGCGCCTCCCTCCAACCAGGTCCATGTGCTGTCACCCGTGCTTTGGGCAATCGGCGTCCAGTTTTCCAGATCGTCTCCAGCTTCGACCGTGTAGGTCAGGTCGGTGGGCGCGGGCGAGTTGATGGTGAAACTCAGCACATAGCGATCGCTCAACAAAGGATTTCCGCTGCCATTGAGCACGCCGACGGGCAGGGCGGCTTGTGCTTCCACTCCGCTGGTGAGCGTGGGGTTGCTGCCGAGCGCGTATTCAATCAGGTTGAGAACGCCGTCGCCATCGAAGTCGCCATCATCAGCCATGAGGCCGCTGTTGGCCGTGGTGCTGAAATACAGCTGACGCCATGTTTCGACCGGTGTCAGCAGAGCTGGACCGACCGTGATCGTGAAGCAGGTGCTCGTGGCCAGTGCGGGCGAACCATTGTCGGTGGCGGTGACCTTCACCAGCAAGGAACCCACGTCCGCTCCTGTCGGCGTGCCGGAGAAGCTGCGGGTGGCGGGGTTGAACGACAGCCATGTCGGCAGAGCGGAATCATCAAGCTTGGTTGCAACATAGGACAAGGTGCCGCTCTCTGGATCGGCGAAGCTGTTTGCCGCAAAGGTATAGGAGAAGGCGGTGCTGGCGACCGCTGTTTGACCGACGAGCGAATTCGGAACGATGGGAGCTTGGTTGAAAGTCCCGGTCATGCGCACCCGGAAGGCGAGAACCACGGTGTCATTCTCCAAGGCGCCGACAGCCGTCTGCACAGTGCCGGCAGCATCGATATACTTGATGCTGGAGGTCACGAAATCGTTATCGTTGCCGACAAATAGGAAATAGTCGTTAGGGAATGCCAGATCGTTGGCGGACACCAGACTCAGCGCCTCCCATTTTTCGCAAATCGAGCTACTATCTCCCGGCGCGGCGTTCAGATTGAGACCGAATTGCTCGACTTCTGTGACACTCAAATCAAGCTTGCCGATGAGGTTCAGTGCTTCCGTCCAGTTCAGCGGGGTGATCAACCCGGAGAGGGTTCCTCCAGGCGAAACCTCTGCCGCTTCGGCATCGTAGGTGCCATCGATGTCCGTTGCGGTGGAAAGATCGGCAAGAAGAACCGACTTAAAAATCGGCGCGCCCGAGGCACCGCGACCATTGCCGTCGCGGGAGAGGATCAAGAGCTGCTGGTCATTGAGGGAGATGATTGCGCTCTGGGCTGCGGTGCGGTCGACGGCTAGGTCGTCATTGGTATCCACCCGCGGAAGTCGAATCACATACTGATCAATCGGATCGCTCGGCGTGTCGGTCGAGGAAATATCATACACCAACAGGCGGGTGTTGGAGCGACCTTGGTTACCGGAACCGCTATCCTGTATCGTGGCGCTCTGCATCAGCACGAACAAACGTGTGCCGTCGGGGCTTTGAGCGATACCTTCAATGCCTTGGTTGTCGCGACGCCCGTTGTCCGGTATGCCGTTGAAGTTGGTCGAACCCGCAGGTTTGTGCGGAATCAAAGCAGCGGGAAGGATCAATTTACCGTCGATCTGCTTGGCACTGTTGAAGTGATAGACCGAAGCGCCGTATTCGTCGCCAATCCAGCCAGCCCCGACCTTGCCGGTACGCTTGTCGAGAATCAGTCCTTCGGAGTCCAGCGTGAGGCGGTTGTTGACCGTGCCGTCCGACTGGGTGGTGTTACCTGAAGCCGTTGGCACGGTCGTTCCGAATAGGGTGCCAGTGCCGGTGGCGTTCAAGCCGGTGGTGTAAACCGCCACTGTGCCGGAATTCGCATCGTGATCATAGGTGAAACGCTCCGAACCCGTGAAAGTCATCGCGATCTGGTTTTGCGAGCCGGTGATCGCCGAGCTGGTGTAAGGAGTGAAGGTGAAATCGAAGTTGTTCAGGCGCGCCGCGTAGTTCGAGTAAACCGCACCGCTGTTGTAACCGCGGTCGGGCAGGAAGTTGAAAGTGCCGCTATAGCTGCCGTCGCTATTTTTTCTCCACTCCGAAATCTGCATGTCCGAAATCGATCCCAACGTCTCACCCGTGTCGGAGTCGATCGAATTGGCTGGCAGACGACCAACACCTTGCAGGCCAAGGTTGACAAATGTAGTGCCGTTCACCGTCACACCGGCAGGCGACCAGGTGGAGGTGTTGGCGGCCAGGATGTCGCGATTGGCGTTAGTGTAAGGCCCGCTCGATGCAGGATCGTTGTCGGTGATGGCAACATTCTGAGCCGTCGTGGAACCCAGAGTAAGCCCCGCAGACGGGCTTGAAATGGTCAATGTCGCCGTCTCGGTCCCTTCCGCGATGGCATCATCAGCCACGGTGAAGGTAACGGTTCCGTTGGTAGCTCCGTTGAGGATCGTGACCGTCGCATTCGACAAAGTGTAATCCCCAGCGGTGATGCCAGTGCCGGTGACGGCGAGTGAAAGAGTTTGGTCGCCGGTGACCGCGGCACTGGCCGTGGCGGTGACGGTGATGACGGTGGATACCGCCTCGGTGCCGATGTTGGCGCTGACGGAGAGATTCACGCTGGCAGGTCCACTCGAGAGCGTGAAGGCGGCGGTGTTGAACGGCAGGTAGGTCGCTCCGTCCCCGCTGGCGATATCATCCCAGTTGGCGGCGATATTTCCTATCAGGCTCAGGTAACCGGTAAAGGTCGCTTGGTTTGACCGGGATCCTTTGTAGCGGGCTCCGTCGGAACTTGAGCTGAGAACCACCGCGGTGCTTCCGGTCGTTAGACCCGTATTGGCGATGGATGCAGCCGCGTCCGAGCTGATTTCCGCAAGGAATACCTCGGCTGAGTGGCTGCTCCCCTGGAACGCATAGACAGCATCACCTGAGGTGCCCAGGCCGCGGTTGGCGGAGTCGGTGAAGGCCACAGTTCCGACCAAGGTCGCCGTGGTCGTGGAAATGTTGTTGATCGTCACAACTGTTCCCGCAGCCACGCCATCGGCAGGGGCGGTCCACATCCATTCGCTTTCGTTGAAATCGACAAAGTTGCCGCCGGAACCAATCGGGCTGCCATTCCATTCGTTGTCTGTAAAGTAGATGACCACGTTCCCCGGAATGGCTGTCAGGGCGACGAACGCAATGTCGTCGTTGCCATCCGCGTTGAAGCCTGTGAACGCGATCGCTCCCGTGGCGAGGTTCGGCGCACGGCGGGTCACTGTGACCGTGTAGGTGCTGGTGGCCTCGCCGTTTTGGGCAGTTATCTTAACATCCACAGTGTTGGATCCAACATCGAGAGCCAGCGTGGAGCTCGGGCTGCCAGAAGTGACGCTGGCATAGGCTCCACCGTTTACTCGGGCTTCGATCGTTGCATAAGTGTTGCTCTTGGCGGGAGTGACCGTGACGCTCGAGGTGGCGTTTGAAACTGCTGCCGTGTAAATTAAAGTGCCGCTGGCAAAAACAGGTGCAAGTGTTCCGCTGCTGAGTGATAGCGCGGAAAGCGAGGATACATTGGAAAGCGTTACCGTGATGACGGCCGTATTGCTGTCCGCCGAACCCTGGCTGTTGCTTGCGCGAACCCAGTAGCTGGTGTTGGCGGTCAATGCGGGCGTCGTGAAGCTGGAGCTTGCGGTGCCGACTGGAGTCGAGGTGTCACCGCTATTGCCCTGATACCACTGGTAGGTTGGGGTCGGATTGCCAGTGGCCGCAGCAGTAAGGGTGGCGGTTGCGTTGTAGGCGAGGCTTTGGCTCGGCGTGGGCTGCACGGTGATTGTCGGCGATACAAGCGGTAGATCATTGTCGGTGATCACAATGTTGTGCGTAGTGGTTGCGCCCAGCGTGATCCCAGCGGACGGCCCTGAAATCGTTAGCGTGGCAGTCTCGGTGCCCTCGACAGCAACATCGTCAACAACAGTAAAAGTAACCGTTCCGGTGGTCGCCCCGCTCAGGATCGTGATCGTCGTGTTGGACAAGGTGTAGTCCCCGACGGTGATGCCGGTGCCGCTCACTGCGAGGGAAACGGTTTGATCGCTGGTAACGGCGGCACTGGCGGTGGCGGTCACGGTGATCGCCGTGGCGCCCGCCTCCGTGCCCTTACTGGCACTGACCGAGAGGTTGACACCGGGAAGTAAGACAACATTGCCAGGAGCAATGGCAACTCCGCGGAAAGAAGTGTTTGGTGCTGTTGCGATGCCGACGATGGCGTTGGCCAGCACCGTCGGCGAGGCGCTAATGGAGGCGTTGTAGCCAGAGGCATCGATGATTTTCACCAACTCGCCACCGCCGGTATTGGAGGCACCGCCCTTGCGCGTTGCAAAGAGGGTTACCGTGCTGCCGTTGACGGCACCAGTAATACCACGGTAGTCATCGGCGTCGGCGCCGATGGTGTTGTTGAGCACCCAATTGCTAGCGACACGGGAATATTTGCTAAGTGCTAATGCGCCGTCGTCGGCAATGTAAAGCGTGTCCACTCCGGCAACCCCTGCGCTGAGGTCAGCAAAGAAAAATGCATAGCGACTGGTAGCTGTGATCGTGCCGGCAGGAGCGATTCCGCTCAGCGTCGTGTAGGCCGCCGAGGTAGTGGGCAGACCAGAACCGACAGTCCCGATGGAGGTCGTATTGCTTCCAGCGGTAGAATTTGTGGTCGCGTAAAGCTGGCCGTCAAAAATCGCCATCTGACGGATATTCAGCAGTGTAGCAGGCGTATTGATTTGCGTCCCAGTCGTCGCAGCAACGGAACTCACATAGCGCACACCACCTACGGCACCTCCAAGCCAAAGCTGGGTGCCATCGTTGGTCACAGCCGAGCGCGGATTATTGGCAGTGGCCCAATCAGAAAGCTTGGTCGTGGAGGCGACTGCGCCCGCCGCATTGACGATCGCCACTGCGCGGTTGACCGTGGCACTTGCCGAGCCTGAAATACTGCTTCCGTAAGGGACGGCGGTGTTGTAACCCGTAACGACTAAGAGCTGGCCATCTCCCGAGCGAGAGAGCATACCCTCCAATGTCGATGTGCCGCTGGCGATCACGGCATTCGAGCCGCTGTTGGGTATTGCAATACTCTGCACCAGCGTCCCTGCTGGACTGAATTCATCAAGGAAAATACTATTGCCGGTGTTCGCCAGGATTTCAGTAGTTCCATTGCCGATGCGATAGACTACGACATTGCCAGGCGTGAACGGAGCACCCTGGCTGACCGCCAGAGCGCCGAAGATGATGCCGAATAATGCAAGAGCTGCCGCGAATGATCGCTTCACGGATTGTGAGTTGCCATTTTGCAACGTTGGGTTGATTGGATTCATGGGATTGTGTGTTCGATTATGTTTGATATTCGTAAAGATTTTTGGCCGCTGCGGTTAAAATAAGAATCCATCACATGCCATTGCGGTAAGGCTACCAACTCGCTACATTTTCGAGTTTCGTAACATACCCACCCAAAAATTACGGGGACGTCCTCGTATATTTAAAAATTCAGGTGGCTAGTTTTAGTAAATTGATTTATTTCCTCCTGGTCGTCAAGGGCCATTTTTCCGCACCCCACATACAACGGGTGTGGACAAGCTGACGAGAGCTTGCGGGTTGGGGCGAGCAACTCCACGCAGGTTCAGCACCGCTGCGGCGTTACACTCGCTGGCAAAGTCAATAAGTTCTTCCCGGGCTTGTTCTAGCCCCACTTTGCCTGGGTCTTTGCTAAAGCGTTTGAGCGCCGCAAAACGAGCGTTGCCATAGGCAAAGCATGTTGCTATCACCTGAATCCATGAAACGCTGTTGCCCGAAATCGTCATGCCAATCCTCCATCGGCGGCATAGTTTTTCTCGCACTTTTTTGCGCCGGTGGATTTTTTGGCATTGTGCGTAGCAAGACCCCAGCCGCTGCCCAAGCCCTTGTAACGACAGAAGTCACGGTCGCCTGCATCCAGTACGCCCCGGTGTTTGCGCAGCCGACCACGAATCGCGACGCACTGACTCTGCTTATCCGCGAAGCGGCCGGGCGCGGTGCGAAAATCATCGTATTGCCGGAAGCCGCGCTCCACGGCTACATGTCGGAGGACCACCGCATCAACTGGCACGTTGCCGGTCGACCGCTCAATCCGCAGTACACAGGGCGCGATCCCGCCACGGTTGCGGAGACGATTCCAGGACTCAGCAGCGATCATTTTTGCACTCTTGCCCGGGAACTGCAGGTCTATGTGACGATACCGCTGATTGAAAAAAGTTTTATTGGGGAAGAAACCCGCTTTTTTAACACAGTATGCCTGATGTCGCCGACGGGCAAAATCGTCGCCCATTACCGCAAACTCAACCCCTACCCGCCCGCCGAAGATTCCTGGGCCACAGCGGGCGACCGCGGACTGCAAACCTACGACACCGAGTACGGCCGAGTTGGCCTGGCGATCTGCTACGATATTCATAGTATTTTGAAGGACTACGACAACGAGAAAATCTGGACGCTATTGTTCAGCACCGCGTGGGACTGGGGTTATCATCCTGCCGATTGGTTCTGGCACAAGATGCCGGAAAAGGCCTCAGATCACCACTTGAACATCCTGGTGGCGAACTGGAGTGCCGACAAGGAGCAGAAATGGCGCGGTTACGGCTTTTCCGAAGTGATCCGCGCCGACGGACAAGTCCTCGCCTGCTCCCACAGCCTCTATGGCTCGACGATTGTTTACGCCAGACTGCCGGTTGCGACGCGGAATTAAAATCCTGCCTGTTTCATTGCCCCTCGAGCTTGAAGATCAGGCCATCAAGCACGGCGTCAACCTTGAGTTTGATCCTGCGGCCTTCGGTCATCGGGTCGTCCGCTGTCAAGCGCGCCTGCAGGATAGCGGTCGTTTTCGCCGACCACTCATCCGCTGCCTTGAAAAGAACAGTCATTGCCTCATCGACCGAAGCCTCCGCAGGGCAAATATCTCCCATCGGTGAAGTACGTAGAAAGTGATCGACCGAAACTTCACCGATGCGGACATGCCATTTGTTGAAATCGGCAAAATACACCGCCAGCGCTCCTTTTTTGTCCACTCCCAGTCGAGCGGACTCCTGCCGCAACCAGCCATCGAGTTTATCTCCCTTCGCCGCATCGGGAGCCCTGGCAAAAACCCGCGCCGCGAGTTTGATCCCGGTGAAACGCTCGAAATTCACCAGCTTGTAATTGAAATGTTTCGCGCGATCCCATTCCGTGGGCAGAATTTTATCGGGATCGTCAAACGGCGCATCGGCACCCGGTTCCTTCGGGCCGGGATAGCGGCTGGATTTCGCCACGAGTTTGTTAAACGTTACCTCGTTGGCCACGAAGGCCTGCGCTTCCGCGCCGATCCGCATGATGCGCACCTTCATGGTGTCACCCTGTTTGATATTCGGCAGCACGTCCATGCCGCGCACCACCCGACCGAAAACATTGTGCTGGTAGTTCAACCGTTGCTGGGCACTGAGCATCAGGCAAAACTGCGAACCATTGGTGTCTGGTCCGTCGTTGCCCATTTGCAAGGTGCCCATCGCATCGTGTCTCAAGCCGGGCACGATTTCATCGGGAAACAAATAACCGGCGTCACCCTCGCCCGTCCCCAGCGGATCGCCGCCCTGCACGACCAGGTCGGGAACGACGCGACACCAAGTCAGGCCGTCGTAAAATGACTTCCCGCGCTTTTCCCTCGGCCCCAACAAACCTTCCGCCAGACAAATGTGATTGATCACCGTCATCGGCGCTTTTTTGTAAAATAGCTCGCACACCACCCGACCGGCCTCGGTGGTGATTTCCGTATAAAGACCATCAGGCAGATCATGAGGTTGCTGCGCGACCGTGTTCCCCACGAATCCCGGTAACACAGCAAACAGGCAGGAAAGCAAAATCGATTTCATGGCGAAAGCCATCTACACCGAATCGCAGCAGTTGACAGCAAGAAAAATTTCCTGAACTAGATGTAGCTGCAGCACTCAGCCTTCACCAGAGCACTTGCTCTACTTGACTTACTACTTTGAATAGTAAAATAAAAACTACGAATTTCACGGATTGCACGGATAAAGAATGAGTTATGAATATCATGGCATTCATCAGTTGGGTGAGCCTGAGATTTGATAGATCAGGCCCATTATATCCGTGAAATCCGTGGTAAAAAACGGCGTTGCAACCCTTTCCATTTTCCCTTCTAGGATAATCAATGCTGCCCTATTAGCATGCGGGCTTCCGTTCGGCGAGATGCTCAGGGCGGGGCGGAAAAAGTGATATTGTAACCAATCGCACGCTGGGATTTAGGCCGCTTCAACCGAGCGCCTGGGTCAGGTCGGCGATCAGGTCCTCGACATCCTCGAGGCCGACACTGAAACGCACGAACCCCTCGCCAATGTCTTCCGGATAGTTGAGCACGCCGAGTTCCGGGTGGTTGCCTTGCTGCGGATAGAATTGCACCAGGCTTTCGGTGTGACCAAGACAGACCGCGTGGGTAATGATTTTCAACGCGCCGAGAAACGGAAAGTACGAATCCTTGCCGCCTGTGAGAGCAAAATTGATCATGCCGCCAAAACCGGTCATTTGTTTGCGGGCGATGTCATGCTGCGGGTGGCTCTCGAGACCAGGGTAGCGCACGAATTTCACCGCGGGGTGGGCTTCCAAAAACCTCGCCAGCACCAAGGCGTTCTCGCAGTGACGTTTCATCCGCATCGGCAGGGTCGTCGTACTGCGCATCAACAACCAAGCGGTGAAGGGGCTGATGGTCGCACCGAGATGCACCCCCGCGGCGAGGCGGATTTGCGTGATCAGATCCTTGCGGCCAATCACCGCACCACCGAGGCTGTCGCCGTGACCGTTGACATACTTCGTCAAGCTGTGCATCACTAGGTCCGCGCCAAGGGCGATGGGATTCTGCATCACCATACCCGAAAAGGTGCTGTCCACTGTGAAAATCGCGCCAATGCTTTTCGCGATGCCAGCAATGGCCACGATATCGCTGCAAAGAGTGGTGGGATTCGACGGCGTTTCGACGTGAATCAACTTCGTGTTCGGCCGAATCGCCGCGCGCACGGTTTCGGGATCGGTGGTGTCTACCAGCGTTAGTTCGACGCCGAAACGTTTCGATAGATGCTCGACCAAAAAGCCGTGGATGCCGATGTAGCAAATCCGCGAGCTGATCATGTGGTCGCCAGCGCTGAGCAGGGTGAAAAAGGCACCAGAGATCGCGGCGACACCGCTCGATGAAACCACGCAGTCCTCGCCGCCCTCGATGCCCGCTAACCGCTCTTCCAGATAGCGCGCATTCGGATGACGGGAGCGCGGGTAATTGAATGCATTCGGATCGTTCCAATCAAATGACTCCGCAAGCGTATCCGAGCTGTCGTTCAGCTCAAAACTGTTTGCCATCACGATAGGACGACGAATCGCCTTGGTTTCGGAATCCACGCCCTCGCCACAATGAATGGCGCGGGTGGCTTCCCCGAGCTTGCGGGTCTGGTCAAAAGGAAGATTCATACGTCAGGGTCAGTTTCATCAACAGAATCGGCATGGTGATCCTGATGAAATTTGTCGTAGCGCTTGGGATTCGCCATCACTTTGATCGCGCTCACGGCAACTCCAAGACAGAGGAACAGCGCGGGAAAGCCACCCAGGTTCGAAAGCTGTTTGATGCCATCAAGCTTGAACTGCGTGACGATAATCCAACAGAAGACCGCCATCAATGTACCCCATGCGATTTTCACCGACATGCTGGATTCCGTGTGCTCGGGCGAAATGCCCTTGGAGCTGATGTTGCTCATCGTGTCGGTATTGCCATCCGCTGTGGTGACAAAGGACAAAAATGCCGTGATCAACAAGATCGGGATCAGGAAATTCCCCATCGGCAGCCGTTCGAGAAATGCAAAGAGCACTTTGGAGGGGTCGTTGCCATCGAGCAGGAGAGCGAGGCCTGCTTTGTCGTGCATTTCCATATGAACCACCGCGCCACAGATGACTGCCATCCAGATACCGGTGAAGATCGAGGGCAGCAATACATTGAAGAACAAAAATGCCCGCACGGTGTAACCATAGGCAATGCGACCAAGGAATACTCCCATGATCGGAGCCCATGCGAAAAAGGCGGAAAAATACATTTGCGTCCAATCATGCGGCCAAGCCTCGCCCTGTGCCGCACCAGTGTTGAGCACTTTCTGCGGATAGTTCCCCAGAAACTCTCCCAGTCCCTCAACTGCAAAATCCAGAATGAAACGAGTCGGCCCCAAAAAAAGCACGAGCAACAAGAAGCCGATGAGAAACGCCGTATTGGCATTCGCAATCCAACGGATTCCTTTGGTCACACCACTGATGGCCGCGAGCACAGAGGCACCCATGATCACTGCGATGATGGTGCCGATCAGCCAATTCGAGGGAGCCGTCGTCACACCTAACATGTGGTTGATCCCGCCGCCCATGAGCATCGAAGAACCACCCAGCGCGGCCGTGAGTGCGGCGATCAGGCAATACAAACAGATCGCATCAATAACCTGCGCCAGCCTGCCATCGCCCAGTTTCCCGAGCAAGGGCGAAAGTGGAGCGCCTAAACTGAAGGGCCGCTTCATGTTGTAGTAAGCGAAGGCAAACATCAGGCCCACCAACGAACCGAAGGCATAAGGGGTCAAGGTCCAATGCAAATAGGATGTGGAAATGGCAAACCGGGCGGCCTCAGCCGATTGCGGAGTAATGCCGCCGGGCGGATGACTCAAGTGATAGGTTGGCTCGAACACGCCCCAGAACAAGATCCCCGCCGCAATGTTGGTGGTGAGAACCACCGCAAACATCTGCCAGTTGGTGAGAAGTTTTTTCGCTTTCGCACCTCCGAGGATGGTGCGACCGAACGGCGAGACATAAACTGCCACGCACAAAAACATCATGCCAAAAGCCAGCAGCGAGACCAGCCAGCCAAATGATCCTGCCACCCACTGGAATGCCGACTTGAGAATCCCGACAAACTGCTGATCTGCCTGCGGCCTTTGTTGGTCGATAAATTGCAACAGCACGAATGCCGCGCATAAAAGAAAAGGCGGAAGGAAAACCAGCGGCTTGATGTTTTTCATAAGTCAGGATTAAGGCAGCAGCCGTCCGATACGCAGGAAGTCGCTGGGCAGATCCGTGCGACCTTTCTCGACAAAATCCGCGGCAATTTCCGCATAGGCTGGAGCGAACTTGAATCCTGCACCGCACAGTGGACCGCATAAAACCACGCGATCATGCTCGGGATGTTTGTCCATAATCGGCACGTCATCAACGGTGTGATCATACAGACAGGTGCGAATGCCCAGCATCGGGCCATTTGCCTCGGGGAAATATTTCTGCAAGCCCTTGCGGACCAACGATTCGTCATGGGCATTGGGCGTGCGATTGAAATTGTCGGGGTCGACTGGTTCGCCATACCAGTGAAGGCCTATTTTATAACCTGGCACATCGGTCATCATCGGGAAACCATAATAAATTCCATCCTCGTCCTCGATGCACCAGCAGGGCATCGATTCAGGTTCGTACGCCTTCACATTCTGCAGTGGCCAGACCCAGGCAAAACTCATTCGCGTGACCGTGCAGGTAATGCCCAGGTTTTTCAGTAGCTTGCCCGTCCACGGCCCAGCGCAGAAAACAATGCGGTCGGCCGAGTAAGTCTCGCGATCGGTTTTGACCGTCACCCCGGAGGCATCGGCGCTCCAGTCGAGCACTTTGGTATTGCCCATGACATGCGCGCCGTGTCGCATCGCCATTCTCACATACGTGGTGATCGCCACCTCGGGCCGTAGCAGCGCGCCCACCGGATCGAAGGCGCCCCAGTAGGGTTCATCGATATGAAACTGCGGGAATCGCTCGCGGACTTGGGACGCACTAAGGTCCTCAAAGTGACCAAGATTTTGTTTGTAGCCGGAGAAGTCCCGGTGGGGGGCCAGGTCGAGAAACCCGGTTGTCACCATCAGATCCTTTTGTCCGGATTCCTCAACGATTTCATGAAACAACTCGTAGGCGCGAAGGATGATAGGTTCGTATTCGCTGCCGATATACGGCGCGATCTTGGTCTGTCGCGAATTTCCGTGCGTGCCGCCCATGTTATGCGGCACCGCAAACTGCTCCAGTCCGAGTACTTTCAAACCGCGCTTGGCAAGATCGTAACAAGCGGCCGATCCAACAGCACCGACACCGACAACGATGACATCATATGATTGGGACATAATACGGAAAAATACGGATAAAAACAATCCCCGCCGACCGAATGATTCGATGGGAGGGGATCAAGTTTAAAGTCGAAGCGAACTGCGTGGCAACAGCAATTATTTTTTGGTAGCCTCTTTCTTCGCGGGCTCTGAGGCGGAGCCACCCAGGGCTACGACACGGAAACCGTAGTTTGGCCATTTGGCACCATAAACATCATAGCGGGTGTAGGAAAGCAAGTACTCATCACGGTCGTTCATGAAAAACGAACCGCCGCGCAGGCCAACCTTGTCGCCGGACATGTTTTCGTTGTATTCCCAGACATTGCCGTTCTGGTCAAAAGTGCCATTAGGGCTGACTGCAGTTTTGAACTGACCCGCATCCGTCGGGGTGTCGGAGTTGATATTGCACTCGGGCGCGCTACCACCTTTGACCGCATAGGTCCAGTAGCCTGCACCGCCGGGCTTGGCGGCATCGTAGTAGGCCGCTTTGTACCACTCATTTTCCGTGGGTAGCGCCCATTTCACGGTTTTCCCAGCTGCAAGCGCTGCATGGGTTGGCAGAGTGGCGGTGCCGCCCGAAATAGTGTAAGTTCCGGTTTCCGTGGCTCCAGCGCCCTTGCCGTTGGACAACCAGTTGGCGTATCGAAGGCATGTGAGCCAGCCAACGAAATTCACAGGCTTCTTGCCCATGCCGTCCTTAACTGTATAGATGAAAGTGCCCTGCTCGCCGCTGCGGTAAATGCCACCGTATTGCTCGGCCATGCGACCGTCATAGGACTCATAACTGTCGGTCTTAGCCGCGCCGTTGAGGAACTCGCAGAATTCCTCGTTGGTGACTTCAAACTTGCCAATGCGGTATTCATAAGCAACAGCCCCATAACCCGAACCATCGCTGGTATTGCCGGCGTTACCAATTGGCACGGTTACAGGAGAAGCAGCGCGAGAAACCGCTGTGAGGGCCAAAAAAAGGCTTAGGATTCGAGATGTGGTTATCATGAAGTCGATGTGGTTGTTTGATTGCGTTGGTTGATTTACCATGGAATTCGCCAAGGCGTTAACCCATGATAGTCGTCGATACGGGCGACTAGGTTGCTATATTTCATCTTTTTCCCTGCATTGAAAAAAATTTAACCCGCTGGCCTTGATGGTCGCGCTCTCAGTGCCCACTCCGCACTTTTCACTTCCACCTCGCCCGCCCCGCCTCCGGTCCGGCCACCTGTACCTCCAAGGCCTTCGCTCCAAAAGCAGCTTCCTAGCGATAAAAAAATGGGAAAAATTCTTGCTAAAAGAGGTAATTCCCCCATCTTGGTTGCGCATTCATTCAATTTTTTCATTAAAAATAAAACCTACAAATCCCATGAAACCTAAAGCAAACCCCTTCCTGCGCCTCGCAAAGCTGACGAGCCTGCCCATTCTTCTTGCCAGCGGCTTGGCGCTTGCCCCTTCGATTGCGGTGGCAAACCCCTCCCCCATCTTGCGAGATCTCGACGGTGACAGTATCCCCAATTCCTCTGACCTTGACATCGATAACGACGGCACCCCAAACGGACGCGACACCAACGTCGACGGCGGCAAAGCCCGCTCCGGCCCCTACAAGGGCAGAAATATTGGCGACCGCATTCTGAACGGTGATCCAGCCGAAACAGACATCGATGACGACGGACTTGCAGACGATTCTAATGCCGAGCTCGACATCGACGGGGACGGACTTGCTGATGATTCTCCGGCGGAAACAGACATCGATGGCGATGGCAAAACCGACAGCGCTTCCAACGAGCTGGACATCGATGGTGACGCGCTTCTCGACGATTCCCCGAACGAGACCGACATCGACGGCGACGGCTTGGATGATGATTCGAGTTCGGAGACCGACATCGACAGCGACGGAAAAGCCGACGACTCGAGCGACGAATCCGACATCGATAGCGACGGAAAAGCGGATGACTCCAACGCGGAAACCGACATCGACGGCGACGGAAAATCCGACGACTCGAGCGACGAATCCGACATCGATGGCGACGGACTTGCAGACGCTGCCAGGGCCGAGCTAGACATCGACGGCGACAGCAAAGCGGACGACGCAGTCAATGAAAACGATATCGACGGTGACAGCATCAAGGATGCGGATGATGACGACGTCGACGGCGACGGTGAGTCCGCCGATGACGACGACGACGACGACGGCGATGGCGATGATGACATCGACGATGACGACGATGATGGTGACGGCGACGATGATGACGTCGACGACGACTAAGTTTTCCTTTTTCACAAAAAGGACTTGCATGAGCCGGGCCGGTCGACGGTCCGGCTCACTCATTAGCAGACGATTCTTTTCATGCCGCAAGCAAGTCATCGCTGGACCGCTTTCGCCCTTGTTATCGGCCTCTTTATCGGGGCAGTCGGTGCCTTGATGTTCAAGGGCTCCCGGCAGTCGGAGTCGTCCACCGCATTCCAAGAAGCCCTGTCGCCCCAGGCTGGGAGAAAAAAGCTTTCGAGCCCGGAGACAAGCGTAGGCGTAGAAGACCGTCACCGCGTCTTCACAGACTTGGCGAGAAAATTTGGCTTATCCGACCCGGCGGCGGGTTGGGAATACGGAATGGGAATGAAGAATGTAGCCGACCGGGCTGAATTCATGGCCTCACTGTTGCAATCCTGGGCCAGCAAAGACCCAGAGGCATCCTTAAATAAGGCCATTAACCTGGGGATGGGGCGTCTAAAAACTACTTGCGTGGCCGCCGCGTGCGCGGGGTGGGCATCGCGCGATCCCCTCGCAGCCGCCAAATGGGTGGAAAGCACCCTTTCCGGTTCACCGAAAGCCGAGGCAAGTGCCGCCATAGCAGCGGCCTGGGCGGAATCGTCACCGGAAACAGCCACTGCCTGGGCAGCAGCCCTGCCTCCGGGTACGGCCTCCGAGGCGGCTCTGTCGAAAGCACTGGAAGCCTGGGTCGACAGTGATCCGAAAGCCGCCTCCGCGTGGGCAGCATCATTGCCAGAAGGGGAAAAGAGAAGCAGCGCTTTGCTCCAACTGGCGGTCGTATGGGCCGATCAGGACCCGACTGAGGCGAGCAGGTGGATTGCCGAGCATGCTGGCACCGAAGATGGCGGCACAATGGTGGACACCTTGCTGAACCGCTGGTCTGCCGACGACCCGGTAGCCGCAGCCGATTGGGTTAAATCCCTCCCCTCCGACCAGCAAAACCAAGCTTACGCGATGATTCTTGCAGTCTGGGGAACAGACGATCCAACCAGCGCTTCGGCTTGGGTGACGACTTTTCCCACAGGGCAAACCCGCGAGCGGGCGATCCCCGCCCTGGCGGAGGCCTGGTCTGGGACCAATCCGCAGGCCGCCATTACCTGGACCCTGTCGCTACCCGACTCACCGGAAAAAACTATTGCTCTCGATCAAAGTGTCCGCACCTGGTCACTAAATGAGGGCGCTTCACTCAAATCCTGGATTGATTCACAACCCTCGGGACCAGCTTCCGATCACCTGCGTGCCACAGCCTCGATCGTCATCGCTGAGCGCCAAGCACAGGAAGGAGCTGCGATGGCTGCCGCTATTATCGACCCCTCAACTAAACAGGACGCCATTGTCGACGTGGTTCGGCAATGGAGGAAAACCGACCCAAAGGCAGCTGCGGCGTGGCTAGAGCAACAAGCTCTTGATCTGGCGACACTTCACCGTCTCGAACCGTAATCCGTAACAAAAAGTCCACCCACACGCGGGGACGGACGGCCATGAAAATGCGACAACTCAGGCATAATTATTACTCAACAAAAACATTTAGGGTCAGATGCGAATGGCGCTAACTTAAGAGCTGTTTGGGAAAATTTAAGGGTTTCCTGCTGATTAGACTGGTGAGCTGGTTCTGGCG